>Ga0210402_10002972_pt1 | contig 16150 bp, 27 predicted proteins | sample IncBWC7MmetaG_FD_161055 | JGI IMG/M metagenome (GOLD analysis project Ga0210402, IMG submission 161055) | Forest soil microbial communities from Barre Woods Harvard Forest LTER site, Petersham, Massachusetts, United States - Inc-BW-C-7-M | ecosystem: Environmental > Terrestrial > Soil >... | reverse complement strand
CTTCTGCGGTTCATTTTTCGCGATTGGCTCGGAGCGCGTTCGCCCGATCCGCTGTTCCTGCCCTTGACCGCGCTTGCGGACGGCCAGACTTGAGTTAGCCATGTGGGCGAACTGCCGGATTTAGGTTGATATTTCCGGCTGCTAGGCATTGGCAGGTGCGCCTACAGAGGTATTCTTGCAGGGCGACGAACACGCTTTACTCGGCCCACGGAGGTAAATGTCGATGTGCTTTAGTTTGGGATGGTTCCGAGCGCTTTACGGATTAGGAACGAGAAACGCGCTAGCTTAGCTAGCTACTTCCCGGCTCAAAATTCTGTTTTGTGGCGAAGATAGAGGGGGAAGTCAACTCGGCTGGCTGTCGAAACGAACAAAATTCCGCCGGTTTCGCGACCGGCGGGGCAGCTTCGACTAAAGGTATTAGTATTGCTGGAGCGGATTGTTGAGTGTGCAAGCCGTGAGGAATTCCGCTAAGTGCGGAGAGCCATTGCCCGGCCGATGTTGATGAGATTGTCCGCGATGACGCCCAGCCCAACCCAACGCTTGATTCCGTCGTCACCTTTGTAGCGGCTGCGGTTGAGTCCGTGCCGCCGCTTCAGGACACTAATCCGACCTTCGCATCCCGTTCTCCATTTCTGCCCGTTGCGGAACCACCGCTTCTTCTGTTCCCGCTTACGTTCCGCGCTCTTGGTGGAGCGGTTGGGTATGCAGACGCGCTCAACGCCTTTTTCTTGCGCCGCCGCTTCATTCTTGGCCGAGTGGAATCCGGCATCGGCAGCCAACAGGCGGGGAGATTGACCCAATTGTTGTTCATGGACTTCGATGGCGGGAACCAGCAATGCCCGGTCGTCGGGACGTTTCTCATAAACTTCAAAATCGATGACGATCTGATTCTCCGCTTCTTGAATCTTCACCATCTTGCCGAATTCGGTGGGCTTGCCCGCCTTGCCTTTGCGAATGGCCTCCGTGCTGGTCTCGAACACACTGAACAACTTGCCTTCATAGTGAGTATTCCCGTCGAACACGCGTGCTTTGGTTTGCCGCATCACCTGCTGAACACGTCCAGCCATGGTGTCCAACTCCGCCCGCAGACCTTCCAAGGCTGCCTGTTGCAGGATATCGGCGGAACTCTTCACGCCGCTGGCGATGTCTTCGGCGAACCGCTTGGCTTGCCCCACCACTCGGCTGGTGGAGGCCAACAACTTCTGGTACGCTTGCTGTAATTTGTTCTGACTCTGTTCGCCTTTGCTGCGAGCCGCTCGCGCGATCTCCAGCACCCGCAACTTCACACTCCGGCTGCGATCGCGCTGCATGAGGGTGAGCAAAGCATCGTCTTCCAGGACCTGGTCGGCCTGGCGCATCCAGGGCTCCCACAGATCGGTGATCTCTTCGGTAATGAAACCGTCGGCAAAGCTGCGCTGGAGACGGCGGGTGGCGATCATGCGGGGCGCCCCTTGGACTCATCTCGATCCATTCGCAGCAACTGCTGGTTGAGTTCGCTGATCGCCTCGATGGTCTCCTTGACTGTGCGGTACTGCTGCAAAGCCTTGCGCACCTGGGGAACCTGCTCGGGGCGAAGACTCAGTTGTCGGGTTTGGCCTCCTGGATAGTTAACGTTGAGCACCCAAAGGGGATGACCTTCACCGCGGGCGCACTTCGGACAACCGCTGGAGTGATGAATCGTGCGTTCGAGCAGGGATCCGCGCAAGACGTCGCCCAAGCCAGAGAGTCCGGCGGCGAGTCGGTCGCGTTTCTGCACGGCTTGTTGGCGTGTCATCTGTAAAGATGATAAACAAGAATAGATACTCAGTCAAGACATTTTCGAAAAAAATGTTCTGGAGATTTTAGGCTGTCCCGCCGCAAACCCAAGGCCGCCACGGCGTGCTTAGAAAAAACCCACACGCGCCGAGCCGTCAGTTTGCAGAGGCCAAGGTGACGCGATCTTGCGGCGCGGCCAAACAAAACGCGAGGCGCTCCCGTCGTTTTTGTCCGGCTTTGCACCAACCTTGCCCCCGTGGGCCATGAAAACACTCGGGTTAGCTCGAGAATTTGCGCCGGGAAGTAGCTAGGTTCCGGCGATCTACCTCGGCGCGAAATCGGAGCCCCGGACAAAACCCCCGACCTCAGCGCCTCCCGGATTCCTGCGAGAACAGCCCTTGCGTCCAACAAATCGGATAGATGCCGTGACACGCCGTTCACGACAGAAGCCTCCATTGGGAGCCGCTCACCCCGGAGGCGGTTGCGCCTCAGCGCCTCAAATCCGCGGCGTCTGAGGGAAGCCGTCCAGTTCCGGCCGGTGCCCTCGCAATCGCGCACGGCGGAGCGCCGCTCGGGTTTGGAGGATGTTCAGGGTTCACCTTGGGGTCGGTGGGCTACGCGGGTTTTTTCTGTGCTCGACCGCGTCTATATTCCCGCAAGGCCACTTCTGCCTTCTCCCGCTCAGCACGCGCCATTTCGAGATCATTCGCAAGCTTCGTATATTCCGGTGCGAGCAAGCTGTAAGAGGGCTCGTGAAGCGCACGGCGGGCAGCGGTCACTGCTTCCATGCAATCCGCCAAAATTTTCAGCAGTCGGGCCTCCTCTCCTTCTGCTGAGGGTAGCCCTTCAAACCGATTCATAGAACCGCACCATGGGGATGGTGTGCTGGCGAGACGGTAATTCTCAGAGTTTGTTTCTGTGGGGCTGCGCCGTCAGCAGCCATGCTGGTCCTTGTGCTGCCGAAGAGCCAGCCGCGCCGCGTCGCATTTGGCCCGCGCCACCGCAGACACCGCGAGAGCCTTTTGCAACTCTGCGCCGGTTTTCGAACCGAAAGCCGACGCTGCCGCAAAAAGCTCCGAACCTGCCTCTTTGTAATCATCTAACAGCCGCCGTTTTTCCGCGCAGGCCGTTGCCTTAATCGCCACACTTCCATCATGGCACTTCGCGGGGCACGTAGGTGGATCAAGCCTTCTCGCGCTGGCTTACCGAAGCAACAAGTGAGTGTCCAGTCGCTCGCCAGTGCCCCATAGCGGCCTGACGTGCTTCGAACATGGCTCCGTCTGCTTCCTCGGCCTTGAGTGCGGCAGCCTCAAAATTAGGGCCTCCGGTTTGTTTACTCATTTCAAGCGTCAGCCGCGCGGATTCAAGAATCGCAGCCTGATAGGCATCCCACAGCCGGGCGCACTCCCCACAGGACATCTTCTGCCGACCTCCGAGGCACTACCCATTGTGGCCGAAAATCCGCGACGGTGTCCAGAACACCCCCAGGTGTCACCCTCCAGCGCCACGGAGGCAGCGGAATCGAAGACCGCATCGAAGGCGGAGCCACCTGCAATCGGCTGGGTAGTAGTCCTATTCGTTTAGTAGTCGTCGTGCAATTTCGTGCAATGCTTCCTGGAGAGATGTGTCATTGGCTGCATTATCCGCAATGTAGAATCAGCAACTTACACATTCCACATACCACGTCAGAGAGCGAATCCCACTATCTCCGCCAATAGAATCAATAACTTACGCGGGAATATGAAGAAATCCGCGGCATCCGAGCAAATAACTTTCATCTCTCCATCCTGGTTCGGCTGGGAAGCCGCCCGTTGCTGTCTCGACGCGCATCAGGCCATGACTTCAGGTAGCTGCCCCGTAAGACCCGAGTCCAATGTTCTGCTGGTCAGAGATGCTTCAATACAAGCATGAGACTCGATGATAGGCAGACTCGGAACTCCAAAAGAGTGCCAGCTATTCAGCTATTGCCGCCTTGCTCGGCAAGGAACCGATCCATAATATCCTGTCGAAAACGGAAATTCGTGTGTTTCAAGCGGTCGAAGGCTTCGGCGAGATTGAGAAGATGGCGCTGCGCCGCCCGGCTTAGAACGCCCAAGGTCCCGGTGACCTCAAGTCCTTTCCCGCGAGCAGCCATGACTCCCTCCTCGTCATCCATCAGCAGCAAATCGGCGTGGAACTCAATCGCAAGGGCAATCGCTGCCGCTTCACCAGCATCGAGTATTTCCGAAGAAGGGTCGCCCAGGTGGCTGGTCTGGCGCACGTCCAACCAAGCCGGAGGAACAGCGATCCAGTTCTTCACCACGGGCGGAGCCTTTGGATGTTTCAACTCGTCCCGTACAGCCGCGGGCACGATCACTTTTTCAAATAGTGCCGGCAGGATGTCGATATGACCGATCAGCAGGAGGTAGTTGATAGGGCTGGTGTCAGCAATGACGAGGCGCCGCACTCGTCAGATTCCCAGCCGCTGAAGCGTAGCGACTTCTCTGCGCAAGTCGTCGATCGTGTAATTCATCCATACATCATGAGCCTTCAGAAAACCGTCCAGCTCATAACGAGTATCGAAACCCAGCAAACGACGTAGTTCCGCCTTGGTGACGCGCCCGGCCTTATATTCTTCTACGGCAAACGCTTCGAGCGCACGACGTGATAAGTCGCCGCCGCCTGCGCTGAGGCGTTGGGCAAGATCGTCGGGGATTTCGACGTTCAGGTTCATGGCGGTTCCTGGCTCATTTTATCAATGATCGAACGGTGTACGCCAGCACCTTGATAAACACCGCCGACCTCTCAACTCAACTGGCCCGCTGCAACAGTCACCTGGGTAGTGGGGCACGGACCTGAATCGAGCAGTAGACGCCAGCGTGCAATAGCCTGAAATGCGCAACGGCGCCGGCAGCAACGACGGCACTCGCGGCAACGAGCTATCAGCAACTTGCAGACTCCACAGAGGCCTCAAGCTTCCGAACCCCGCCCTCTCAGCCAGTTTAGAATCAATGGCTTACAAGAGACCCAGGGTCAGATAGTAGGCGTCAAGACGGGCGTGCTCTCCAAATCTGCTTTTTGCCCGGTATGCCCAATGTTTGCTACTTGTGCCCGGGTCCATAGCATCGCGAATGGTCTGAGACGCGTCTGCCGCGCAAGTTCACGGAGGCCCAGATTCTCCGCAACGGCACGCATTTCTGCCGTCCTTCCTGTGCCCACGGTAACACCGCAGTCGCCGGCCGCCGCGCACGGACCGGTACCCCTGATCATCGACCGGTCTCTACTGACTTTTGTCGCCATTCATCCCTTCGCCCCCTTCGCGGTTGAGTCTTCTTCGTTCGCCAATTACGTCAATCAGAACAACAGACCTGATTTTGATTGGTCTCCCTGTTTGGTCTCCCTACTTTCACAAGGCGGGACGAAAGCCCCGGCTTCATCGATATAGATATTCATGGCCGCATCCGTGGCGGATGCATAACCCATCATCGCAGTTTATTCGCCCATGAGTCGTGATTTGAGGGCTGCGCAAGGTGTGAGCTCCCGTACCGAACCGGGACCAGCCGGCGCGCATCTAATTCTGTGGGGTACAAATATGAAGACCCAACGATCTGCTGAACTGGTTGTCATTGCCCTCGCGATGCTCGTTCCCGGTTTTTCTGCTACGGCGCCGAACGTCAAAGGCGCACCCACCGAGATGGTGATTACCGTGCGACCCGCTCATCAGGGAGGAAACGCGCCGCAGCGCCTGGAGGCTGCCGACGTGAAACTGATGCAAGGGAAGAGGTCCGTGCACGTTACGGGCCTGGACCGACTTTCGGGCGATCTGGCGGACATGCAATTGTTCGTTTTGCTGGACGATTCCACGCGCTCGTCCGGCCTCGGCATCCACCTGCCGGAACTGAAGACGTTCCTCCAATCCCTGCCCGCCACAACGCAAGTCGCCGTGGGTTACATGCATAACGGAACGTTCGCGCTGCAACAGGGTTTCACGGCGGATCACGCCAAGGCGTCCGACTCCTTGCGCCTGCCGGCGGGCATACCCGGCGAGAACGGCAGTCCCTACTTCGTCGTCAGCGATCTCACGAAGCACTGGCCGTCGGAGCAAGCGACGCCCCGCCGGGCAGTGCTCATGTTGACCGATGGCGTAGATCGCTACTATGACACGCAGGTCATGGACGATCCCTACGTGGACGCCGCGGTGAAAGATGCGCTGCAAAATGGCGTGATGATCTATTCCATCTACTTGCGCGGCGCCGGATATTACGGCCGGGCGACTACGCTCGCGCAGTCGCGGCTGAACGAGATGAGCCAGGAAACCGGCGGCTATTCCTATTGGGAGAATTTCAGCGACCCGGTGACGATTACACCTTTCCTGAACGATTTTCAAGAAGCGGCTGGGGAATCAGTACCGGCTCTCGTTTCAAGCGGTGAGCGGGCATGGCTCGCAATCCGTCAAACTCGGGACGGAGGTGCCGGGAATAAAGATCGAGGGCCCGTCGCGGGTCTATGTGCAGTAGGCCTATCGCTCACTCCACCTGCATCGAGATGGAGAACTCCATGGCGGCGCGGGTGGAGCCGCGGAAGGTGCCGTTGACCGGCGAGGTGAGTAGCGGGTCGCTGGGCTGCCGCGGCCACGTGCGAGGCCGCCACTGCGAGAGCGCGCGACGGATTGTGGCCGCACAGCCGACGCCTTCCAGGTTGTTGGGGGCCCACTTTGCGGATCTATGGAACGTCAATTTCGCGGTAACAAGGTGTCCGGCCTACCGGATGAGTTTCCGGCTGCAGCCAAGGGACAGGTCCGTCGCTTACATTCATTGGAAGGCTCTCGACGAACTCAACCTAAATGATTGGATTCGCGTGGATCCCCAGATTAGCCTTTCAAAAAGCCAGTCCGTTGACGTCGAGATCTGGACTGACAGGCAAACGCCCCTGAAATCGCATTGGCGAGATCAATAGGATGTCGGCGGAGACCGCCGCCCGGCCGGGTAACGGGGGATTCGGCTGGTCCGAAGTGACCCGTGAACACTGACGCCGTGTACAAATATGTACAAGGTACGGTGGACACGGTGCCACTATAGAGACCTACTAAACATTGATTCTATGCAACTTGGTCATCGGCGTGTACCATCGGGGCGATGGTGAGAACCCATAAAAGGCACTGCGGCAGCGCAACTCGTGACGCCATAGCTCTGAGTCTTGTGGAAGTTTGCTGCCGCGCGGCGAGTTCAATCACAACGGCAAGGGCCGGGGACCGAGAAGCGCTTGGTCTGGCAGCCACAAGAGCCGAGGGGGCTTGCCATCGGCCCTGATGCAAATATTGCCGCGCCGGCTCGGATGTGGTGTTTGGCGAAACGCCGGCCCCGGAATTGCACTAGCGAGTTCGTGAACGAGTTGGAGTTCAAACGTCATCTCAAGGACTTGATTCACGGTCACCACCATCCCTAAGAATACGACTGGAATCAGCCCCGCCAAGGAAGCGTGCAACCCGCGCCAAGAGGAATGCGGGCAGGAAATCCGCAAAGCGGAAGTGAGGCAACATGCATGAAAGTGAAGGTATCGATACCGGGCTATGAGCGGAGTGGTGTTGATGGTGATCGGCTTGGTGGATGGCTTCAATGCCGTCGCGCTGCCGTTCTTAGGTTTACCGGCGGTTCGCTGAGACGGACTGCGAGGAGGACCGTTTGCCTTCCGAGCAGTTGTCCAGCCTGCGCGAAGTTCTGAAATCGGCTCAAGCTCCTTGCGGGTAGCTTGCGGCCGAAGAGCTAATCGCCCGCGGGCCTGGATGAAGCTTACCCACATTCGTTGAACAGGCAAAGTGGTCCTTCTAACGATTGAAGCCTCGATCTGCGCGGTGTTAGGTTCCGTGAGGCCCGCCATGGAACGTAACTTGCCTTAGCAAACGGCAGGAAAAGGAGGCCTGACATGCTGTTAATCCTCTTATTGGTGATTCTGTTGCTTGCCGTCGCGCCCGCGTGGCCGTACAGCCGTGGGTGGGGTTACTATCCGAGTGGCGGGATCGGGACCGTTCTCGTGATATTCGTCCTGCTGATGCTGTTTGGGTACATTCACGTCTAGCTGCCGCGAGTCGGCACCGCGGAATCGGGAACGGTAGAGAGATGTACGACGGGTAGATCCTTGAATCCCGGGTTACCACTCCCGCTGTGCGATCACGACTCTGTTGTTGCCGGTTCCGCGGGTATGGTTAAGAGGCGTGCCCGGTGTGAGAAGTCATGCCCGCCGCGTGCCGCTCTGCCTATTCAACGCTCCTCTGCGCGAAGGAGCAGGATGGAATGTGCCCCGTAGTGGCCGGGCTGCAAGGCACAAGGATTTCTTCTTCTTTTCCGGAATCTAAGGCTCCCGAGTTCCGCGCCTCGCTGAGAGCAATCGCGACCGCTTGCTTGAGGCTTTTGTCCTTCTTGCCGCTGCCGGATTTCAGCGTGCTTTCCTTATGCTCCTTCATGACGTTGTGGACCTTGCGTTTTCCCTTGGAGGATGATGTTGCCACTGCTTGCTCCTTCATCGGCTGGCATGAGCACCGGTTTTCCTTTCGCGCGATGCAGAGACCTTCGCCGGCGTCTTCCGTGACGGTCTATGCTCCCCGGCCGCTTTCGCCCGTCGAATCGCCTCTGTCGTTCGATTTGGCCACCATCGCGTGATCTGCATCCGAAGGAATGCCGTCTCTGTGCAATTGGTTCTTGTGGTCCAGCATCCGCTGCCCAAGGGCCTCGAAATCGATGTCGAGCTCCTTCGCTTTCGGCAGCATCTCATTTTCTTCCTCCGTGATGTGATGCCGAACCCTTTCCGCCAGGACGGTGAATTTGGCGACGCGCTGGTCATTGTTCACAGATCACCTTCGGCGTCATCGAATCGCCGGCTGACTGCCCATTTCTCGTTGATAGGGCGAACGAATTTCACTTCCCGGAATTCGGCCTCGACAAACTGCGCGCCGCGCCGCGTCTGAACGGTTCGCAAGGCGGCGATGAGGTCATAGCCGCTGGCGGGCTCTGCTGCGCGTGATTTAAAAAACAGTGGTGCAATGGTTGCAATAACTCAATGAGAAAGGGGATTATTATGTCGTGCAAATCAATTGAGCTGAAGGCCGCGATTGGCCTGGGGCTCTTCACACTGTTCCTTTCAGCACCTCTTTGCTTGGCCCAGCATCGCGACAGGGATAGGGATAGGGATAGGGATAGGGATGGTGATCAAGGAAGGTACACGCGCCTCGAACCCGGCACGGTGATTCCGGTCCGCATGAACGAGTCAATAGACGTCGAGAGAAAGGACAATCGCGTTTACATCGGAACCGTGGATCAGGATGTCCGGGGTGAGAATGGGCGTATCGCGGTCCCACGGGGCTCCAACACCGAACTGATCGTCCGGGTTGCTCCCGATAATGACTTGATACTCGATCTGGAATCGGTTGTTGTCAATGGGCAGCGTTATGCCATCAGAACCGATCCAAACCGCATCGAATCGCGACGCGATAACAGCCTCGTAGGCGCCATCGTGGGAGCGATCAACGGGGGCCAGGCACATGGCCGGGCCGTCAGAATTCCCCGCGACGCCGTTGTAACGTTCCGGTTGGATCGCCCGCTGGAGATGGGAATTGTTGATCGCGGCGTAAGACGTGAGGGATACCATTACCACGACTGGTACGATCGAGACCATCACTGAGCAGACTTGCGGACAGAGCCGTGGACGAAGGCGGAACTGAACAAGCGAATGTTTCTTCGTGAACAGCTTTCCGCCTTCCGCTCTGCGCATCAACTCCGCGATTGTTTCTGCTTCCGGTGTCCAAAGCGCCGGCGCTGGTTTTGGGAGGCGCAGAAGACCGGTGCGACAGCGGAGCACAAGGTCATATCTCTGGTAACGCTCGGGCCGTCGGGATTGGTTCCAGTCCGGCCTGTGCCCGATTGATCCTCCGCCCTCCAACCCGCCCCCGGACTCATGCCGGTCAATTCATATAACGAACCGCTTGCCATCAAGATCCGCGAGCCTAAGCAACCGATATCGTGATGTAAACGTCCGTTGGCACCTGCCCAACGTCCAGCTATCAACCCGCCACAACGTGTTAATGGACTTCCGACACACTACAACTGGCTTCTAACCGTAGCGAGGGAGCCTCACTTGCCATCCGTAGTTCTCGCCCTTCTCGATGATGTTCAACTCGTCGCCGCCGCGGGGACCGTGCTCGTTTTCCCATAAACGCCCGGTTCTCGGATCAAATGCCAAGCCTTCCGGGCTGCGAATTCCATAGGCGCAAGTCTCAGGCAGAAACCCCCGGTTTTCTATGAACGGATTGTCGGACGCAGGTGCACCCTCAGCCGGGATGTGAATGATCTTGCCCAGATGATCGTCTAATCGTTGCGCGACGTCCCTCACCCACCTGCCCGGTCTGGCCGCTTTCCCGGACAGGCACGGTGGGATGATCGGTGGCAAGCCAAGGGCGGCAAATATGACGGACGAGAAGCGGAGCAACGGCGCAGCGCTGGCGGCACGGGCGCGCTGAAAGAAAAAGAAGGCCACGAAACGGTAAGGTGCGGCTCCGGCCCCAACGCTGAACTCAGTAGAAAAACTCAACCGGAACCGCAGAAACATCCGACGCGACCAACACCGGGCACCTGTTAAGGTTAGCGGATGATGTTCTGCTCGGGGTGTGGGAAGCTCAATTCTGATTATTCGGCGTGCTGTAAGAGATGCGGCAAGAGGCTGGTACCTGCGGAGCACAACTGGCGCATGTCCATCTGGATAACTGTTCCCATTATCATAGTCGCGATGCTGATTCTTGCATGGTTTAGAGTGGGAGCCACGTCCGTCTCCGGCCCCGCCGTGCCGCTAGTCCCTTGACCTGCCGCGCGGCGGCGCAGCTTTCAGCGCTGCTAGGCTGAATCAGAGTTTACGTCTTTGCCGCGAGATCCTCGACGAATACCGCCAACGTGCGGCCCTGCCAGAGTACATCAACCATTCGCGCATCGACAGCCGATCTGTAGACCGCTTTCACGGTAGCGCCTTGGGGGATCATTACAGCGGTGCGGTGGCCTTCACAGAATCAATTCCAAGAATGCTAGTGGTTAGCTGCCTCAGATTTTCTGTTTTCATGGGCTAAGAGTGTATCCTCAACCGGGCGGCAGCAAACATGTGGACCAGCCTGCTACCCTGAACCTGCCGCCCTATGGCAATAATCTGAAACCGGCAGCGCGTTTGGTTGGTTCTGGCCTGACACTTTTTTCGGGAGGTCGGCCAGCGGCGGATCGGCTGAGCATCTTGCCGACGTTGAAATCACGAGGACGACATGATGTACATCTCGGTCGGATCGACGTGTAACGAAGGCGCTGAGCCCAATCCGGGGAATGCGATAATCCGCGCCACCCTCGACGGCAAGACCCGGTCGGTATATGCGTCGGATTGCGAGACACCGTCGAGTGGGCATGGCATCCGAAAACAGGCGAACTTTGGGCATGGATAACGGCATGGACGGGCTGGCCAATAACGACCCCCCGGAAGAATTGAATCACATCGAGAACGGAAAGCGTTATGGCTGGCCGTGTGTGTACGCGGACAAAAGCCAAATCCGCACTTGGATCCGCCGGGCGGCCGTCGCCAGCCGCCCCGCACGGACCGACACCCCTCGTCATCGACCAGTCGCTACTGACTTTTGTCGCCATTCATCACTTCGCGGTTGAATCTTCTTCGTTGGCCAATGACGTCAATCAGAACAACAGACCGCCTCTTACAAAAGCGCGTGAAAGCGTTTAATCCAGACGCCAGCCCAGAGGATCTGGACAGGATTAAGAAGCGCTGTCGACAGCAACTCAAGCTCGATAGGATCAGGAAAGCCACCGCGGGCGCCGATGCAGCCCGGAAGCGTCTGGAAGGCGTTCAAGCCCCGTTGAGTGGCGAAGCTCTGAGGTACCCGGCAGAGAATCTCACCAGGCAGCAAAGGGACTCACTTCGAGACGAGGGTCCCCCTGGGGGCGGGGGTGGCTTGCGAGTCCTGCCGGCGTGCGGCCAAGGCCCACTGCCGCGCCACCTCGGTGTATATCTGCACGGCCACCTGCAACTGGCCAACCTCCTCTTCAAGCCGCTGACGTTGCAAGTTGAGGCAGGCAATTCTGGCTCGGATTTCGCGCACAGATGACGGGCTGGCCGGCCTCGTCTGGCTGTTGAGGAGGTTGCGTTCACGTTGCATATTTATACTCTAACCGAAAGAATCCAAAGTACTATACATAGACTGCAAAGACTTCGTAAACTATCGTTTCGGTGACGTCGTTGGGGATGTGCCTCCCCAGAACCGCAATCCTGAAGCCGCATCAAGCAGCAGCGACGAGAGCTTGCTTGAACAGCACACCATCGCCATATGGCTGAGCGTAACAGAAGAACATCTCGCTACGCCCCTCTTCTTTCGATGTAGAGGTGCTCGCGCCCGCACCTACTCGGAAGTGCCTACCGGCCTGCGCTAGCCAGAATTCTTCGCGAACTGCTTTCGAATTTTGGCAATGTCCTCATGGGAGGGAGGCCAGTTCGTGTCGCATGTATTACAGTGGAACACGAACGCTCCGGATTTCAACACTTCTTCAAATTCATCCCGACTGAATGTAACTGTCTGGTCGTGGTCGTTCGGACATACGATTTCAAAATCCATGCGGTCGCTCATGAGCCTCCTGCTAGTCGGGCAATCTGCCGCTGCGCTTGCTCGATCAGTCTTTGTCTACTCCTGATGGTAGCGCGAGCCTGGAGACGCGCTGAGCTCGTTTCTCCGCATCATCATCCGAGAACTCCACGCTCAGTCCATCGCGAAGGCGTCGGCAACTTGAAATCCGGAACAGGTTCTGAATCAGTGCGAAAAATCCGCAGACCCCCACCCGAAGAGCAGTCCGTTAATAACCTGGTGTTATTCGAAGAGCAGTAGCGTCTATCGCGGGTTCTCTAGTTCTGGCAGCAACCTTCTACTATTAACCGTACGCCCCTGAGCGTCGGTACCCTTCGTGGTCCTGGTGAACGATTTGCCGTCCTTGGCGATCACCGTGTGCACAGTTGTGGTGGCCGTGCCAACCTTGATAGTTGCGTGGGCGGTATTTGCGGTTCATCGACGTCACCGCTATCGTCCCTTTACCGGCAGGAGCCTCGTAAGGGTACTCCTTCCCGTCGCGCCTGTAGCGAACGTTGGAACTTGTGGGCGTTCCTTCAGCGCTAACGGTATCGATCTTGGCAACAATCCGATCGCTATCCGGGAATGGGTTATGGCCCAAATCGGGCACGCCCAAACCCTTCCCACCGAAAATCCAACCTCCCCGGCAAGCAAAACCCATTAAGCAGCCGCCCCCTTTCCGTGGCGGTTTAGTTCACCGCCCGGTTTCATCAGCTTGCGGCCCGGGCGGCGTCTCCGTTCTCCGGTTTCCTCGGCCGCAAGCTGAAGAAACCTCTAGCAGTATACAGCACTCGCTGGGCGTTATTCCTGCTGGGTAAGGAGATGAATCAGCCGCTCCTCAAAGGCATCCAGGTCGGCACCGAGGTCGCGCGTGGCTCCCGTGTACATCAGCCTGCCGCGGGCGATGACGCTGATCTCGTCGCAGAGGCTGCGGATCTCATGGGAATCGTGGCTGCTGAGAAATGTCGTGACATTCTCCTCTGCCGCAAGGCTCCGCAGAAGGCTCCACATCCCGCGCTTCGCAGGCAGGTCGAGACCCCGCGTCGGTTCATCGAGGAACAGAACCTTCGGATGGCCCATAAGGGCGCGCGCAATTTCGACCCGCCGGTTCATTCCTGTACTGTAAGTCCCCATGAGCTTGCCCCGAAACGCGTCATCCAAGCCGACCTGGTCGAGTAGCCGCTCCACCTCGTCGCGAGCATCCTTCATGTGGCGCAGGTGCGCGAAGTACAACAGATATTCGCGCGCGGTCCACGTCGGTTGGCTTTCACTGGTCTCATCACTCACCAGCCCGACCAACCGGCGCACCGCCAGGGGTTCCTTGACGACGTCGTGACCCCAGAGCTTGGCGATGCACGCCGTCGGCGGTAGGAGCGTGGTGAGGACCCGAATGGTAGTTGTCTTGCCGGCGCCATTGAGACCGAGAAAGCCGTACAGGCGCCCCTTGGGAATCTTGAGCGTAACGCGATCCACGGCTGTGAAGTCACCGAAACGTCGCGTGATGCCGTCCATTTCCACGGCGTATTCGGTCTCGGCGCTCATCGTGTCCGTCTCCAACGCAACAGGGCGGCGGCGATGCAAAGCAAGGGTAAGATGCTCGCCGCGAGGCCCATCTCGTAAATGGCGCTAGAAACCTGGGCGTCAACGGCCGCGCGTGCGCTGAAGGTGCGCGCCTGGCTCTCTCCGGCCACCTGGTAGGTTGCGGTGACGGTGAGCGGATAGCGATCGCCGCCAATATCCCAAGGCTTTGTCGGGTTAAATGTGACCGGGATGCGCGCGATCCAACCCGTGACCACGTGGTGGCCGTCGGCTGCTGCCGGTCCCGAGTCGTTTACGTAAGTGCGCGTCTCCAGGTTCGGTGCCGCCTGGTCTAGTACGCCGGCTTCCGCCGAAATCTCCAGCCCAGCCTCCCCGGCGATCTTAGTCTGAAGATTGGTAACCCGGTTGGTGGTTTCGACAGGGAGGAACAGTAGCAGGTCTCGTGGTGTGCGTTCGTCGGTACCGAGGGGCCACTCGTCACGGTTGAGTATGGTGGCGCAGCAGCGGACTGGGGCGGCGGCGCCGGGCGGGACCAGGGCCATGCTGGTTCCCGCACGGGAGAAGATCGCCCTGATAGCCGGCGCGTTGTTCGCATGCGGCGCGGGACTTTCGTAATTGGTATCCGCTAACATGACGGGAAGCACGATCATGGCGGCGATCGCCAGCGCAATCGTCCACCTCTGGCGTCGGGTGGCCTCCCAGGTTTCGACGCCTTGGGCGCGCAGAAATACCCACCCAGCGAGCATGAGCGCGCCGCTCACGGTGGCCAACAGACTGATCCACGTGAGCTTGGTGGTGGCGGGAATGCTGCCTGCTGCAAGCGTAAATCCCAGGGCGTTCTTGAGAAGCACCGCGGGGCTGGCGAGCGTGAGATGGCCAGTCCTGGTGTCGCCGTTGCCCTGCGCCACCATCAACTCCTGCAATGGGATGAGGCCTGCATATGCCAGAAGGACACCCATGCCGGCGCCGGCGGGCGCTGCCAGACTGCGGCCTATGAAGAGCACGCCAATCAGTGTGCCGATGGCGATGCTCGCGATAAGCAGTCCCGGCGTCCAAATCAAGAATTTTTGCAATAGCGGCGGGAGGCCGACGTGCCGGATGTAAACGAACATCATGGGCACGAGCGCCAGGTAGTAGGCGGCGGCGAGCGTGACGAGAACCAGGAACTTCGCGGCGAGCCAGTCTCGACGATTAACCGGCGCGGTAAAGACGCACTCCACAAATCGATTGGCGCGCGGACTTGCAATCATTCCGGCAGATACCGGAATGAAGCCCAGCGGGACGAGGCCATAGGCAATGATGCCGTATCCATCGAGCCACGTATCCTGCGTGCCGACCGCCGCCAGCCCGCCGACACCCAGCAGAATCACGACGGCGCCCAACCACGCGAAGCGACCGCGCACGGACGCCTTGAGTTCCTCGCGGTATAGCGTCGCTACTGAGAAAGCCATCGTGCGAGTGCCGGATGCCGGAGAACAGTTGGAAGGCGGGCCCGGTCTAGCTGCACCCCGCTCCGTCTACTTCATCGCGGCGTCCAAGAGTTCAGTCTATCAGGACACGATCGGAACACCGAATGGGGAGAACCGTCAGTCCGGTTGCGCCGGGCTGAACGACCGCACTTCAGCCGGATCAGATCCGACGTATGCGGAGGGCACCGATGCATCCCGCGAACCCGATGTGGGATAGCGCGGCGAATTTCTTGTCGGCATCTGAGGGCAGCGGTCGCGGTGACCTGCACGGACATCTATCGGCCGCTCTGAACGGCGCTCAGTTGCGCCTTAGCGGCGCTGCTGGGATGTACCGTATCGCGATCGGCTCCGCCCAAATAGGGCTGCATGCCGACGCCTGCTTGCTACCCAGCGGGGCAGGGATCAAGTGGCGGGCAGAACTGAGTTAGCGCCGGTGATAGAACTGATGATTGCTGCTACGTCATTCTCGACTTTCGGTGCTTGGGCTTTAGCCCGGCTTTAGCCATGTCGGTCAAACAGGGGAGAATTCCAATCTTTCAGCAAATCTTCAGACTGAGCACGCTACGATAGGGAGGAGAGTGCGGGCGTGTGGATCCTTGTGGTTGAAGATGAGACCTCGATGCGGGAGGCGCTGCGCCAGGGTCTGGAAGAGGAGAACCACACGGTTGCCCTTGCCAGCGACGGCTTGGAGGGAGTCCATGCCGCCGAAACCTGCGATTTCGATGCCATTCTTCTGGATGTGATGATGCCGGGCATGGAC
>Ga0210402_10002971_pt1 | contig 16152 bp, 9 predicted proteins | sample IncBWC7MmetaG_FD_161055 | JGI IMG/M metagenome (GOLD analysis project Ga0210402, IMG submission 161055) | Forest soil microbial communities from Barre Woods Harvard Forest LTER site, Petersham, Massachusetts, United States - Inc-BW-C-7-M | ecosystem: Environmental > Terrestrial > Soil >... | reverse complement strand
TGCATCCGAATTTCTTCGACAACGCGGGGCAGCTCGCGGTGTTGCGCGTGGACTGGCGGTTCCTCAAGGAATGGGATGGCCTGGCGGAGGTGCGAACGCTTTATCTACCGGATATAAATCAACGACGCCGCGGCGCGCTGGCCGCGATCTATCGTCATATTAGCAAGAACCTGAAAGCCGGCGTGGGCTACAACTTCACCGACTTCTCCGACGACCTGACCGATCTGAAATACAACCACAAAGGTGTATTCGTCAATCTGGTCGGGACTATGTGACGCCCATGCGGCTTCGCTGTGCAGCGGGCGTGCTGGAGTCCAGCTTTCGACCAACAAACGTTGCGTGAAAGGCCAAAAGCTCCCGGCTACACCTGCTCCGCCGAGAGGGTATCCGTCTGCTGCTTCCAGGACATCGCCCGATTGTATACCCGCCTTGTCCATCGGTCCGCCCGGCAACACCCTTGCAACTTTGAAAAGATTAGTCTCAGGTAAACGTTCGCGGCGCTGCTTGTTACGGATGTGGGGCTGGCAGTCGAGGATATCGGCGGCGGAGCCAGTCATCACGACTTTGAGAGCGCCTTTTTCGTCGTCGTCGCTATGCCACTGCGTGCGGAGCTTGAAGATTTCCTTGTAGAGCTCAACGCAAATGCGGCGGCTCATGCAAACGATCATGGCTTTGCCGTCCATGGCTTCGAGACGTTTTTCGAAGTGGTCGACGATGTCTTTGGCGATAAGCGCGATGCGCTTCGGCGTGCCGACCATGGCTTCCATCCGGGCCCATTTGCTCTTGAGTTTTTCCTTGGTGGGCGTGTCTTCTTCTTCGGTGACTTCCTCGAAGTCGGGGTCGATTTTGGGCCGCTCTTCTTCTTTTAATTCGATTTTGGCGAGGCGGCCTTCGTAGTAAATGCGGACGGTGTTGCCATCTTCGACGGCGCGCTGAATGTCGTACACGTCGATGTAGTCGCCGAAGATGGCAGGAGTTCCACACATCCATATCGGCGAAATGCGTGTTCAACTCTAGATGACTCTGCTGAAGCAAATCCTTCTTCTTATCGAAGCTAGAATTGCTGAGGTCGGGGTTGTACCCTGTTAATGTTAGATTACCTAACGTGTGAACGTACTTCTCATGAATCTCGGACCAATTCTCGCCGAGCATTGCTTTCCAATTTTTCCCACCGGCATTGTTGGAAATAGTTTGCGGCAGAGAATAAGGAATTACTTGTCAGGTTTCCAACACAGTCGTGTTTTAAACCTGACTTACCATATCCTTCGTTCGCGTCTGCTTTGATGCGCGGGCGATGGGCAACCCCAGGCACGGCAATTCTCCTCGTGAAAGTCCGTGATGGTTCCCAGTTTCAGGGGAACGTGACGACAGCAACGCTGTATCCGCCCAGGATTACTTTGTCCTCGCCCAGTCTTGCCGGTGTGGACCGTTGCGATCCAGTGCTCATGTCCACGAATTCCAATTGCGCGCCCGATGAGGCTGGTACGTCAATCGTGATTTGTCGCTCGCGCTTATTTACAAGCAAAACGCGGTGTTTGCCAGCATGGGTCACGACGGGCAGTGCATAGACCTCCGGCTTGCTGAAGGAAGTCTCGACAATTTTGTCGCCCGGCCCAAAGTTGTCTTTCAGCAGCCGCAGCACCCAAAATCGTGCGTTGGGCCTGCCCGTCTCCCAATCCACCATGGACACGCTCGGAAATTGGGTGGGATAGCCGACGAGTTGTGATTCGCCGGCAACGTCTATCCCTAGCCGCGACAATTCGCCAAAAATGTATGCGTACATGGCTCCCGTGAGATGCCAATACGAGTTGGGTATCGGCTTTTCGACATGGCCAGGCTCGCCCTGCGACAGGTCCTCGGCGGAAATCGCGCCGATCTCATTAATCATCGTACCGGTTTCAGGAGAGAGCCGTTGACGTATCGCCTCGATGTAACGAACCACATTCAAAAAACCATCCGCCTGGGCGAAAAATGTATATTGCTCGATTTCGGGAGTCTCGCCGGAATTTGGAACGGCGTAGAAATGGTAAGAGATGTAGTCGAGAGGCACGCCTGCCTTGTGATTTTTGTGTTCTAGAAAATACTCGAAAAAATGCGGATTTTGCGATGGAGCAGCCAACGCCGTACCCACAAACTTCGTGCTCGGTTCGACTTCGCGCATAGCGGCGACCGCGGAATCGTAAATCTTCGTGTACGTTTCGACGGGCATTTGGTGCTCGAAATCCACCTCGTTGAGTACCTCCCAGTAGGGAATGGAGTAGTGGTAGCCCGATTCGTGTTTCTTCGAGAATTCGTCCGTGAAACCGCCCTTCGTATACCACGCCAGGAGCCGGGCGTAGTAATCGCCTACCTCGCGCGCGCTTAGATCGCGCAGCTCGGTTCCTTGCTCGTAATTCCATGTGACCTGGTCGGGGTCCCTTGGGTACGCGACCGGTTTGTCGGTCTTGTACATCCACTGGGGAATGGTGCTGAAGTTCAGAATAACGGAGTGGCCCTTGGTAGCATCAAGAAAATCAATCGTTATCGGATCAATCATCGAAAAATCCCAGGAAGTTTTGCCATCAGCAGGAGGCTCGAGCTCCGCGACCCCCAGCTTTGGGTAGGGAAGCCATGGAACATAGCGGACATAGTCGGCCTGCAACTCATGCAGCGCGCGAAAAGCGTTGTCGTGGACCGGAGTTCCGCGGCGCAGCGGTGGATTTACCACCACCTGGAGCGTGGGTGTGGTTTTCGAGACTCGAACCACCTTATCCCAACGCACGGATAGCTTAGACGCATCCGGCGTCTGACAACGGGAAAAAGACGAAACGAGAACGCAGATAAGCAGGCCCACGAACATCTTGGTGCGCAGTCTGAAAATCAAGCGCGCTCCTCCGTCGTGCAGATTCATCCATGCCGCGGTCACAATGGCCAGACTATATTCTCCTTCTCCAGAGCTTTCAATAATTCACGCTCCCTTTCATCTGAGTTTTATGTGCTATAACTCTCCGCCGTCGCTAATGAGCGCGTGGGTGCTTCGGAGGAGCTAGTCATGGACGGGCGACATGGCGATGGATTCACGATCGGTTTGTTCGGGATCGGCTTGGATGCTTACTGGCCTCAATTTGCGGGGCTCGAAGAACGGTTAAAGGGCTATATTGCGCGCGTCGTCGAACTTCTCCGGAAGTCCGGCGTAAACGTAGTAAATCTCGGCTTAATTGATACGACGGAAAAGGCTTTTGCTGCTGGACATCAACTGCGTCAGGCCGATGTTGATCTGATTTTTCTTTACGTGACAACCTACGCCCTTTCCTCCACCGTACTTCCCGTTGTGCGACGCGCCAGAGTTCCTGTCATTCTCCTGAATTTAGCTCCCGGCCCTGCCATCGACTACGACTCCTTTAACAAGATGGGCGACCGCACCAAGATGACCGGCGAATGGTTAGCCTATTGTCAATCCTGTTCGGTTCCGGAGATCGCCAACGTCTTGAATCGCTCCCGCATTCCGTTTTTCCAGGTAACCGGTATGCTCGAAAATGATGCCGCGGCCCGGAAAGAAATTGGGGAGTGGATCGATGCGGGCCGCGTGGCGCACCAGATGGAACACAACCGCCTCGGCGTCATGGGCCATTACTACAGCGGTATGCTCGATATCTATTCCGATTTGACGCAGCACTGCGCGTTTTTTGGCGGCCACATTGAAATCGTCGAAGTAGATGAGCTGGCGGAGTTGCGCAGGAAAGTCTCCAGCGAGGAGATCAGCGCACGCGTTCAGTATTTTCGCGAGAACTTCGACATACAAGCGGACTGCTCAGCATTCGAATTGAATCGCGCCGCGCGTACCTCCGTTGCGCTGGATCGTCTGGTGGAGATTCACAAATTAGGGTCACTCGCCTACTACTATAAGGGAGCGGGAAACGATGAAAACGAGGACGCCATCAGCTCCATCATCCTCGGCACCAGTCTGCTGACAGCGCGAGGAATTCCCGTGGCGGGGGAGTGCGAGATCAAAAACGCTCAGGCTATGAAAATTATGGATGGCTTCGGAGTGGGCGGTTCCTTTTCGGAGTATTATGCCGTCGATTTCAACGACGATGTGATCCTCATGGGACACGATGGTCCTGGCCACATCGCCATGGCACAAGGCCGGACCAAGGTTCGCATGTTGAGCGTGTATCACGGCAAAGTCGGACGGGGGCTGTCCGTCGAGATGTCCGTCAAGCATGGCCCCGTAACGTTGCTCGCGGTTGTTCAAAGGGCTGACGGAAAGCTCAAATTACTGGTCGCCGAGGCCAGTTCTGAACCCGGCCCGATTCTGGAAATTGGCAACACCAACAGCCGGTATCGTTTTCCGATGGGAGCGAGAAATTTCATGAACGCTTGGAACGCCGAAGGCCCCGCGCATCATTGTGCCATCGGCATTGGCCACATCTCCAGCAAACTGGTAAAGCTTGGGCATCTGTTGGGAATGGACTGCACGGTGATTGGGTGATTTCGACGCGGGTTGGTTAGGCGTGACACTATACCAATCGAAATTATGAATGACGCAAGAAGTCGGGGAATCCGTATTTAGTACGAGTGATTCCAAACTGACGCGCGAAGTTGGAGTGAAAGTCTCGTTGGGAGAGTCCGCCACTGAGGCGCTGCTGGAGCGGATCTAGGTCCGGCGCTTGAGGGCGGATCAGGCTCTATGACACACCGCTCGGATTCTTTACTTGCGGAATCCAGGCCCATAAAGAATTTTGCCGGGACGTACGCCCGTATGTTTGCCGTGGTCGATCACGACGTGGCCGTTGACGATGACGAAATCGATTCCGTCTGGGGTGACGTCGGGATGCTCATATGTTGAGCGGTCCTGGATTTTGTCGTAGTCGAAGATGACCGCGTCAGCCCACTGCCCTTCACGGATCAGTCCGCGGTCGGCGAGACGCATCCGCGTGGCGGGCCACGAGGTCATTTTTCGGATGGCGTCCTCAAGTGTCAGGGTGTGCCTCTCGCGAACGTACCTGGCGATCACGCGGGGGAAATTTCCGTAGCTGCGCGGGTGAGCAAGACCCAGCGCGTCATCGCCGCCAGGTGTAAGCGCTGTTCCCGCATCGCTGCCGATGCTTGTCCATGGGAACTTAAGGGCGGTCTCAATATCCTGTTCGCTCATCATGTGATAAATCGCCAGCACCCGACCCGTCTTCGCCTCTGCTACAAAATCGAATGCCGTGTCCGCGGGATCTTTGTTCAATTCCTTTGCGATGTCGGCGATGCTATGTCCCTGGTACTTGGCATTGTCTGGATTCTGCGCGTTCACCAGGACCACATTCTGCCATCCACCAGAAGCTTCGATGATGTTCCACCAACCCGGCGAGCCCGTGATAATTTCCTTTTTCAGGCGGGCGCGTATCTCCGGGTCAGCTAATCGCTTGATGAGCGTCTCGTTTCCCCCTTCATGCGCCCACGAAGGGATCGTTGCTTCGAGACCCGTGCCGCCCGCTGTGTACACGTATAGATCGGCAGCGACATCCACTCCTCTGGCGCGTGCTGCGTCGATGTGTTGCCCCGCTTCTTGCATCAATTTGCCCCAACCGGGGCTGTATGCGGCCTTAAAATGAAACACTTCGCCCGGCAATCCGCCCTTTTCTGCGATCTCAATGAGTTCGTCCACGGATTGGACAAGTTCCTTGCCTTCACCGCGCATATGGCTGGCATAAATGCCGCCGTACTTTGCAGCTACTTTGGCCATCTCAATGAGTTCCGGAGTTGTGGCGTAACTGCTCGGCGGATAGATCAACGCAGTGGTCATTCCCATGGCGCCATTCTGCATCGCGGTATCGAGGATGGCTTTCATTTTGTCGAGCTCTTCGGGAGTCGGCTGGCGCGAGTCATAAGCGAGCACGGCGATTCGCGCCTGTGTTTCGGAAAAATAGCTGCCGAAGTTCAAGCTGATTCCGCTTTTCTCCAAGCTGGCCCAGAATTCGCGGAGCTGTTCAGCGGGTACAGGAGTTCCGCCTTCGCCGCCAATCGCAGTGGTTACTCCTTCCATCAGCTTATTTTCGGCGAGGCCGTTCTTCGGGAGGGCGATGCCGGACTGATCCATCATGTCGATCCAGCCGGGAGAAACGTAGTGTCCATGCGCATCGATTTCCGTGCGGCCACGCCCTTGAATCTTGCCGATCGTTACGAAGCGGCCATCCTTTATGCCAACATCGGCAAAAATACACGGATTGCCCGCACCGTCGAGCACGCGCCCGCCGCGAATAACGATGTCATAGTCGTATTGTTCCGGCGCCGTGGTCTGAGCGTGGGCAGTCCCCGCGAAGACAAGACTGGACATGAAAGCGAGGCAGGAACGAAAAGAGTTTTTGTAACGTCGCACGATTTTTCCTCCAACAACTTTTATTCCCGCAGAACTTGCGAAGCGTGGTTAGCGGTTGGCGCGAATTACTTTTCCGGCCAGAGTCCCTGTCGGCTGTGCCTTGTCGATGGCCAACTGTCCGTTGACGAGAACGTACTCTACCCCTACCGAGTTGGAGAGCGGACTAGCAAACGTGGCAGTGTCGGCGATTTTAGCCGGATCGAACAAAACGAGGTCTGCCACTAGACCCGGTGCGATGCGGCCCCGATTCCACATCTTCAGCTGGTTGGCGGGCAGGGATGTCATCTCGCGGATTGCGTTTTCTAGACTTATGACTTTTTCCTCGCGCACATACTTCGCCAGGATTCGCGGAAACGTTCCAAAGGTTCTTGGATGCGCATAAGTCGAGGTCCTGGGATTCATGGGCTCGGCGTCGGAGCCGATGCTCACGAAGGGAGCGCGCAGGGCTTCCTGTTTTTGCTCTTCGTTCATACTTTTGGGATCTACGTCAACTCCGCCTTGCTGGACTAGGTAAAAGAAAGTGTCCCAGACGTCCGCGTTTCGAAGTGCAGCGATCTCCTGAACGGATTTTCCTTCGAAGTGTTTGTCGACTTTTGCGGGAACCTGCACGACGAGAACGTTGTCCCAATTTTGTCCGACGTGGTGATACCAATTCTCCCAGTTCGTGGTGGTTTCGATTTCTTTGCGCAGATCGACGCGTACTTTGAGGTCGGAGAGCGTGGGAAGAAATGCGTCAGTACCGTTGGCATAGTGCCGGGGATGAATGAATGAGCCGAGGCCGATGCCATTGCGAATGTAGGGGTAGATGTCGGCAGTGACATCCACGCCCCGGTCGCGTGCGGATTGAATGAGAGCAATAGCCCTAGGCATTAGAGGCCAGTTGTCCAGTCCGGCGGCTTTTAAGTGATAAATGTGGACGGGAATGTGAGCTTCCTCGCCGATTCGAATGGTTTCCTGAATGGCGCCGAGCAATTGCCCGCTTTCGTTGCGCATGTGAGAGAAGTAGACGCCGCCATATTGCGAGGCGACTTTTGCGAGTTCGATAATCTCTTCGGTTTTGGCATAGGTGCCTGGCGGATAGATTAGGGCAGTGGAGAGTCCTACGGAGCCGTCCTGCATCGCCTTGGCGACGATGTCTTTCATCTTTGCTAATTGTTCAGGCGTGGGGGCGCGGTCCTCGTCGCCGATGACGACGCGGCGAACCTGGGCTGCGCCGACATTGTGGATGACGTTGATGCCGATGCCTTTTGCGTCGAGCATTCGGTCGTACTCTTCAAAAGTGATCCAGTGAGAAATGTCCGGCGGCAGATTCAGTTCCTTGATGGTGTGTTCATCCTGTGGCGCCATGGAATCGCCTTCGCCGGCCATCATGGTGGTGACACCCTGGCGGAGTTTGCTTTGCGCGGTGAGAGGGTCGAGGAGGAGGGGAAGAGTCGTGCCGCCCATCATATCAATGAAGCCGGGAGCGAGGACCATTCCACGGGCCTCAATGACTCGCGTGGAAGAGCGCTGAGAAAGATTTCCGATCTCGACGATGACGCCGTCGCGAATTCCGACATCGGCGATATACCAGGGATTTCCCGAGCCATCAACGACCTGCGCGCCGGAGATGACGAAGTCGAACGAGATCGATTGTCCGAAGCCGAACGGGAATGCCAAGAGGACTAGAGCGAGAAGTGAAAACGCGCGACGACCCATGGACCTACCTCCGCAGTATCAGTGCGAGCTCTGTGAACGGTTTGAATGCGTTCCAACGCGAACATGGAGCGGGATAAAAGGAGGAGAGCGGCCACTACGCGTGGCCGCTCTCGATTTTGGCGATAGTTGGACAAACCTAGAACTCGAACCGGATCCCTATCTGGCCTTCGCGACCTGGCAAGAACTGCTGAACATGGCCAATCCCTGGTGAGCCGCCCTGTGACTGAAAGACGTTGCATGTCTGGGGACCGAGCGGGCTAATGTTAGCAGGGTTGTTCGGGCAGGTCGGTTCGAGCCCATTTACTGCGGCTGCGTTATCGCGATTGAGGAGATTGAACATTTCGAAAAGTACCTGCGCTTTGACGCGATCTCCGAGGTTAAATCGCTTAGCGAAACGCATATCCATATTGACGAAGGCGGGTCCGGTCTGAGAATTCCGGGCATAGAGGGCGCCCTGGCCGTCGAAATGAAGGCCCGCACCGTTGAAGAGGCCGTCTCCATCAAAGTCTGAGCCCCCTTCAAACGGGCTTATGCCGTAATGAAAGCCACTCTGGGCTCGGAAGATTCCGGCGATCTCCATTTTCCAGGGGAGTTGCCAGATGCCGTGGGCGAGGAAGGTGTGATTCAGCGCAAGGTCGGAAGGACCTTTGTCAATAATCGCGCCATTATAGAATGTACCGGCCTTGGGGACTGGATTCAAATTGCTGTTGATAAAAGGGCCGTTGGCGTTCGTCTGGCCCGTCACGTCATCGGTGACGAGCGGGACTCTTCCGACGAAGCTGTCTGAGAGGCCTGCGATGGCGAGGAAATTGACTCCCTCGCCGTTCTGAATTTCCGAGGCCAGAGTCGAATTGATAACGTCATCATTGGCGTGAACGAAGGTATAGTTCGCCTGGATCGTAAAAGTGTGCGAGAAGCGCTTTTGGAACCCGATCGTGAAGCCATCGTACGTACCGGCTCCCCACGGACCATAGCTTTCGATTCTCTTAGGCCCGGTGCCGGGAACGAGCTCGTTCCCGTGGTCGGGCATGCGCGCTTCGAACGCCAGGTTTGTGGCGCGAACGGTGGTGATATCGGTAATGTCCTTATGATAGAAGTCGAACGTCAGCACCATGCCGGAGCCGATCTCGTGCTGAATTCCCGCATGGTAGTTGAAGGTATGAGGAACCTTGAACCCAGGGTCGACAGTGATGGGAACTTGTCCCGCGGTTCCGAGGATTCCACCGATGGTTGTGAGGTTGCCGAATGGATCCCAAGACCAATAGTTTGCCGGCACGGTCGGAAAATTGGCATCCGTACCGGCGATATTTGCGATGGCGGCGTCTGCTGCCGCTAGGAACTGATCCGGCGTAAACCCGCTTAGCTGCTGAATGTTGCTCATGTTGACCTGGGTGTTTGCGGGAATCGCAGCATGACCTGGCGCTACGACATTGTTCAGAAAGTCGATGCCATAGAGGGTTGTACCGAGACCGTTGGGGCATGAGGCCCCGGCGGCTTGCACTTGGGCTTCCGTCATGGCGTTTGAAACGCAGACAGTGGGACGCCCCAGCTTCTGAAAGAGACTCGTCAGAGTAGTGGGATTTCCGTAAAACAACCTGGGGAACGACAAGAGGCGTTCGCGCTGAATGTTAGCGCCGCCGAAGCCGGGGATATCTCTCGCGACGCCTTCGCGGAACTGATCGTAAAAGACGCCAAAGCTGGCATTCACGACTGTTTTCGGCGAGAGAGCCCAGGCAACGCCGATGCGCGGCGAGAAATCTTTTTTATTCGGGAACTGGGAATCGTAATCCCAACGTAAGCCGCCATTAATCGTAATTTTGGAAGTGAGCTTCCAATCGTCCTGAACGAAGAGACCGTTGTAGTTGTTGCGGATGCGAACCAGATTGTCTTGCGGCGTTGGCCCAGCCTGGAGAGTGATCAAGTTAATGCCTGAATTAATCGGCCCGAAGGCGTTGAAATCGTTTATCGTGGCGAAGAGCTGGGTAAAGAAATTGTTTGGCTCCGCCCCGTCTACTTTTGAATTTTGGAAATCCCATCCGAACTTGATGTTGTGGCGGCCAAACTGTTTGCTCAGATTGGTGCCAAGCGACATGTATTTTTGATAGAAGCTGAAAGAGTTATAGCCCGGGCCAAATGAAGCCTGACCAAGGTTTCCAAATTCATCGCCGCTGGTGTAGGTGTCAAAGAGATTGAAGAGATTGTTTGGCACACCAGACTCGGGATGCGAAGGACTCGTGCGTTCGGGATCGGCACGGTACTGGAAATAGGAGTTCATAACCCAGGGATTTGACGTGCTGCCGAGGGTCCAGAGATCGCTGAAGCCGAGCATGAGCGTGCGGCCGTCGAGATTTTCGCGGGTGTCTGGCAGATTGATGGAGGCCGTCAGTGGCAGATAGTCGGTGATGTGCGTGTTGGTGTAGTTCATCTGTTCGGTGAGGCGATGGCGGTTGAGACTCTCGTCCAACTTGAATCGCGCCCGCGTGTCGTAGGTTAGAGAGTGCTTGTTGAAGGGCGTTTCAAACGCGATCAAACTGGCGGGCAAATTGGGAGGGAAGGTGAAGTTCAAATCGCGACTCTCCTGAATGCGCTCCGCCGAACCGAAGAAAAAGACCTTGTCCTTTATGATGGGACCGCCGAAATACGCAGTGGGATCCCAACGGTTGAGAAAGGGAGCACCGCTCGTGGCAGTAGGAATGTCGTTGGAGTCGAATACGGAGTTTCGGAAAAAGGCAGATACTCCCCCATGCCAATCATTCGTACCACCGCGCGTGACAACGTTGATGATACCGCCGGAGGCGTGACCGAATTCCGCTTTGTACCCGCCCGTAACAACCTGAAATTCGAGAATCGAGTCCTGGTTGAACTGCGCCGAAGGTCCCCCATTGAAGTTGTCGCGGTTTGGCAAGCCATCGATGAGGAAGAGTGCATTGCCGCCGCGTTCACCAAGGATGGGAGTGGCGTCGTCGCCCGCCGGGTCGGCCTGGCGATTCAGCGACACACCAGGCACAAGCTGCAAGAGATCCAGATAGTTGCGGCCGTTGATGGGCATGTCCTCGATCTGCTGGGGCGTAATGGTGCTGCCAGTCGAGGACGCTGATGTCTCAAGAAGAGGTGTCGCGGAATCGACTTCCACGGTTTGGCTTAAGGATCCAACCTGCATAGTGATGTCAAACTCAAGCGTCCTATTCAGAGTAACCTCGAGATTCTTGAAAACTTCCGATTGGAAACCGTCCTTGGACGCTTTGATTTCGTACACGCCGGGCGGCAATGTCGCGATGCGGTAACTGCCGTCGCTCTCAGTGGTGACTGAGCGATCCACGGCCAATTCGCCGCTTGTTACCCGAATTTGCGCGCCGGCTACAGCGAGGCCCTGCTTGTCCTTGACGATACCTTCGATCGTGGAAGTGGTTTGTGCAGCGAGATTAATGCCGGCGAGCACCAGAATGAAAACCAGGCTGCAGCGATGAATCATCGAATGTTTCGAAATCGACCGCATGCTCGGGTGACGCCACTCCGAATACGCTTTTTGGATTTCCATATCCCTCTCCTCTAACCCCTTGGAACAGCACGTTGCGCCACCACGCAATCGCGCAATAATCACAGTTCATCGTCATGCAACGAATGTTGCAAAAAATAAAGTTGGTACATTTGGCGGGAGTCTAGGCGCGCAGCGATGGAATGTCAACTTATTCTTTGAAGAAACCAACGCATTTTCAGCCTCGTGCAACACATGTTGCATTGGTGATACAGTGAATCGAAAAAAGAAATGACGGCGGCGAAGCGGAGAGTAATGCATCTTGACAGAACGAAACATACGTTGTATTTGCGTCACCGCCGTTTGGATTGACCTTCTGGAGCCGCCGAGCCTTCTGAGCAGATGGCGAACGGCGCGGCGAACGTGCCGGAACACCGCGGAATGCTTGGAGGTGGAGGCAAATGAAACTGAAGAAAAACCTTCGAAGTTCCGCTGCGCATGCAACGTCCCGGGAAAGCCTGCATTCCGCCGGGCAGACGCCTCTCGAGATGCGATATGCGAAGTCGCACGACAAGCTCAGCGGCAGCAGACAGAAACTGCTCGGCATGATTCTGGAACACCCGGGGGACACTTTTTTTCTTTCCTCGCGGGAGCTCGCCAGACGATATGACGTGGATGCGGCAACCATCGTTCGGACCGTCCAGGCCCTCGGCTATGGCAGATTTGCTGAATTTGCAGCGGACCTGCGTTCTCACTTCATCATGCGGATTACGCCGTACTCGGCGCTGAAGGCCGCTTCTCAGGAAAGGCGCTCCCCGGCTGACAGGATAAGGCATGGCGTGGAGATGGATCTCCGCAATTTGCAATCGTTGCGAACTTCCCTGGTCCCCGAGCGCATCATCGCGCTATCAAAAATGGTGAAGCGGGCTCGCCGCATCATGGTCGTGGGAATAGATCTCGCAGCTTCTCTGAGCTGGCATCTGGCGTATGGATTGGTGCATCTTGGATTTCCAGCGGAAGCGCCAGTTGGTGGAACGGGCAATGTCCAAAGAAGGGTCCGAACGCTCACCTCAAACGATCTGCTGATCGCCATGAGCTTCGGTCAGTGCCTGAGAGAGACCGTGGAAGCAGCACTGCGGGCAAAAAAGCAGGGAGTTCCGACGTTTGGAATTACGGACAGCGAGCGGACGCCAATAGCGAGAGTATGCGACGATTTCTGCCTCTGCTCGGTAGCCAGCCCCTCCTTTGGCAGTTCTTATGTTGCGCCCATGTCGGTCTTAGGAGCGATTCTGATTGCCTGCGCGCACACGCAGACTTCGAGGACGCTTGCGTTGTTACGGCGAAGTGCAGAAGAAGATAGGGCGGACCATCGCTGGTATTGGGTGCCAGAGAATGGGAAGGACCTGGATTAGGGGAAAGCTTTTGACATCAGACTGCAGGCCAGCATCTGTGAGGCATTGACTTTGCGTCTGGGCGAGAGGGACATCGGATGAGTGGCGGAAACACATCGGCGGTGAAACAAGGAATCAACATTCGGCCGATGGAAGATGCCGAAGAAATGAGCGTCTGCGTCGAATTGCAGCAGCGCATTTGGGGCTATACCCCAATCGATACCGTACCCGACCAGGTTTTTATCGTGGCTAAGAAAACGGGGGGCCAGGTGATGACTGCGTACGATGTAGATACTCCTGTTGGATTCGCTTTGGCGTTCGCGGCCACTCGTGAGGGACTCACGTACTTGCATTCGCATATGGTCGGGGTGGTAGAGGAGTATCAGAACCGCGGAGTTGGACGTCTCCTGAAGCTGGCGCAGCGCGAGGACGCGCTGCAGCGCGGAATTGATCTGATTGAATGGACTTTTGACCCGCTCCAACTGAAGAACGCGCACTTCAATATTGAGCGTCTTGGCGCCATTGTGCGGCACTACATTCCCAATCTTTATGGGCGCACGTCGAGTCCGCTCCACGCCGGGCTGCCGACAGACCGTCTGGTTGCGGAGTGGTGGGTACGCTCGCGACGAGTTGAAGATGTGCTGGCTGGCAGACCGCGAGCGCTGAGATCGCATTGCCAACGGATTGCGGTTCCGGCAGGAATCCGCGAGCTCTGCAGGGATGAGCCGCCGACGGCGGAGAAGATACAAACAAAGATTCGCCACCAATTTTTAGCACACATCGCCAATGGCCTCGCAGGCGTTGGATTTGAGTTCGACTCAGAACAAGGAACTTACCTCCTGGAGCCTTATGAAGATTGAATCCATCATTTTGCGCGAGGTCCAGATGCGCCTCAAGGCGCCATTTGAGACCAGCTTTGGAATCTCCGATCACCGGCGGATTATTCTCGTTGAAGTTGTCGCGGATGGAGTCAGCGGCTGGGGAGAGGTGACTGCCAGCGAAACACCGGGCTACAACTCAGAGACCACCGACACAGCGTGGCATGTGATCTCCGATTTCGTGGCCCCTTCGCTTATCGGGAAGACTGTTTCCGCCGCATCGGAGTGTCCTGGGCTGCTGGCGGCCATCCGTGGCCACGAGATGGCCAAGAGTGGCGTGGAAAATGCACTGTGGGATGCCGAAGCGCAAATCACAGGGATTCCTCTTTCGAGATTGCTGGGCGGCACGTTGAATGAGATTGCCAGTGGAGTGTCGCTTGGCATCCGCGAGAATCCACAGTCTCTTTTGAAAAAAGTGGAAGAAGAACTGCGGAGCGGATATCAGCGCATCAAACTGAAGATCAAACCGGGGAAAGATCTCGAGTATGTGGCGGCGGTGCGCAGGGAGTTTCCCAATATACTGCTTTCCGTGGACGCCAACTCAGCCTACCGGCTGAAGGACGCGGCGCACTTGCGGAAACTAGACGAACATAAGCTGCTTATGATTGAGCAGCCGCTGAACTGGGACGACATTTACGCGCACTCAAGGCTTCAAGCACAAATTCAAACTGCGATTTGTCTCGATGAATGCATTAACAATGCGCGGCACGCTCTCACCGCAATCGAGCTGAAAGCGTGCCGGATAATAAATATTAAGCTGGGGCGAGTTGGCGGCCATAGTGAAGCGCTGCATGTGGAGCAGCTGTGCCGCACGTATTCCATCCCGGTTTGGTGCGGCGGAATGCTGGAGACGGGAATTGGGAGGGCCCACAACATCGCCATGTCAACGCTCGAGGGTTTCACACTTCCCGGTGACGTCTCCGCAAGCAGACGCTACTGGAACGAAGATATCATCGAGCCCGAGGTTGAGGTCACATCGAAGGGCACGATTCACGTTCCGAAAAGGCCCGGCATTGGCTATGCGGTGAGGCGCGATCGAATCGAGCAACTCACGGTGCGGACAAACAACTGGAGCAGCCAGCGGACGGCAGCCTAGGGTCATCCACAAACGAACCTGTTGCGAGCCCCGGAACTAAGCGATGATGGCTGACGGATCGCGTAAATCTCGGCTATATTCATCGGATAAACCGAAGGATCGCTATGCTGTGATCTCTTGCCGGGAATCAAAATGTACGTCGTTGATTTCAATGAACATACTCTTAACGGTGGCGCTGGAGGACAGGCAAAAAATTCGATAAGCGTCGACGAAGGGGAGCCAAATTCATTTCAATCAACTAGTTAGCGAAGGCTCGTTTTGGCTCTCAAGGCAGCGTAGTTTCGCAGCCGAATGGTTGGGCATTTTTTCAACCAATTGACGTGCCGCGTTGAAGTATCGCGATTTGGATTGCTTCCGGATACCCTGCCTGCGATCGCGCCTGGATCCTATCGAATCTCCGGTAGACACTAGCCGACTTCTCGTTACCTATCGCATGTCCCGATCTGGATTACTTCCAGTTTGCGGACAGCACGGGAGTTAAAGCATGTTCACGCTGAGGTGGCCGCGCGGCTATCCGAGCATCTGGGTGAGAGAGGCCTAACGAAGCGCGAGCTGGATGCACTCCAACTGATACGCGACCCCCATCGCAACAAGCATGTCTACCAAGCACTTAGCGGTCGTCGGCGGCTGGTTAATCTGGCAAGCCCCGTGCCATCCATTCCAATGCGCGCCACGCGCTAACGGAACTTGGCCTCAAGATACAGCGAGAGCATTTTGGTGAATTCCACTGTCACGGGCGCGCGTCGGTTTGGAGGAGCCGCAGCGATCACCGTCAGAAAGCCCTTTACCGTTTCCACGACGACGTCGGCAATGAGAAGCGCTTCCTCGTATGAAAGCTTCGGTTTTTTTGCCCGAAAGGCTTGCACGAACGCCTCTCGCAGAGTTTTTCGGGCCGCGGCGCTACGAGAAAGTTTGATGGGGGCATCGCGGAGGATGAAATAGGCTGGCCGTCGCTGAGAGAATTCCCTTGTCCGGTCGATCAGCGACTCGGCGAACTTGGCGGTGGTTAGGGTATGCGCGGCCTCGATAAGCGGCGCCCAATGTTGCTCAATCTCGACGGTGTACCTGGCGCGCAGCGCCGCAGCCACTGCCGTTTTGTCGGGGAACCAACGGTATAGCGCTCCGATGGAAGTCCCCGCCCGTTCAGCTACGGCGGTCATGGTCATGGCGTCGTAGCCGACTTCGACAAACAGCCGTTCCGCGGTATCCAAAAACAACTGATGCGTTCGTGCGGCCCGCTCCTGTTGGGGGGTCGGTCGATTTGGATT
>Ga0210402_10002970_pt1 | contig 16154 bp, 16 predicted proteins | sample IncBWC7MmetaG_FD_161055 | JGI IMG/M metagenome (GOLD analysis project Ga0210402, IMG submission 161055) | Forest soil microbial communities from Barre Woods Harvard Forest LTER site, Petersham, Massachusetts, United States - Inc-BW-C-7-M | ecosystem: Environmental > Terrestrial > Soil >... | reverse complement strand
GAAGTACCAGAGCAAAGTGAATTCCCCGACATTCTTTGGCGCAAGCGATCCCGCCGGCCCCGGTGTGACGGCCCCGAACAACCGCTACAGCGCGAACGTTGCTTATAACCACGTCTTCAGCCCAACCTTCGACATGAGTCTCAACTTCGGGGTCAACCGCCACGTGGAGCAATCCACCACGCAGGGTTTCGGCTTTCAATCGTCAAGCTTGGGTTTGCCCGCCTTCATTGATTCGAATGCGCCATCCTTTCCGCAATTCCAGCCGCAGAGCTACTCCTCGCTTGGCGCGCCGCCAAATATTGACAACTACTATGTCCCGCAAACCATCTATACCATCTCGACCGATTTCACCAAGGTAAAGGGCAGGCACACACTGGCCTTCGGCTTTTCGGACTTCTGGTCTTTCCTGGACGGCGGCCACTTCGCGAACACCACCCTTCCGTTCCAGACGGTCACGACCGCAGGCCCCGACCCGCAGCAGACGACGCAGGGAACGGGGGATGGATTTGCTTCGTTCATGTTGGGAACTGGCGGAGGAAATGCTTTCACAGGCTTCAACCAATTCCCGGCCATGAGCAAGAAATTCCTCGGTTGGTATATGCAGGACGGCTGGAGGATGACACCGCGTCTTACTTTGAACTTGGGGCTCCGATACGAAATCCAGACCGCCCCGACGGAACGCGTGAACGCGCAGCAGTATTTCGACCCCACTGCCGTAAATCCGATCACCTCTGTGGTCGGTTTCAATGTTCCCGGAGAACTTGTTTTTAACTCCAGCGGCAACCGTGGCCTGTACCGTACCAACTATAAGAATTTTGCCCCGCGTATCAGTGCGGCCTATCAACTCCGTGACAAAATCGTCCTGCGCGGCGGGTATGGTGTCTTTTATGTTCCTAGCTATTACAATCAGGGCCCCAATATCGGCTATTCTCAAGGCACGCCCTGGGTCACAAGTCTCAACGGCGGGCTGAATCCCTCCTCGACGCTGAGCGGAAATACCTCTCTGAATCTCCCCGATGCATTTCCGAACGGCCCGATCCCCATCACCGGCAACTCATTGGGGGGGCTTACCGATGTGGGTTTCGGACTCAATCCGGTGATTTATCACGACCGCAAGTCTTCCTACGTACAGCAATGGATGTTTGGGGTTCAATATAGCGTAACCAACAACGATCTTGTGGACGTCAGCTACGTTGGGAATCACGGGGTCCACGTGCTGGCTCAATACCTCGAGTGGAACGAGATTCCCGCCTCCGATCTATCTATGGGAAATCAGTTGAATGCCCTGGTGTCGAACCCGTTTTTTGGCGCCATCGCCTCGAGCGGCTGCGGTCTGGACCAGAAAACGATCGTGCAGGCCCAGTTGCTGCGGCCTTTCCCTGAGTATTGCAGTGTCACGGAAGCGCCGCCAGCCGTTGCAGGTTCCACCTACAACGCCCTGCAGCTGACTTACACGCATCGTTGGCACTCCGGTCTTCAGCTCACCACCTCCTACACATATTCCAAGTTCATGGATGATGCGCAGGGCTCTTCCGGCTGGGCATTCCCGGGCAGTGGCAGTAGCGTGCGCAATTCGTATGACCTGTCACGCGAGCGCTCCGTGGACGCCAGCGACCTCACCCACAGCCTGGTCGTCAACTACACCTACGAACTCCCGTTTGGCAAAAATAAGCTCTTCGGAAGCGACTGGAACAATCTGACTAATCAGGTCCTTGGCGGCTGGCAGTTGACAGGGATACTTTCCACACACTCCGGGTTGCCCATCTCGATTACCCCCGATTCTAACAACACCGTTGGCACGGCAAGTTACGGCTTCAACCAGCGCCCGAACGTGGTGCCGGGAGTAAGCCTCACTCCCGCACACCAGAACATCAATAATTGGATCAACCCCGCGGCCTTCTCTCAGCCCGCGCCATTCACGTTTGGCGATGCTCCGAGATTTTTCTCGGATCTCCGAGCTCCGAATTTCTTCAACTGGGATATGGGCATCCAGAAGTATTGGACCGTGCGCGAGCAAATGCGCATTCAGTTCCGCTTCGAGATATTCAATGCCTTCAACCATCCGAACTTCTTTGTGCCGGACAGCAATCTCGGTGACTCCGGTTTCGGAAGGGTTTCCGGCGCCTATCCAGCACGCAGCCTGCAATTCGCAGGGAAATTCTACTTCTAGCGCGTCTGGCGCGAACGAAGGATTGTCCTCCGCCCCTGGGAGAACGCGGGTAAGGAAGGCCGGGAGAAAAACTTGAAGTCGAGGAACGACTCCCGGCCTGTCCGCCATCCATCCCCAACTTTCGTGAACTGGATTTACCGGCCAGCAAAGAAATGTTCCGAGTGAAGGAACCAGGCGAGTTTGACGATCCTCTTCAGCAAAGAAGGGAACTGCTTTCCCCGCGTCTCTGTCGCGCTATGGGGTATTAGGAACGGTTTGAGCCTTCGCGGTACACCAGGACGGATGAATGAAGATTCCGAAATCGGCTAGGGGAATGTGGCAACGCACCGGGTTCGTTCTGGTTGCTCTAGGTTTCAGCTTTCACGCAAGTCCCGCGGGTGTTGCGTCAGGCCAGCAAAAGCCCACGACCGGGCAGATTGCCGGCAAACCGCTGGAGCCAGATTCCAGCAAAGCACTTCCGAATGGGGTAGAACTCCGCCACTCCGGAATGCTTCTTCAGGTCGTTGCTCTTCGCGACGTTGTCCTGCGCGTTCGCCTCGCAGCGAAGGGTCAGTTGCCCGAAGACGCATCCTGGGCGGTTCCGACAGAGATACGCCAGCAGCATGCTGATGTCACTCCGGACGCGACCGCTGACACTGCCGGCTTTTGCACGAAAGCCCTTTGCGCCCGAATCGAGCGCGCCACACTCAGGCTCTCCATAACCGATTTGCAAGGCAATGTTCTTCAGGAAGACGCGGATGGATGGCCCGTGGAATTTCACGCCGACTCTTTTCGTGTATTCAAGAAAATGCCCCCCGATGAGCATTATTTCGGCCTCGGGGACAAAGTTGGACCTCTCGATCGCCGCGGCCAGTCCTTTCGCCTCTGGAATACGGATGCGTTTTGTTTTCAAGAATCGACGGACCCGATTTACAAGAGCATTCCTTTTTTCATGACCATGCGTGCCGGGAGCTCCATGGGCTTTCTGCTCGACAACACCTGGTCTTCCAATTTCGATTTCGGCAAGAGCGAGCGAAACACCTATTCGTTTGGCGCGGAAGGCGGCCCCATCGACTATTACGTTTTCTATGGGCCCGATCCGAAGCAGGTCGTCGAAACCTACGCTTGGCTTACGGGTGTTCCGCCGCTTCCTCCGATGTGGTCACTCGGCTTTCAGCAATCGCGTTTCAGCTACGAAACGGAAGCCCGGGTTCGCGAAGTCGCATCTCGGCTGCGGGCCGACAAGATTCCCTCCGACGTGCTTTACCTCGACATCGATTTCCAGAAAGAGCACCGCCCTTTCACTGTGGACACAGAACACTTCCCGCATTTTGAGCAGATGCTTTCCGACTTGAAGCGCGAGGATTTCCACGTTGTCGCGATCACCGACCTTCACATCGCGCGAGTACCCGGCGCTGGTTACGCGCCATATGATTCAGGACTCGCCGCGGACAATTTCGTGAAGAATCCCGACGGCTCGGTGTATGTCGGCTCGGTTTGGCCGGGCCCTTCGGTTTTCCCGGATTTCACGCAGAAGAAAACCAGGGACTGGTGGGGTTCGCTCTATAAACCGTTCTTGTCCGAAGGCCTCGCCGGTTTTTGGAATGACATGAATGAACCTAGTGTTTTTCTGACCGACAATCTCACGATGCCGGACAGTGTCCAACATCGCATCGAAGAACCTGGCTTTCGACCCCGGACCACAAACCACTTGGAAATTCACAACGTCTACGGAATGGAGAATTCCCGCGCCACGTACGAGGGACTGAGGAAGCTTGAGCCCGACATGCGCCCGTTCGTCCTAACCCGGGCCACCTACGCCGGCGGCCAGCGTTACGCGGCCACGTGGACCGGTGACAATACCGCTTCGTGGGATCACCTGCGATTAACTACACCAATGCTTTTGAATTTGGGCCTGAGCGGGTTTGGGATGAGCGGCGCCGACGTCGGCGGATTTATCGGGACTCCCGGGCCAGCCTTGCTTACGCGCTGGACGGAGCTTGCCACGTTTCAACCCATCGACCGGAATCACGCCAACAAGGGCTCCGGCGACAAGGAAGTCTGGGTGCATGGACCGGAGCAGGAAGCCATCCGCCGCCGCTACATCGAAGAGCGCTACCGGCTCATGCCCTATCTCTACACGTTGGTCGAAGAACTTTCGCGCACCGGATTGCCCGTCGTCCGGCCTCTGTTTCTCGAATTTCCTCATGCCAGAAAGGATCTGCAGCCTCTGGATATCCTCGCTGGCAACGAATTTCTCTTCGGCCCCGACCTGCTCGTCGCACCTCCTCCTTTTCCGGAGCAACCGGAAGCCTACGCGCTGAAGCTTCCTCCGGGCATTTGGTACGACTACTGGACGGGAGAAAAAATTCAGCAAGCGGCAACGCAGGACGGCTCAAACGTGGCCGAGCCGCGTATCCAGCCCAAGCTGGATGTTCTTCCCGTCTATGTCCGGGGAGGTTCGATCATTCCAGTGCAGCCGCTCGTTCAAAGCACCGATGAGAAGCCACAAGGCCCTCTCACGCTTCGCGTGTATCCCGGGAAAGATTGTCACGGGTCCGTGTATCTCGACGACGGCAAAACTCTCGCCTACACTCGCGGCGAATTCCTGCGGATCGAATTCTCGTGCGCGGTAACCGCCTCAGGGGTGGAACTTCACGTCGGGGAGCGAAGGGGCAACTATCTTCCCTGGTGGAAAACACTCCACCTGGAAGTTTACGACTGGCAGGGCCCGGCGGCCCATGTCATCCTGAAACAGAAGCCGGAAGAGCTGCCGGATTCCGTTGATCCGGCACGGCACGTGCTTTCGCTTGAATTAGGCGACGATCCTCGAGGCAGCGACTTGGAAATTGTCCGCGCGGACTGAGCAGCAACTTGGATTTGTGTCGCTGATTGCGGAAACGGAAGCCGAACAGCTAAATCCAGGGAGCTTGAGAAAGAGATTCGAATTGTCTGCGGCACGATTCACCAAAGCCGGCACTCTCGCGCTGTTCTGCACGTTCAGCCTGCTTGCGCAACCTCAAGCCCCGAGTTCCGGTGTCCGCTTCGACGTGCGCTCTCCCAAGGGTATTGATTTTGTTCTCCGCAACTCCCCGACCTCCAGAAAATACCTCATTGAGACCATGCCTGGAGGTGTCGCGCTCCTCGATTACAATAACGACGGCCTGCTGGACATTTTTCTTGTGAATGCCGGCCGTGTTCGAGATCCCCTGCCCAGGCTCCCGAACTTCGATCGCCATGAACCTGCCTATTGGAACCGGCTGTATCGCCAAAACAAGGACGGCAGCTTCACGGATGTCACCCAGCAGGCAGGGCTCGCAAACGTGGACGACGGTGATTACGGGATGGGCGTGGCCGTCGGCGACTACGACAATGACGGCTACCCGGATATCTACGTGACCAACTTTGGGAAAAACATTCTTTACCACAACAACGGTGACGGCACTTTTACCGATGTCACCGCCAAAGCGGGAGTCGCGGCGGGCGGATGGTCGGTCTCCGCCGGTTTTTTCGATTATGACAATGACGGGCGCCTTGATCTGTTCGTCACCCGCTACCTCGATTGGACCGTCGCGAACAGCAAAACCTGCGGCAACGAAAACGCCATGTACTGCCCGCCCACGGAATTTCCCGCCATTTCCAACATCCTTTATCACAATCGCGGCGACGGCACATTTGAAGACGTCAGCGTTTCATCCGGCATTGCGTCAATGAAAGGCCACGGCCTGGGCGTCGCGTTCGCCGATTACGATGGCGACGGCTTCACCGACATTTTTGTGGCCAACGATGTCACCAACCAGTTTCTCTTCCACAACAACGGCAACGGCACTTTCACGGAATGCGCTCTCGAATCCGGCGCGGCACTGACCAGCGACGGCAAAATGCTCTCCGGCATGGGCGTCGTATTTCAAGATTACGATAACGACGGCCTTCCCGACCTGCTGGTGACGCAACTTCCGCATCAGCCCTATGTCGCGTTTCACAACGATGGCCACGGCTCATTCACGGCCCAAGAATTGGAATCCGGATTCGGGGCGTTGTCGGGAAAGGTTTCCGGTTGGGGAGTCGGACTCGAGGACTTTAATAACGATGGGTGGAAGGATGCTTTTGTCGTTCAGGGCCACGTGTTCGATAATGTGGAGATGTATGATTCCTCCTTGAAGTACCGGGAGCCACCCTTGTTGGCTTTGAATCATAAAGGGCGTTTCGAAAAGGCCGATGCCGGATCGGATGAGCCGGTTGCCGGCCGCGGAGCGGCTTTCGGGGACATAAACAACGATGGTTGGATGGACGTGATCACCACCTCTCTAGGAGCGCGACCTGAGGTATTTCTGAACCGGGGAGGGAACTTGCACTGGCTGACCCTAACTCTGCGCGGGAAGCGAAGTAACCGTGATGGCTTTGGCGCCCGCGTTCGGGTGAATGGCCAGACCCGCTTCGCCACCGCTGCGGGAAGCTACCTCTCCTCGAACGACAAGCGTCTGCATTTCGGTTTAGGTTCCGCGGAGTCTGCTGACATTGAAATCAACTGGCCTTCCGGTATCCGCCAGACTCTGCGCCATATAACCGCCGATCAGTTTCTTACCGTAGAGGAATCCGCACCGCAATGATCCACGCGCTTCTCTGGATTTGTTTCCTTCTGCAAGCACCGGCGGCGGAATCTTCTTTGTCTCCTGAAGCAGTTCGGTCCCTGAACGCCGGGATGGAGGCCGAATCCCGTCATGATTTCGACGCGGCGATTTCAGCTTTCAGCAGAGCTGCCGAACTCGCTCCCTCGTCCAGTCTCACTTTCGTCAGATTAGGCAACGCCTTTATGGAGAAGCATGATTACGCGGCTGCCATCCCGCCGTTGAAGCGGGCGGTGGAGCTCAGCCCGGAATCTCCGGCAGCTCATCAATTGCTGGGTTTCGCGTTGCTTGCGACAGGCTTTGCCGCCCAAGCCATTCCCCATCTGCAGCAGGTGAACGCTTACGGCGCGCTCGGGATTGCACAATTGCAATCCGGCCAGCCTGTCGAGGCAGTCGCCAACCTGCAAGCGGCACTCGCCAAGAGTCCGAACGATCCAGACTTGCTCTACTACTTGAGCAGCGCCGGCACCGTGTTGGCTTCGGAGTCCTTGGATAAGCTTCTGGCAACTGCTCCGAACAGTGCACGCGGACATCAGGCTCTGGCTCAAAGATATTACGCATTGAAGTCGTTCGGTGAAGCTCGAAAAGAGTATGAGACTGCCCTCGCTCTTCGTCCAGATCTGCCCGGATTGCGGCTCGAACTCGGTCAGGTGTATATGGCGACGTCGGATTGGGAAAAGGCAGAAAAAGAATTTCGAGCCGGAGCGAAATCCCAGCCGGGAAGTGCCGAAGCCGCCTATCGGTTGGGAGAGGTACTGCTGCAGCAGGGAAAAATGAAGGAAGCGGCCGAGGAGCTACAACGCTCCGACTCGCTGCGGCCGGACATGCCCGAAACGCTCTATTCTCTTGGGAGGGCCACGGTGGTCAGTGACCTGGCCTCAGCGGAGCATGCATTTGAGCGTGTGACTCAGTTGGAGAAAGGCGCTCCACTTGCCGGGCAGGCCTACCTCGCCTTGGCCGGTATTCACCGGAAACAAGGAAAAGCAGAACAGGCCGCCAGCGACATGCAGGAATACCGGAGAATCCTGGCGGTAACCGAGCTTCACCCGGCGACGAACTGATAGCTTCGGAACAGTAATAGGCTTGGGCGGTTGCCGACTATGACATGTCTTGAACTCAGCTAAAGATGAGCAGACCGTTTGCACCGAATTGCAGGAGTGAGGCAAGTGGGTGCTCCGGGACTCCGGTGGCAGGATTTCGGTTTGCGAAGACTGAAAGCTTACCTCAAGGAGAAGAACCATGAGCACCCGGGAAAAACCTATCAAGGGTCGGCTGGGAATGCTAGCCCTGGCCGAGGGGTTGCAAAACATTTCGCTGGTCTGCCGCAGGGAGGGCATCTCTCGCAGTCACTTCTACGAGATCAAGGAAGCCTACAAGAAGTGTGGGGCTGAGGGGCCAGCCCTTCAGCCGCGGCGCAAACCGCGCATGCCCAACCAGACGCCGCCGGAACTGGAAGCGAAGATCCTGGAGATGGGTCGTCCCTACAGCGACAATAATTGAGGCACCGAAGCGTTTGAGTCCGGGGAAAGGCTTGCGGTTTCTTGCTGAACACTGGACTTCAAATGCGGCGTTTCCCTGAAACTGAGGAGTCCGTAATGCTAACAAATTAGACGAAAATCGGGCTGTGCGAACAGGTCAGGGCGCCGCCATCTTTCGTCTTTAACAGAGAATTAGAGCATGCGGTCTTTACCCGAAAGGCCGCAGTGTCATATAGGCGCCGTGCGAATAGAGCTAGATCATGCGAAAAGACGAATAAAAAAAGAAACGAGAAGGAAAATCCGACTAATCCGATTTGATCAGAACTTGCAGATTTCCATCGATGAAGCTCGACTCCCGCAACTTGCGATTAAATTAAATTCACGGCTGTTAACCGAAGGGTTGCGAGCTCGAGTACAGCTTGGACGCTCCGACGAAGCGGGGTGATGGTGCCCGTTCGAATCGAAGCCGCGCTGTAGCTTGATTGGTGCAAATCGACAGAAAACTGAGTGTGATGCGCTTCGGGACACTTGTTAATGCATTAATAAATACAGAACGCAAGGTCTCAAGAAACGTCGGATTTACAATAGTATAAGGAGGGGCTTTTGTCTGAACCGAAAAAACTGCTACACCCCTAGTAGTATTCGGTAAATGGTACTGAAATGTAGCAGAATTGTAGCAGTAGACCGCCTAAAATGACGCAAAATGGGGCAAATCCAAAAAACTGAAATCAGCGCTATCTTGCGGCTGGCAAAGGGATTAGGTGAGTTTTCAGCAAGATAGCGAATGACCGTTTTTGTTTTTCAAGACCGCCGGTTTCAACCGCTCACCCACTCCTCCGTCTTCTATTCTATGCTGAAACAATCACTTGCGGGAGCTGCGCCGCTCAGCAAAAGGTTTGCGCAACGAAACGGGTGCTTGGCCTTGCTAGGCAACAAAAAGTAAGGGATAATTCAGATCGTAAGGAATGTTTAGTACAGTAAGGATCACACGATGACGCATTCCACGGTAACGAGTAAGGGACAAACGACCATTCCGGGGAAGATCAGAAAGGCGTTGCGAATCAAGCCTGGCGACAGGCTAGAGTATGCATTGGAAGGGGACCACGCCACCATACGCGTGCATTTGGGCACGCGGTCACTTAGAGGTGTGCTCGCCAGCAAGAAGGGTAAAGGGATGTCCTTCGCCCAAATCCGCGAGGCCGCAGCTATGGCAGCCCGTGGTCGTGAGGGCACCCGGTGAGCAAACGAAGGCTTGCCGACACCAATCTGATCGTTCGCTATCTAGTGCAGGACCATGAAAAGCATGCCAAAGCCGCTGAAAAGCTGTTCGATGCCTGCGACCGCGGCGACGTGGTGGTTGTGGTGTTGCCAGAAGTTCTGGCAGAGTGCGTGTTTGTGTTGGAGTCTTTCTACGAGCATCCACGCGCAGATATCACATCGGCGCTCGGCAGACTCATTTCCAGCCCAGGCGTCGAGATTGATAATGCGGCGATTCATTTGGGCGCTTTGGATCGCTATCGAAAAACAAAAGTCCATTTCGTGGACTGCCTGATCGCCGCGACTGCAGCCGCCGAAAACATGCCCGTAGCTTCATTCGATCAGGACTTTCGAAAGTTCACTGACGTTCGCCTAGAAATCCAATAGCTTCGTGCCTGATTCGCCCTGGAGCCCGTGTATCTCCCTGCCCCGCGCTGCCCACCTCGTAGGTTTTCGGCGCCCAAGAGGGCCGTTCAGGAAGCGGCGTGCGCACCGGCCGCCAATCGATCCTCCAATGGTAGAAGAAAGGCAGTTGCATACGCGGTTGCATACTCGCTGCCGAACGTGCCCGAATATCCCAACTTAACCCGAATAGGAAGAGGCTAACCGACTGAAGATAGCTTGGACAGCACAGGTAGAAGCGTTTTCAAGACCGCCGGTTTCAACCGCTCACCCACCACGGATTTAGGAGTGATGCCTCCGCATTTAGAAGGCTGGAGAAGAAAGTTGTGCATCGTTACCTGCGTTCTCGGCCGATCGGCCGGGCACCCAAACGTCGCAGTCCCACCAAGTTTGAGACAAGCGACGCTTGCTTCCTGCCTCTAATTGCGCTGTCATGGATTCTCGGAGGTGGGTTTTTTGCTTAAACGGATCACTTTCATTGCGCTCGTATGCACGTTAGCTGTGGGATTTGTGTCTCCCAGAGCATTTACTTCTTTTAGTGAAATAGACAAAGATGATGACGAAGTGCAACAGGCTTATCGGGCCTATGTGACGGCATGGAAACTTAAGGACATTGCGGCTCTGCGGAACCTGATCTCCGACGATTACATGGCCCTAAATTTCGAAGGTAAACTGAGCGACAAGGAAAATGAAATCGCCACCGCCAAGGCAGATCCCGAATGGATTTCAATGACCGTGGACGAAATCCACAGCCGAAAATTTGGAAACACAGCCATTGCATCGGGTTTCATCTCCGCGGAGGGAAAGAGAAAGGATGGAAATATCTTCAGCGCAAAGGTGCGATTTCTGGCAGCCTTAGTAAAGCGCGACAGAATTTGGCAACTTGTTGCCACGCAGTCGGCCTCGTTCAAGCCGGTTCCAGCCAGCTAGCGCGCCAATCATGGGACTCCGAAACTTCCGATCAGGTATTCCTCGTTTCGTGCCGGTGTATTCAGGGCTTCCCGGTTCAGAGGGCCAACAATGTGTTTGAGAATCCTTGCCTTCCTTATTTGCATGCCACTTCTCGCCCAAAGCGCGGGGCAAGTGGACAAGGAGGACCAGGCAAAAGCCGCGGCCGACCTTCGCGCGCGGATTGAGGCAACTCCGACGCTTTCCTTTGACGGCGTGCGTTTCACGGTCCAAGCGCCCGGCGTCAGCTGGAAACCTGGATTGGTTTCTTGGCTGGCGGTTGATGGCAACGGCACCATCTACGAACTACGGCGCGGCGAAGAAGGTGCTCCGGTCCTTGCTTTGGACCGCGAGGGGAAGCTCCTTCGGTCGCGGGGCAATTAATGCTTCGCTCACTGACCGTAGCAACTGGAAACAGGTTAGTTGGAAAGTGTCGATTAATACGGCTAGCAGACATCTAGACAAATCAAACTGGTGCTGTATTCGCCTGCGCCACCCGCTCGGAACGAAGGAAAAACCATATCGCCCTGTCCGCCGAGATCCTGCCTGCGCCAAAGATCAGCACCATTAAAGCAACCATCAGAAACGCGAAGGGAGCGGCGGCGGCGAACTTGTCTGGATCGGATAAGAAGGAGAGCAGCGCCTCACGGTCCCCGACTACGTAAGCCATGGTCAGGTTCACGGTGAGAACCAGGCCTGTAATCCTGGATGCCAAGCCCAGAGCGAGGAAAATGCCGCCGAAAAACTCGACGCAGGCAATGAAGACGGCCATTTGCGCGGGCATTGGCAGTCCCAAACTGCCGAAATACTCGACCACATTAGAAAGATTGTGGAGCTTGCCCCAACCACTCTGAGCAAGTTGCCACCCCCAGTAGAGCCGCACTATCAGGAGGAATGGAGATTGCAGGTAAGAAATCAAATCGAAGAATTGAGCGTGCCACTGCCGGACTTTCACGATCAGTTTGCTCATGATTTCTGTCTATTCTCTTTCTTCAAGAACTTTTTGCCGCGCCTGTTTGCTTCGGGCCGGCAAAACCAGCCGAGGGTCACCCAAGTTTGAAACGAATGTTGAACAGAAGCCGCGCGGTCGGCTGCAGGGACGGAACTCTTGCGGAAAGCCAACTCGACGGCGCGCTCGACCGTCTTTCCACTCCGCAGCGCGCGAAGGAGCGCAAACTCTTCCGGTTCGATGCGGCGGAAATAGACAGAGAAGTCCAGCCGATGAACTGCGAGAAAGATTTGCGCAGGATTGAGCTTCGTGACGGCGCGAACCCTGCTGCGTTTTCTGCGTTCCTGAACGGCGTTGCTCGCTCTATCGGGCGTGTCATCTTCGTGTTTCACTTCCAAGAGCAGGTTGTCGACCGGATAATGCAATTCGAGGAGTTGCACATAAGGCTGAATGTCTAGCCGGAGGCTCGTCGGTTCGACGTCGCCAAGATCCTCGGAGCGAAGTGGGGGCGCTGCCTGACCGTCGAAGGCTTCAATGTCCGCCCATTCGAGGCGAACCATATCGAGGGCAAGCACGCGCCGGTCGCGCATCCAGGCCGGATTCTGGCGCAACCAGGCCTCCAGTTGTGCCCCCAGATTTCTAAGTGTGAAGGACCGCGAAGGACGCTCCGTAAGATAGGCCTTGCACATGGACTCGAACCGACGCCCGCCAAGCACAGCTCGTAAACCGGGGAAGTCTTCGGCCATGCTACCGAGAACTCGGAACCAATACTGCCGATTATAGATCTCGAGACGTTCGAAGGAAGTCAGGCGGTCGTTGGGCTTGATGTACTGGGCTGCGTAAGCGCTCATGCGTCCCCCGCCGGGTGCTTTGCGCTGCATACGTTCAGACGGCGTGAGTGGTTGCATGACGGCGCGTGCAACGGCCCGCTGAAGGGTAAGGAGTTTCATACGGCCACCGCCAGTGATTTGCTCGCGAGGAAGCGGTTGGCCTTCAGGGCTTCCCTGTGAACTTCTTGAAAAGAGGGGATGCTATCGTCCCATTCCAGAAGTGTCGCGGTGTGCCCCGTGCGCTGGATGGCCCGGTCGTAGAGCTTCCAAACGGGGTCGATCACCGGATGGTCGTGCGTGTCCAAAATGTACTTCTGGAATTTTGAGTGGCCGGCGATATGAATCTGCGCTACACGATCCGCAGGAACGCTGTTGATGTATGTCAGAGGATCGAAATTGTGGTTTCGGGATGAGACATAGATGTTGTTTACGTCCAGGAGAATTCCGCAATCGGCGCGTTCCACCACTTCGTTCAGAAACTCCCATTCGGTCATCTCGGAGACATGATATTCAGCATAACTGCTGACGTTTTCGACCGCGATCGGAATTTCGAGAAAGTCCCGGACCTCTCGAATCTTCTGTGCCGTGAGCCTAGCCGCTTCAAACGTGTATGGCATCGGCAGCAAATCATGGGTGTATCTGCCATCCACGCTGCCCCAGCAGAGGTGGTCGGAGAGCCATGGGGTATTCGTACGCTTCACCAGCTGCTTCAACCGCCGGAGGTGCTCGCGATCAGGCTCATCAGCCGATCCGAAATACATGGAGACCCCGTGCTGTACGACTTTGTATTGGTCGAGGATCTGATCCAAGATGTGCAGCGGCCGTCCGCCATCGATCATGAAATTCTCTGAGATGATTTCAAACCAGTCGACAACAGGTTTGCGAGAGAGAATATGGTCGTAGTGGGGAGCACGCAGGCCAATCCCTATCCCGTATTCTGTAAACCCATTAAAGCGATTTCCCGGCATATCCTTTTCGCTCCTCTCCCGTAAGGATTGAGGGCCAGGAGATATCTCCTAACCCTCATATCGGATCGTTGCCGTCCCGGATTACGCCGCGGGTGGTTTGGAGCCATCGGTCGCGCAACCGCCCTTGCCCTTGCAAGAGTTTTTGCCCTTGCAACCGTTGTCGCCGGCCTTGCAGCCACCCTTGCCCTTGCAGGAGTTTTGGCCTTTACAAGCGTGCTTTTCTGTAACCTTCTTGTCGTTCTTTTTGTCCTGCTCCTGATTCTGATCCTGCGCGCTGAAAGAACTCTTCAGCGAGGGGAGCAGAGTGGAGGCTTGCACTGCCGAAGCGGTCCCGGCGAACAACCCCGCGAACGCTGCGCCAGTCAGTAGGGCCTTTGTAGTCTTAGTCATACTAGAGATCTCCTGTCGATTAGAGTGGGGTGCCAAACACCGTCCGGGTACTTTTTCCGCCGTATGTATCACGGCTCTTGCTGCCCGCTTTGACCAAACTGGCTCTTCCTGCAACTTCGAGGCAGCCCCAAACACCCGGACAATGGGGCCCTCGAATGGGAGTCTTGGGATGCCTAAAGGTTTCAGCTTGTGTGGGGTGGCGGTGTAAATTCTGCAGGAAATCCCTTACCGGATTCACAAGACAGCTTCGCATGCTAAATAAATCTCCCGGTTCCGACAGGGCGCCGAAACCGGAAGATTGTGGGAGCCGGTCAGTCGAGGCGCTGGGCAATCGGGCAGTTGATGGAGAAACCGGAAATGCCGAATGGCGCCACGCCCGGGCCGGTGATCAGGCCGTCTTGCACGAAGGTAAGTATCTGCAACTCGTGCACACCAGCTCGAGCGGATCGATATTCGGAAAGGCGGAGAAGCCGTTGGGGCAATTCTCGAGGCGGCTCCGCTTTCTCGCAGAAACGCAAAGGCTTTCTTTGGCGGTTGTCCCCATTTGCCCCAAATCGTTGAGAATCGGTCTGAGAATCGGATTCCCAACCTTGCGAAGAGTTTCAGGCTGCGGTCATAAAGAGGGACCCCAGAGCGAGAGACGTCTTTAATTTAGATCTGGCGTGAAACCTTTAGCTTGCCAGGGACTCATAGTGAGCTAGCACCCTTCGAATCTGATGAAGGGACGGACACCGATCTCGCCGGAGGACTTGTGAGCCCCGGGAACAGTCGGGTGTAGGAGCACGGCTTGACGCATCAAAATCTCGCTTTACAAGGAACATCGAATGGCAGACGTAAAGCTTTTAGTCATTTATCCGCGTCCGAAAGATATTGATGTTTTCGAAAAAGTCTATCAGGAAGAGCACGTACCGCTGGCCGTCGCGAAACTCGGCGGCAAGACCAAGCTCGGCGCTACCAAGATAGTCGGCTCCCCGCAAGGTACTCCTCCTTTTTATCGCATCGCCGAGGTTTATTTTCCTTCGATGCAAGCCCTGGAAGCATGTGCGGCGTCTGAAGGCGGCAAGGAGGCGCTCGCTCACGCGGTGAAGATTTCGTCCGGCGGACCGCCGATTTTCCTGGTGGCCGAAGAAGAGACTTTCACATTCACCAAAACAGTAAACGCATAACCGTATATCCGCGGTCGACCTGAAGGCAGCCACCGCGCATGTGGCAGCCTGGGAACATAATTGATCATTCGGGCTTGGATCCAATCAATTCTGCTCGAAGGAGAAAATCATGGGTGATGTCGTTTATGTTTCAAAATCGAGTATCGAGCGACGCCAGGGGCCTCTTCGCATCGCTCATCTGCCGGGCGAGTCCCAGCCGGTAACCTATAGTGTCCATGGGGCCATCGCCGAGCACTACAAAGTCGACCCTGCAAAATTGAAGGAGTCGCATTCCTCCACCATTGACTATGTCATTTCAGCGACCGCAGGTTGAATGGTGGGCACGTTTGGAGGTGCGCTGGAAGCGCGCCAAATCGATGCCAGCAACGGAAAGCTGACCGCGGATGTCACCGGAGAGGTGGAAACAGAGGAAGGTGTGCTTGTCATTCGCCGCATCCATGTGGCCATGCATCTGGTGGCTTCAGAATCGGCAAGGGAAACAGTCGAGCGTACCCACGGCATTTACGCTATGCGCTGCCCCTTATACCGGACGCTGCACAAAACGATCCTACTCACGTCCTCTTGTGAATTAAAGACTCCCACAACCAGCCATTGAATCACTAGCGCTATCCATGCCACCATTCGGCTCTTACCCGAAGGGCTTCAGTGCCATATTAGTGTCATGTGAATCGTGCTAAATCATGCGAAAAAGGGAATAAAAAAGAAAAGAAAAGAGAAAGAAAACCTGACTAACTCGATTCGATCAGAACTTACTGATTTCCCTCGATTAAGCTCGACTCCAGCAACTTGCGATGAAATTAAATTCACGGCTGTTAACCGAAGGGTCGGGCGACAACTTATTCGGTGCAACTTCGTTAGTTTTTTTCCTTCCTCAAAATCAGGAAGTTCTTTCGAGGTATGGTCCGCCCTGTAGCACTACCGGCGCAAATCCACAGAAAATTGAATGTGGCGCAGGTCCAGACGCTTGTTTATGTATTAATAAATACAGG
>Ga0210402_10002969_pt1 | contig 16158 bp, 14 predicted proteins | sample IncBWC7MmetaG_FD_161055 | JGI IMG/M metagenome (GOLD analysis project Ga0210402, IMG submission 161055) | Forest soil microbial communities from Barre Woods Harvard Forest LTER site, Petersham, Massachusetts, United States - Inc-BW-C-7-M | ecosystem: Environmental > Terrestrial > Soil >... | reverse complement strand
ATAGATGTTGGCGATCGAACTGCCGATCACCAGCTTCTCGCTGCTCGACAACAGCCACGCCGCCAGCGACATCGACTCGTAGCCCCGCGATTCCGGGTACCACAGGGTCGAGTAGCCGTGATTTTCTACCGTGCGCACGAAATCGCGCAGCTGCGATCCGTCGAGTTTGTCGGTGCCGTACCACACGCCAAGGCGCCCGAGTTTCATGTCGATTGTCTCCGGTTGAAGGTGCGCTCGCTGCCGTTCGACTTGCGTTCCGAGAACGGTGCGCCGAAGCTTCGCTTGCGACCTAAAGTATGCTTTACCGGGCAGTATCGCAAAGAGCCGATCGTTCAGCACAGAGGCCGGAATTGGCCGACCCGCCGCCCGATGGTATATTCCGGGAGCTTTGAAGGAGGACACAATGGCTGAAGCGAAACTCGCTCCGAACCTGCCGGACTGGATGTTGGAGCACGCGAACCGCTATCTCGCGAGCGGCGGAACCGACGGGCACATGTACAAGGTCACCCTGCCCCAGCATGGTGAGATCACGGCGCCGGCGCTGCTGCTGACCACCACCGGCCGCAAGTCTGGCGATAAGTTCATATTCCCGCTGTTTTACGGAACGGAGGGCGACAGTTACTTCGTCATCGCCTCAAAGGGAGGCGCGCCCCAACACCCAGGGTGGTATCGCAACATTCTGGCGAACCCCGACGTCGACGTACAGGTCGGGACCAAGAAGATGAAAGCACGCGCCAGGACAACGGCGGGCGAGGAGCGGCTCCGGCTTTGGAAGAAGGCGCTCGAATTCTGGCCACCCTACGCCGACTATCAGCTCAAGACCGACCGCGAGATACCGGTGGTCGTGCTGGATCCAGTCCATTAGGCACGTCTCCTGGGTCGGTCCCGGCAAACCCAAGACAAGCTACTCTTTAGCTTCGAGCCGACAATAGACTTCAAGTCTATGCGCTTCGTTGGGGCGCTGCGGCCGGCCGCCAAGAGAGGTCATCGACCATAGATATTGCGGCCAACCACAGAACGACGCCGATCCGGAAGATTGGCGAATGATGGATCGATCGCCGATCACGCCCATTCGTCTTCATTCTTGCACCTTGCCGGCAGCAGCCTCGCGAGCAGGAGAGCCTGCCCATTGACGCGGGCAAATCAGCGTAGGAGATTTCAATCGAGCGGCAAGTGATCGGACGCGAATACATGGATCTCTACCACTTCAAGAATCTTGAGATACTCGATCCCGAAGCCGGAGAATTGCACGGTGGCCACGAACTGGTCGTCGAAGGTGACAAGATCAGGGAAGTTTCGTCCAAGCCGATCCAACTCGCGGCGGCCAAGGTCATTGACTGCGGCGGACGAACGGTGATGCCCGGCCTGATCGACAGTCATGTGCACGTGGTGCTGTCCGAAGTCTCGATCCGCAACCTCGAGAATATTCCATTGACGCTGATGACCGCGCGCTCTGCCGCCCTGATGCGCGGGATGCTCGATCGAGGCTTTACCAGCGTGCGAGACACGGGCGGTGCCGATTGGGGCTTGAAGGAAGCGACCGAAAAAGGGCTGTTGGCGGGGCCGCGCCTGTTCATCGCCGGACGCGCGATCGGCCCGACCGGCGGACACAGCGACAGCCGGCGCCGCACCGATTTCGGTGTGCGTTGTCATTGCTGCAACGCCATGACGTTCTCGATGGGTATCGCCGATGGCGTGACTGAGGTCCGCCGCGCGGTGCGCGAGGAAATGCGCCAGGGCTGTGATCAGGTCAAGATCATGATGTCCGGCGGCGTCGCCTCCCCCTACGATCCGCTCGACAGCCTGCAATTCTCCGTCGGAGAGGTCGAGGCCGCCGTGCAGGAGGCGCACGCCTTCGGGCGCTATGTCTGTGCGCATGCCTACACGCCGCAAGCCATCACGCGTGCGGCCAATGCGGGCGTACGCACCATCGAGCACGGCAATCTGATCGACGATGCCTCCGCAAAGCTGATGTCCGAAAAAGGCATGTTCCTGGTCGCCAATCTCGTCACCTATTTCGAGATGAAGAAACATGCCGCCGAATACGGCATGAATTCGGACATGCTAGCCAAGAACGATCTCGTCATCGAGGGCGCCCTGAAGTCGCTCGAAATCTGCAAGCGGCACGGCGTCCCGGTCGCCTACGGCACCGACTTGCTCGGCCAGTTGCAGGTGGCGCAATCCGAGGAGTTCACGCTCCGCGCACAGGTCTTGTCGCCGGTCGAGATCATCCGTTCAGCAACCATGATCGGTGCGCAGATCGTGCGCATGGAGGGCAAGCTCGGTTGCCTGAAGCCGGGCGCGTTTGCCGACCTGCTCGTCGTCGACGGCAACCCGCTGAAGGACCTGAAGCTGTTTCACGGCCAGGGCAAGCATCTTTCGATCATTATGAAGGGCGGCCGCTTCCACAAGAATCGTCTGCAGTGAACTCGTCAATGTCCCAACAAATCCTGTTCAGGAATTTCGAACTGCTCGAACCTGCGTTCGGCGAGCTCCGTGCCGGTTATGAGCTGCTGATCGAAGGCGATACGGTCAGGGAGCTCAGCGAGACGCCGATCAAGGCCAACGAGGCGACGGTGGTCGACTGCGGCAAGCGCACGTTGATGCCGGGACTGATCGATTGCCACGTCCATGCCATCCACAGTGAAGTCAATGTTCGCTTCATGGAAGCGCTGCCGCTGACCCTGATCACCGCACGCGCGGCGACGCGCTTGCGCGCCATGCTCGACCGCGGCTTCACGACAGTGCGCGACACCGGCGGTGCCGACTGGGGCATCAAGACCGCGATCGAGACCGGGCATATCACCGGCCCGCGGATCTACATCGCCGGTCAGTCGATCGGGCCGACGGGCGGCCACTCCGATTCACGCCGGCGCACCAAATGGAATTTTGACAACGAATGCGCCTGCTGCAACGGCCTGCAATTCAAATCCGCGGTCGCCGATGGCGCCGATGCCGTCCGCAAGTCCGCGCGCGAGCAGATGCGGCAAGGCGCAGACCACGTCAAGATCATGATGTCCGGCGGCGTTGCCTCACCCTACGACCCGCTCGACAGCCAGCAATTCTCGGATGGCGAAGTCAGCGCGGCGGTGGAGGAAGCGACCGCCTTCGGCCGCTACGTCTGCGCCCACGCCTATTCCGCGGAATCCATCACCCGCGCCGCGCGGCTCGGCGTTCGCACCATCGAGCATGGCAATCTGATCGACGACGCGTCGGCAAAATTGATGGCCGAGAAAGGCATGTACCTCGTTGCCAACCTCGTCACCTATTACGCGATGAAGGATCGTGCCGCGCAGTTCGGCATGATCGGCGAAAGCCTCGCCAAGAACGAATTGGTGTTGCAAGGCGGGATGAAATCGCTGGAGATCTGCAAGCGCCATGGCATTCCGGTCGCCTATGGCAGCGACCTTCTGGGTGAGCTGCATTGGGATCAGTCGAAGGAGTTCACCATCCGCCAGGAGGTGGTCTCCCCGATCGAGATCATCCACTCGGCAACCACGATCGGCGCCGAGGTGCTGCGCATGCCGGGCAAGGTCGGCACATTGCAACCGGGAGCATTTGCCGATGCCATCGTCGTCGACGGCAATCCCCTGAAAGACCTTGCGCTGCTGGGCGATCAAGGCAAACATCTCTCCCTGATCATGAAGGCAGGTTTCTTGCATAAAAACCGGCTGAGCTGATCCGAGACCCTGAGAAGAGACGACCTTGACCGCCGTACCAGGATGGACCTCATCGCGCGTTGCCGGCCGCATGGCGCTCAGGGCCGCCGCCGGCATCTCACTGGCCTATATTCTGCTGCCGATATTCTTCGTGATCTGGCTGGCGTTTTTCACCCAGGAAATTCCGTCATTTCCCCCGGAGGGCTATTCGCTCAAATGGTTCCGCGCCATTCTCGATAACGACAGGTTCGTCTCGGGATTTCTTCTCAGCCTGCGGGTTGCCGTGGTTGCGACGTTGATCGGCCTCGCGATCGGCGTTCCCGCCGCCGTGTGCCTGGTGCGAGGGCACTTTCCCGGGCGTGAGGCAGTGAACAACCTGCTCTTGCTGCCACTGATCGTGCCGGGCATCGTGCTCGGTATCGCGCTGTTCGTCTTCCATGTCGAGGCCGAGATCAAGACGGGCTGGCCTATCCTCGGCTCGCTCGCAGGCCTGATCGCCGGTCACGTCCTGATCGCGATCCCCTGGACGGTGCGCCTGATCACGGCCAGCCTCGCCGGCATGGATCGCACGATCGAGGAAGCGGCCGAAAGCCTGGGCGCCAATCGCTTCACCACGTTCTGGCGCATCACCCTGCCCGGCATCTTGCCGGGTATTGTCGCGGCCGCCTTGTTTAGCTTCATCGCCTCGTTCGGGAATCTGGAGATGAGCCTGTTCTTGGTCGGCCCCGGCCGCACCACCCTGCCGATCGCGATCCTGCAATATCTCGAATGGAAGATCGATCCGACCATCGCGGCCGTGTCCGTCTTGCAGATATTGTTCATCGGCGGAGCCATGCTGTTGACCGATCGCTTCGTCAAAATCGGCCGCGTGGTCTGACGATGGCGCGCCTGCAATTGACCGGCATCAGCAAGAGCTACGGCGACTTCAAGGCGGTCGACGACGTATCGCTCGACATCGCCGATGGCGAATTCCTGGTCCTGCTCGGCCCGTCCGGCTGCGGCAAGACCACGACCTTGCGCATCGTTGGCGGTTTCATCGAACCGACCGCTGGCAGTGTGCAGCTCGGCGAACGCGACATCACGGCATTGCCGCCATGGAGCCGCAATGCCGGCCTGGTGTTCCAGAGCTACGCGCTGTTTCCGCACATGACGGCGGCCGAGAACGTCGCGTTTGGCCTCGAGATGCGCAAAATGCCGAAGGCGGAGATGGCGCCGAAGATCACCGAAGCCTTGCGCCTCGTGCGTCTCGATCATCTCGCCGACCGGCTGCCGCGACAATTGTCCGGCGGTCAACAGCAGCGCGTGGCGCTGGCGCGCGCTCTGGTTTTCCGACCCGACGTCCTGCTGCTCGACGAGCCGCTGTCCAATCTCGATGCCAAGCTGCGCCAGGATGTGCGCGTCGAAATCCGCGAATTGCAGCGCAAGCTCGGCTTGACGACCGTGATGGTCACCCATGACCAGGAGGAGGCATTGACCATGGCCGATCGCCTCGTCGTCATGAGCGAGGGCCGCATTCGCCAGATCGGGTCGCAGCAGGATCTCTACGAACGGCCTGCGGAAAAATTCGTCGCCGATTTCGTCGGCCGCTCCACCTTCGTCAATGGCCGCATGGAGGGGTCCGGACGCTTCGTCTCGGCCGGCGGCCTCGTCGTCGCCTGCGAAGGCACCGGCACTGGTGGCGCTTCGCTGGCGCTGCGCCCCGAGCGCGTCGTGCTGATGAGCGCTGCCACACCGGCGATGGACAACAGCTTTCCCGGCGCGGTCGAATTCATCTCCTATCTCGGATCGCAGGTGGATCTGCACGTCCGCCTGTCGCCGCTGGAGCGCATCATCGTGCAGATCCAGAACCGGCCGGAACAGCCACTGCCGGCGATCGGAGAACAGGTCCGCCTCGGCTGGAGTAAATCGACAGGCCGCGTGTTTCTGTCATAAGTTCTTTGCGAAATGTCTCTGCCAATCATCAGTCGGAGGTGCTCCTCATGACCAAATCGAAATCCCGCCGCGAAATCCTGGTTGGCGCAGCCGGCCTCGCCGGCGCGGCCATCCTGCCGCGAAGCGCATCCGCCCAGGCGAAAGGCCGCATCGTCGTCGGTACCTGGGGCGGCGATTACGCGCGCCTGCTCAACAAGAACATCGAGGTGCCGATCCTGATCAAGGACGGCTGGGAGGTGGTGCAGGATCAGGCCGGCGATCCCGAGCGGCGCTCGAAGATGATCGCCGAACAACGGCTGCCGCGAGGCACGTCGGACGTGCAGGGTCTTTCGGCCCTTAACATGTTCCAGATGGACGATGCCGGCACTGTGCTGCCGATCGACTACAGCAAGCTCAAGAATGCCGGTAATCTGCTGGCGCCGATGAAGTATCCGTACGGCATCGGCCAGATCTATTCGGGCAAGGTCGCCGTCTACAATCCGAAGCTGATCACGACGGCACCCGCCAGCTACACGGACGTATTCAATCCCGCGCAAGGAAACAAGCTCGGCATCATCGATATACAGTATCAATACACGTTGGTCTGCGCGGCGCTTGCCGCTGGCGGCAAGGTCAACGATCTCGAGCCCGGCAAGAAGCTGCTGCTCGAATGCAAGAAGGCCGGGATGCGGATTTATCCGACGAACGAGGCGTTCGCTCAAGGACTGAAAGCGGAGGAATTCGGCATCGGCGTCATGTGGAAGGCGCGTGTCGTGCAATGGCAGAATGCTGGGATTCCCGTGACCTCGATTGCCCCCGTGGAAGGAGCCCTCGCCTATATCTCGGGCTTCGTCATTCCGAAGAACGCCCCCAACAAGGACGGCGCCTACGCCTATCTGGACGCCATGCTGGAGAAGAGCGCGCAGGAAGCCTTTGCCGTCGACATGGGCTACAATCCCACCGTCAGCAACGCGACTGTCGCGCCCGATCTCAACAAGCGCATCGGCTTCACGCCCGAGGAAATCAAGAAGCTCGTCGATCTCGACTACGACTACATGAACAAGAACGACATCGCGCTGAAGGAGTGGTGGGACAAGGAGCTGAAGAGCTGAACCGAAGCTCCGGCGAAACCGCCGATGGCCACGACATCCGCGAGCCAATTCCGGCCGGACGAAACTCCTACGTCGTGGCTCTCGGCCACGGCGCTGATCGGGCCGGCAACGGCGTTCGTGAGCCTTGGGCTGCTTGCGCCGCTGGCGATCCTGTTGCGCTACAGCTTCAATACGATCGACCGGCGGCGAATGATGGTGGAGACGTTCGCGCTGGACAATTACGTCAAGTTCTTTTCCGACTCCTATTATACCGACATCCTGTTGACGACGTTACGCGTGGCGGCGTTTTGCACCGTCGCGTGCCTTATCATGGGTTTTCCCCTCGCCTACGTGCTGGCACGCACCCAGTCGCGATTCAAGAACGTCCTGATCATGCTGGTGGTGCTGCCGCTGTTCGTCGGCAATGCGGTACGTGCAGCCGGCTGGATGACGATCTTCGGCTCCAAGGGCTTTCTCAACGTCACCCTGATTCAGCTCCGCTTTATCACCGAGCCGCTGCAAATCATGTACACCGAAAATGCCGTCGTGGCCGGCATCATCGCCGTCAACCTGCCCTACATGGTGTTAACCTTGCAGAGTGTGATCGAGAACATCAACCGCAATGTCGAAGAGGCCGCCTTCAGTCTCGGCGCCGGGCCGATGACGATGTTTCGTCGCGTGCTGCTGCCGCTGTCGCTGCCGGGCATCCTTGCCGGCACCATCCTGACCTTCATCCTCGGCATGAACGCCTATGCAACACCCGTGCTGCTCGGCGGTCCAAAATTCAAGATGATGGGGCCATTGATCTACGGGCAATTCCAGCTCAACAACTGGCCGTTCGGTGCGTCCGTTGCGTTCGTGCTTATGGCGGCAACGCTAGGGTTGACGGCGACGGCAAATATTCTGGTCCAACGCCGGTTTCGGCGATAACAACAAGAGGTTTGTAATGACAATCGGCGTTGGCGGATCGACGGCGGAGGCAGAACTCGCCGCAATGAAGAACATGCGCGGGGACGTGCCGCCGATCGGCGTCGACGAGCGCCTGCGGCGCATTGCCTGCGCGCAGGCGATCATGCGCGAGAAGGGCATCGATGCGCTCTATCTCGATGTCTCCTCGAGCATGACCTATTTCACCGGACTGAAGTTCCGCCGCACTGAGCGCATGCACAGCGCCGTGCTGCCTGCCAAGGGAGACATCGTCTATGTCTCGCCGGCATTCGAAGTTGAGAAACTCAAGACCATGCTTTCGTTCGGCGACAAGATCGCGGTCTGGGAGGAGGATGAGGATCCGACCGCGACCGTCACCGACACGGTGCGCGCACTCGGTTATCCAACCGGCACGATTGCCGTCGACGAGGCGACGCCGTTTTTCACCTTCGACGGCTTGCGCCGTGCCGGCAACGCCTACACCTTCATCAACTCGATCGACGTCACCGCCGGTTGCCGCATGATCAAGTCCGAGCACGAACTGGCGTTGATGCAGATCGCCAAGAACATCACGCTCGAAGCCCACAAGGCTGCCGCCCGCATCATGCGTGAAGGCATCACGACGACCGAGGTGCAGGCCTTCCTCACCGCCGCGCACCGCAAGCTCGGTTCGGAGGGCGATCCGCCGTTCAATGCAGTGCTTTTCGGCGAAGCGTCGGCCTATCCTCACGGCGTGCCCTACCCGCAGACGCTGAAGGACGGCGACATGATCCTGATCGACACCGGCGCGCCGGTCGATGGCTATCTCTCCGACATCACCCGCTCTTACGTTTTCGGCGAACCGACCCGGCGCCAGCGCGATGTCTGGAACCTGGAGAAGGCCGCGCAAGCGGCAGGCTTCGCTGCCGCCAAACCCGGCAACCGCTGCGAGGACATCGACATCGCCGCCCGCGGCGTCATCAGTGGCGGCGGTTTTGGCCCGGGCTACGCCACACCCGGCCTGCCGCACCGGACCGGCCACGGCATCGGACTCGACGTGCACGAATGGCCGTATCTCGTGAAGGGCGACAAGACGGTGCTGAGGCCTGGTATGACATTCTCGAACGAGCCGACCATTTGCATCTACGGCGAATTCGGTGTGCGTCTCGAGGACCACATGGTCATCACCGAAACCGGAGCCCGTTGGTTTACCCAGCCGGCCCATTCGGTCGACGATCCCTTCGGATTGGAGAAGTGAGCATGGACGACGCGCTCACGGTGCGGGCGCCAGACCGAAAAACTGAGAATATCAGAGACTGATTTTTGGGCGTGGTGCGCTCGGAGCGCGCACCCTTTTTGCCGCGATTTCAATTGGTTACCCGGATCAACTGAGGAATAAGGTGCATTTCGGGCCCGAAAGTACCTTTCGAGAGAACGTTCACTGACGTCATCCTGAAGCCCACCTCCCCCGCAAGCAAGCCCGTCGGCGGAGCCACCTTGAGTTCCTCTCTCTCTCTCTCTCTCTCTCTCTCTCTCTCTCTCTCTCTCTCTCTCTCTCTGCGACCGACGGCGACTGATACTGACGTCTGGCCCTTCCGGCAGATCCCCCCTTCAAACGAGATGACACAATCAGCCCCTGCCTCTGGTCCGTCAAGCATCGTAGCCAGAGTCATACCGCCGGAACCGATGGCCAGCTGTCGATGATGTCCGCAAATCGCGTAAGCTCCTCGACAAGACGTCTTTGACTGTCAGCCCCCAACGGCAACAGGCGGCTCCGCTGCACCTCAAACACGCGCGGAATCGCTTCGTTGATGACGGCCTCACCAGCTGCGGTCAATTGAATTCGCAAGGTGCGCCGGTCGTCCGGCTCCGGCAATCGCGCCAGGTAGTTCTGCGCCTCCAGCTTATTGAGCCGGCTCGTGAGGCCCGCACCGCTGAGCAACAGGGATTGCGCGATCTGCTTGGGTGACAAACAGTATGGCGCACCGGCACGCCGAAGCGCGGTGAGCACGTCGAAAGTACCACGGGTCAGGCCGAATGGCTCCAGTGCTCCCTCGATGAATGCCGTGCATTGTATCTGAATGCGTCCGATCAAGCCGTAGACATGAACCGGGCTAGTATCGATGTCCGGACGCTCGGTCTGCCACTGCGAAAAGATCGCATCGACCTGCTCGCGCGCCGCACGCGCCTTCGCCACCCGGCGCGGAGGAGGCTTCCGCGCCATGCCGCGTTGCGGCAGATCAGGCGTTGACTTCGATCTACTCATCGTGTCCCTCCGACCCACCTGACGTTGCTCTCAGGGTGTCCAGTCGACCATGCGGCGCTCGATGAACTCGACGCCATGAAAGAGCGCGACGCTGAGCCCCGTGAGCACTGCGATTGCGGCGAAGGCTAGCGGTGTCTGCGACTGCGCGGTCGACACAAGGATCATATAGCCAAGTCCATCCTGCGCCGCCACGAACTCGCCGATGACCGCGCCGATGACGGCGAAGGTCACCGCGACCTTGCAGCCGGTGAAGAAATGCGGCAGTGCAATGGGCAGCCGTAGCCGGCGAAACACCACATGTGGGGATGCGCCGAGCGAGCGCATCAGGTCGAGCATGGTCTGCGGCACAGCCTCGAGGCCCGCGACAATGTTGACGAGAATCGGGAAGAAGCACACCAGCACAACAACCAGGATCTTCGGCCACTCCGATAGGCCGAACCAAAGAATGATCAGCGGCGCGACGGCAACCTTCGGCACCGACTGCAGGCTCAGCAGGATCGGATAGATCAGCTTGCGCGCCAACGCATTCAAGCGGATCAGGATCGCCATCGTAAGCGACAGCACAATCGCCAGCAAAAAGCCGCCAATCGTCTCACGCAGCGTTACCCAGCTGCTTTGTGCCAGCTCTGGCGCCCATTTCACCGCCGCCTGCAGGATCGCTAACGGCGCCGGCAAGATCCACACTGGCACCATGAACGCCGTTGTCAGGATCTCCCATGCCGCGAGGATGACGAGATACAACAGGACCGTGATTGCGTGTTCGATCAAACGGGAGGACCGGGTCGCCATCGATCAAGCCTTAACGCGATTGAAGATGATGTCGCGCACCTGGTGCTTGAGCTCCTGGAACCGCGGCAGCTTGGCTGTGTCGGCGTTGCGTGGGCGAGGCAAGTCGATGCTGATGTCCGCCCGAATCCTGCCTGGCCGTTCCGACATGATCAGGATACGGTCGCCGAGCAGAAGCGCCTCCTCGATATCGTGGGTGATCAAGAGCGCTGTTCGCCCGAGATCCTGCCACAGCCGCGAGAGTTCCAACGAAAGCTCCTCGCGCGTCAGGGCATCGAGTGCGCCAAAAGGCTCGTCCAGCAGGAGAAGGCGCGGGTCCGACAACATCGCGCGGCAGAACGCGGCGCGCTGTTTCATGCCTCCCGATAGCATGTGCGGACGCAGATTGGCGAAATCCTTAAGGCCGGTCATTTCCAAGAGGCGTAGAGCGCGTTCGCGCGAGCTCGCCTTCGGCAACGCCAGCACTTCGGCTGGAAGCAGCACGTTTTCAAGCACGGTGATCCAAGGAAACAACACGTGCTCCTGGAACACGATCCCGACTTCGTGCGAGGGCCCATCGAGCGGGCCACCGTAACGAAGCATGCTCCCCTCGTCCGGCATCTCGAGTCCTGCGACGAGCCGCAGCAATGTCGACTTGCCGCAACCGGACGGGCCGACCACGCAGACAAAGCTGCCGGGCTCGATCCGCAAGTCGACCGGTCCGAGGGCATGCACCGCACCGCCATCATGCCCGCTGTACGACCTGGTCACGCCCTTGAGATCGACGGCGGCAACGATCGCCGCCCCGACATTTTCCGGCACCGAGCCGAGCTCGGCCGCTTCGGTCATTCGACAAAGCCCGGTGCAAACAAGTCTGTGGGCTGGACGGGTGTCTTCATGGTGAAACTGGCGGACATTACATCGACAGTTGCGGCAACGCTTGCAGCGTCAATCTTGCCAAGCGGCTGGTCATTCACCTCGGCAAGCTCGCCTACGAGCCTGGTCTCGCCTTCGATCACGGAAGGCGCAAGCTCCTTCTGATACTTCGCCATGATCTCAGCCGCCTCAACCGGATTGGCAAACGCGTCCTTCATGCCCTTGATGGTGGCGCGTACAAAGGCACGAACCTGATCGGGATGCTGCGCGATCGTGTCCTCGGAAGCGATGATACCATTGCCGTAATAGTTGAGCCCGGCATCCTTGTAGCTGATGCGGATGACCTCCTTCGGCGCCACGGCGGTCGCGATCAACGGCTCGCCGACCGAAAACTGGCAGATGGCATCGACCCGACCGTTGGCCAGCAGTGACGGCAGCGCCGAGCCCTCCGCAATGACCCACTTCACCTTGCTCACATCGATTCCTGCAGCCTTGGCAAACGCGGGGAACAGCAGACGGACCGAGCTCGACGCCGTGTCAGCAATGGACTTGCCTTCGAGATCCTTGGCGGACGCAATACCGCCGCCCTTGATCGCAAAGATCGCCTGTGGCGGCTTGGCGTACACGATCGACACCAGTTTGACCGGAACGCCATCATTTCCGCGTGCCAGAACCAGAGACCCGGCGTCCGCGAACCCAAAAGTTGCGATGCCCGCAGCAACCTTCTTGATGGCGTCGGCCGAACCCTGACCGCGCACGAAGCTCACGTCGAGCCCTTCGGCCTTGGAGTAGCCCTTCTCGCGGGCAACGTAAAAATAGGCGTGACGCCCATTGAAACCGAAATCAGTGACGAAGTTGATGTCGGCCGCAGCGGCTGGTCGGACAAAGATAGATGCCAGCAAGCACAGCAGTGCAATGGCCGGTGCCGGCAACCCGGCGTCCCCGCCTCGCCGACCGCACATCCGGCTCAAGGATTTGAGCTTCATGAATCCTGCCTTCCTTCGACCAGACTGGGACAGGGTCTCGCGCACGAGCGACCGCATCCTCATTCGTTTGATAGCGAATGAAATTAGGAGCAAAGGCAGAGGAGATCAACGTCGCGCAGCCTCACGGCTGACTGCGGCATCGGCAATTCTAGCATTTTTTATAGGCAATCACTGGCAAATCTGGGCAGACGCGCGACGTGATTGACAAACTCGTACCAGGCGATTTAAGCGAACTCGTTCGCTATCGAATGATATGGCGGCTAACGCGAGGCATGGATGGATCGAGGAACCCGTATCGCGGTGTCAGGCGCCGGACTGGCCGGCCTCACGATCGCTGGCCTGCTCCAGCGCGCAGGCTTTCCGGTGACCGTCTATGAGCAGTCAACAAGCTTCTCGCGCATTGGCGCGGGCATCATTCTCGGCGCCAACGCCGCCAAGGTGTTGCGCCGTCTGGACCTCGAGCAGGCTTTCGCCTCGACCGGTATCCGGCCCGCGGCCTTCATCAGCCGCGCCTGGAGCCGCGGCGAGACTCTGTACGAACTCGTGTTCGACGAGGCATGCGAGGCACGCTTCGGCGGCCCCTTCGTCAACATCCATCGCGCCGACCTCCATGACTTGCTTCAGCGGCCCCTCATGCCCGGCACAATCAAGTTCGGACACGAGCTCGCGGGGATCGAGGAGACGACCAACGGCGTGACGTTGACATTCGAGAATGGGACGACGGCGGAGGCGGACATCGCCATCGGCGCCGACGGGATCCGCTCCAGGGCGCGCGAGATCATCCAGGGCGCCGCAGAACCGCGTTTCATCGGACGCTCGGCGCCGCGTGCGGTGTTTCCAACCGATCGCATCAAAGGCGACTCTATCGGCGATTGCACCAAATGGTGGGGTACGGATCGCCATGCACTCGCCTATTACATGACCGCACGCCGCGATGAGACCTACGTGATGGCTGCATTGCCGATGTCGCGCTGGGAAGGCGACGGCTCACCGGTGCCGGGAGATCGCGACGAATTCATAGCGGCGTTCGATGACGCGCATCCTGATCTGCGTCGCGTCGTTGAGGCGATCACCAATGTCACGGTTTGGCCGATCTGCGACCGGGTACGCAACGACATTTGGAGTCGAGGCCGGGTCGTGCTGATGGGGGATGCCTGCCATGCGGTGCGTCCATTCATGGCCGCCGGCGGGTCGATGGCGATCGAGGACGCGGCGATCCTAAGCCGCTGCATCACCGAATTTGCCGACCCGGCAGCCGCGTTTGCGCGCTATGCAGCCCTCCGGATTCCGCGCGTTGCCGAGGTCCAGCGCATCTCAATCGAGAACAGCTGGATGCGGGGGCCGACCGAGACCGATTGGTTCTTCGGTTACGATCCCTATCTCGTCCCGCTGGATGCCGCAGCGTAGGAGAGGAAACTGCAATGCCGGAATTCCCAGCCATGAGCCCGTCAGACGTCCGTCCGGATCCCATGCATGCTCGCGACCTCGTTGGTTATGGCGCCTCGCCGCCCGACCCGTGCTGGCCCCGAGGCGCACAGATCGCTGTCAACTTCTGCCTCAATATCGAAGGTGGCGGCGAATCCAGCTTGGCCAACGGCGATACGATGTCGGAAGGCATGCTCAATGACATCGGCGTTCCGGCCAAGAGAGGCGTGCGCGTGCCGCTCGTCGAATCCGTGTTCGAATATGGCAGTCGGCGCGGCGCTTGGCGTATTCTTGACATACTCGACAGGTTCTCGGTGCAGGCGTCAGTTCTGGGGGTTGCCCGGGCCATGGAGCAGAACCCTGCCCTCGCCCGTGCCTGCGTCGAGCGCGGCCATGAGATGGTCAGTCACGGCTACCGCTGGATCGATTATTGCGACGTCGACGATCGGACCGAGCGCGAACACATTCGCAAGGCCGTTGACACCCTCACACAATTGACCGGTCAACGACCGCTTGGCTGGATGACGGGCCGACCGGGACCCAACACGCGCAGGCTGATCGCGGAGGAAGGTGGCTTTCTCTACGACCGGGACTCTCTCGGCGACGAACTGCCCTACTGGGTCGCGAGCGCGCAAGGACCGCATCTCGTCATTCCCTACTCATACGAGGCCAACGATAATCGCTTCAATGAGAATTCCGGTTTCTCGACCGGAGAGCACTTCTTCGCCTATATGCGAGACGCATTCGATCTGTTGTATTCTGAAGGTGGCGCCGGTTCGCCGAAGCTCTTGTCGATCGGACTTCATGACCGGTTGATCGGGCGTCCTGGCCGGGCGGGCGGCTTGGTCAAGCTGCTCGAATACATGACGAGCTTTAAGCACGTCTGGTTCTGTCGCGGCATCGACGTCGCGCAGCATTGGCGCGCCACCTTTCCGCCGAAGGTTTGATTTTCCCGTACAGTCACGACAATCATCACCTCAATCCGTGCGTCCTTCAGAGGCTCGCGCTACGCCAGCGGACTTTTGCCAAAGCCGTTACAATGCTGCGCCGGCCCGCTGGGAGTTCGCCCGCCGCTAGTCTAGCCTTGAGCGAGCGCCGGGCGCCGGCCGCTCAGCCCCGTCGCGGACTCGAAGGCGGCGCCGATGCGAAGCACCATGCTTTCATCGAAGGCGCGGCCGATGATCTGCATCGACAGCGGCAGGCCCGACGCCGAGAAGCCGGTGGGGATCGACATGGCTGGGTTGCCGGTGACGTTGAACGGCATGGTCTGGATCGGCCAGTTGGGCGGGCTGTTCGGATCGATATCGGCGAAGGCCGGCGCCGGTATCAGGGCGCTGGCCGTGATCAGCGCGTCATAGTTCTTGAGCTGCAGATTGACCGCGCGCGATAGCTCGCGACGCAACCGCATCGCCTGCTGGATATCAGCCCCGGTTACGAAAGCGCCGAGCGTCATCCGCAAATAGGTCAGCTGACCGAAATCGAGCGGCCGCCTCTGGTAGTCCTGCTCATGAATGGCGAACGCCTCGGTGTACATGATGATGCGGCCGCAGGCGTTGAACAGGTCGTAGTCCGGCAGCGTGATCTCCTCGACCACGGCGCCGAGCTTCGCAAGCCGCTCCGCGGCGCGGTCAATCGCCGCAACCACCTCGGCCGACACATCTTCCGTCTTGGCGAAGAAATGCCTAGGCAGGCCGATCCGCAGCCCGTCCACACCCCGATCGAGCCCATCCAGATAGTTCGGTATAGGACTATCGACGCTGGCCGGATCGAGCGCGTCATAACCGGCGATCGTCTGCAGCGCGATCGCGCTATCCTCGACCGTCCACGACAACGGGCCGCAATGGTCGAGCGTGGTCGAGAGCGGAAACACGCCGCGTCGGGAGACCAGGCCATAGGTCGGCTTCAACCCGACCGTGCCGCAATAGGCGGCGGGGCCACGGATCGAGCCGCCGGTGTCCGACCCCATCGCCATGCGCACCAGCCCAGCGGCGACCGCAGCCCCCGAGCCGGAGGACGAGCCGCCAGGAATGTGCTCACGATTCCAGGGATTGCGCGCCGGCGGAAACGGCAGATCGAAGCTCGGACCGCCGAGCGCGAATTCATGGGTGGCAAGCTTGCCGAGCAGCACCGCGCCTTGCGCCTTGAACTTGCTCTCGACCACGGAATCGGCGGCCGGCACATGATCCAGCCGCAGCTTGGAATGGCAGGTCGAGCGGATGCCGGCGGTATCGTAGATGTCTTTCAGCGCGTAAGGCACGCCCTGCATCGGCCCG
>Ga0210402_10002968_pt1 | contig 16159 bp, 15 predicted proteins | sample IncBWC7MmetaG_FD_161055 | JGI IMG/M metagenome (GOLD analysis project Ga0210402, IMG submission 161055) | Forest soil microbial communities from Barre Woods Harvard Forest LTER site, Petersham, Massachusetts, United States - Inc-BW-C-7-M | ecosystem: Environmental > Terrestrial > Soil >... | reverse complement strand
AGTTTGAGGAAACTTTGTCGCTGCTCGACCAGGTTGGATACGACGCCATCTTTGGCTTCAAGTATTCGCCGCGGCCGCACACGCCAGCGTTAAGTCTGGAAGATGCAATCCCCGATGCCGAAAAGGCACGCCGTTTGGCGCTTCTTAACGATAAACAACGCCTCATCCAGAAACAGCATAATGAAAAGTATCTGGGAATAACTCTTGAAGTGATGGTTGAAAGCAAGAACGAGGCGCGGGGCCAGTGGAGCGGACGAACCTCGCAAAACAAGGTGTTCAACTTTACCGCCCCCGAGCACGCCAAGCCCACAATTGGAACCTATGTAACTGTAGTGACGACGGGCACGTTTCCCAACAGCCTTTTGGGCGAAATAGTGGTATAAGGAGCTTTTCGGAGATCACGATGGAAGTCGAAATGAAAATTCGCGGCCTGTTGATGGACCCCGTTACAAATATGCCGATCGTGATCCTTAAGGACGCGGGGACGGACACTGTGCTGCCGATCTGGGTCGGTATTTATGAGGCGAATGCAATCGCACTGGAGATCGAGAAGGTCAGCACGCCGCGTCCGATGACCCACGACCTGATCAAGAATGTGCTGGTGGGCCTGGACACCAACGTCCACAAGGTCGTAGTAACCGAGTTGCGGGAGGACACGTTTTATGCGGTGATCTGGCTGGAGCGCGAGGGGCGAATCGTTAGTATTGATTCACGGCCGTCGGATGCGCTTGCGCTGGCATTGCGCGTGGATTGTCCCATCTTTGTGGAAGATGAGGTTCTGAAGAATTCCAAGTTGGCGACTACGGCGTCCGACCGGGTCACAAGCGAAGAGCTCCGAAAGTGGTTGGAAGGGTTGAATGATGAAGACTTGGGACGTTACAAGATGTAGTGGCGCTACGGACCGAAGGCGTAAACCACCCTTCGACTCTGCTCAGGGCAGGCTCCGGGCACGAAGGATTACAAAGGAAATCCTGCCGCAAAGACTAGCCTGTGCCTGATCCGGCAGAACAACTCCAACAAATTTACGTGGCGGGATTCGAGCTGAAAGTCTTCGATCGATTTCCCAAGTGCGTGGGAGTGATGCGGGACAACTGCATCGCGCTGATGGTGCCATCGCCCGACGGGCTGCAGATGCTCGGAACCCCGGGTTGGCTGATGGGGGAAGCCATGGGCGTCCTGGTCGAAAGCGGGGGCCGGAAAGTCTTCCAGGCTAAGCAGGAAATCATTGAAGCGACGCCGGAGAGGCTGGAAGCGCTAAGTCGCTTCCGCGAGGATTTGCAACGGCTGCTCAGGCCGACGTCGTAAGATGTATCAGTCGCGGTGATATGCGCATAACTCTTAATCTCGAGGATGACGTTGTTCGGATGGTGCGGAGCTACGCTGAAAGCCGATCTCTGAGATTGGGGAGGGCGGTATGCGAGTTGTTGCGCATGGGCTGTCGCCCGCCGATGCGTACTCGCATCGTGAACGGAATTCACGTAGTTGACCTGCCTTTGGGTTCGCCACCTATCACGACCCGGCGAGTGAAGGAGATGGGCGAATTGGAGTGACCGGGCGTTTACTGGCTTTCCGGCCCTCGCGTTTTATAACTTTACATAATACCTATTATCGGACATTGCATATAAGGCTCCGAAGTGTTTCGAGCTGCCCCTTACATCGCCTGCCGCTGCGTAAGCTGCGCCTCCCCCGCCAGGACGATCTTGGCGTGGAACAGTGTGCCTGCGACCCGGGTTGCGATGGCGATCAGTTCCCTTTGCCCGGCGAAGACTTTTACCGTTCTGGCTTGGGAGAGTTCGGGTAAATTCACTGGGCGGCCGGTGCGGATGCGGGCAGCCATTTCATCATTGGCCGTGACGCACGGAAATTGTGGGAGAAGTTTGCGAGGATGAATGAACAGATCGTCCGTCTCACCCCTCTTAAAAGCGGCATCCAGTTCTTCCAAACGATGGGCATCGGCCAGTTCGAATTCGCCGACTGCCGTCCGGCGTAACGATTCCAGGTGAGCGCCGCAGCCCACTATTTGACCCATGTCGTGGGCTACCGAGCGCATGTAGGTTCCGGAGGCGACGCGGGCGCGGAAGCTGGCGCGGTCGTTTTCGACCTGCGTGATCTTGAATTCTTTAACCTCGACTTGAACTGGCTTGAGCGATACTTCGGCATGCTTTCGAGCCAGTTTATAGGCGGGCACGCCTTGAATCTTCTTGGCCGAGAACGGCGGCGGCGTCTGTTGGATCGAGCCTCGAAATCGGGTTGCCAGTTGGCACACTTGATCAAAAGATAAGGTGACGGTCTGGGGCGGACCGGCCGGTTCACCTTCGGCGTCGTAGGTATCCGTGGCAAATCCGAAGCGGATGGTGCCCTCGTAGGTCTTCTCGCAAGAAGTGTAAAACCGCGCGAGCCGGGTCAGATTGCCGATCACCAATGGCAGCACTCCCGTGGCCAGCGGATCAAGAGTGCCGAGATGTCCCACCGAGCGTTCTTGCAGGATACGGCGTACGCGATTGACCACGTCGTGCGACGTCAGACCGGAAGGTTTGTCGATGATGAGGACGGCATTCATGGAATTGAGTAATTGGGAAATCGGGTCATTTGGTAATTTAGGACTGGAACATCCCTGGCCAAGGGCTGCTATCCTTGGTGAGGGCGAATAGGGGCATTTACCAAGAAATCTGCTTCATTGTGATCCCGAGCAAAGTGCAAAACCCAGATTCCCCGACGCTTGCGCTCCTCGGAATGACAAGTCTTGTTGGTAGTCCCCTCGATCCATTACAGATTACCAACTTACCAGATTACGCAATTTCTTAATCTCGCATGATTCCCATTCGCGACGACACGCCCCGGTTCAGCACTCCGTTCGTCACGTACTTCATTATTGCTCTGAATACCGTGGTCTTCGTATTTGAATTGTCGGTAGGGGGACAGGGTCACCGGGCTTTGAACAGTCTGATATACCAGTTCGGGGTCGTTCCTCTTCATTTTGAGCGGGCATTGGCGGCCTGGCCAGCTTCTTCGCTAGCTGGATCATTTCTTCCGCTTCTCACGTCGATGTTCTTGCACGGTTCGTGGCTACACCTCATTGGGAACATGTGGTTTCTTTGGATCTTCGGTGACAACGTTGAAGATCATCTGGGCCACTTTATCTATCTACTTTTTTATCTGGTCTGCGGTTTCGCCGCGGCGGTCGCTCACATCCTCCTGAATGCCGGGTCGAATGTGCCGAGCGTGGGGGCGAGTGGAGCGATTGCCGGCGTGATGGGCGCGTATTTCGTACTTTACCCGCGGGCGCACGTGCTGATGTGGTTTCCGCCAATCTTTCTTTTTCATCTGCCCGCGTGGCTGGTGCTGGGATACTGGTTCTTCATGCAGTTCCTGAGCGGCACTGCGACCTCGATTGCGGAGACCAGCCAGAGCGGTGGTATCGCATTCTGGGCACATGTGGGAGGCTTCGTGGCCGGTGTTGTACTGATCAAAGTATTGCCGGAACGACCGCAGAGGTATCGCTACGCGGCTTGGTAGATGGAAGTCCTGCCGAGTGTTCGCTCGGGCTGCACGGGTGGAGACGCCCGCACCTCCATTTGCTCCCGTTATAATCGTGTTGTGAGCTCACAGTCGGTTCAGCAGGTTGCTTCCGCGGACTTCCCTACCCGGTGGGGCAAGTTTCGCATCTTCGGTTTTAGAGATACTGCGGGTAAAGAGGAAGCCGTGGCCCTGGTGATGGGCGATGTGCGTTCCGTGCCGCCTCTGGTGCGCATCCATTCGCAATGCCTTACGGGAGATGTTTTCGGCTCCCTACGCTGCGACTGCCGTCAGCAACTGGAGATGGCACTGGCCATGATCGCTGAGCGAGGCGCCGGAGTGCTGATCTACGAACAGCAGGAAGGGCGCGGCATTGGGCTGATGGCTAAGTTGCAGGCTTACGAGTTACAGGACGCCGGTTTGGATACGGTGGAGGCCAATGAACGGCTGGGATTTGAAGCGGATCTTCGCGCGTTCGCGCTGCCGGCAGGAATCCTGAAGGCCTTGGGTGTGTCCAAGGTGCGATTGCTGTCAAATAATCCAGACAAAGTTGCGGCGCTGGTGCGGGGCGGAATTGAGGTGGTTGAACGGGTCCCTTGTGAAGTGACCCCGAGCAGCCATGCGGAAGACTATCTCAAAACCAAGAAAGAGAAGATGGGGCATTTGTTCTCGGAACGCTAACGATCCGCCCGTCAGAATTCATGCAAAATGGTTTCCAACTGAACCCGACATTTTCCTTTACTTTGTTGGGAACGCTTGCCATTTATCTCTGGAGTCAGCCGCCGAGATGGGCTTGGATCTGGCTTCTACCCGTGGCTGCGATCCTCCGAATTGCTTGTTGGAAGATGACCGGAGGGTTCGGAACATATTTCGGTGCCGAATGGATCAGTTGGGGAACCTTTCTGGGCCTCGCGAGCCTGATGGTGGTGGCGGTAGAGGCAATTCGAACTCCTAAGAAGCAGCGTGAGGTTTTCACTCGGACGTTCTATGCGGGCGCAGTCTTCCCTTTGCTTGCCATGGTAGTAGGGTACTCGATACCTCTAAATTTATGGTTGCGGCCCAAGACTTACGATGCGTTTCTCCTCGGGTTTGATCGATCACTCGGATTTCAGCCAAGCTTCTGGTTAGGCAGAGTGGTGTTCGGTAGTCATCGAATCTGGGGTTGGACCACCGTTATCTACTATGCTCTGCCGTTTTCTGGAGCGTTGCTTTACGCGTCGCACCGAATCAGGCTTCGTCAACCTGTAGCGGTTTTGTGGCTGTTGCTGTCTTTCATTATTGTCGGTTTCGCGCAATACGGAGTTTACCCGGCCGTTGGACCCGTACATGCCTTTCCCGCCCTCTATCCCTGGAAAGAGAACCTTGCTGCACAAATCGCGCTGCAGCCGGTGGTCGTCGGCGCCGATCCAAGGAACTGCATGCCGTCTTTACATCTGGGAGCAGCGCTGCTGGTGTGGTGGAATTCCCGGATCTGGCCGGTTTGGGGACGCATCTGCGCTGGTTTATTCTTTCTCGGAACAGTTTTTTCTACTCTTGCGTTGGGCGAGCATTATTTGATTGATCTGGTGGTCGCTTTTCCCTACGCGCTCGCCTTCCAAGCGGCGTGGACCACCGCGGTTCCGCTTGGATCACCGCGGCGGATCACACCGGTGGTTGCCGGGTTTGGCATGACAGCTGCCTGGTACCTGCTTCTCAGGTACGCTATTCCAGGTTTCCTGTCATCCGCGGTACTGTCGTGGGTTTCGATTGTTGCGACCGTTTGGTGGGCGAGCAGCATGAAGAGAAACCTCGATGCCGCCGCGCAAGTTGTAGCAATTTCTGAACCGACGCAGGCCACCGAGGCAACCATCAGTTTCTAAGCCGCGTCGACGTTCAGCCTCTGACTCCAGATGACAATACTCTAGTTGCTTGCCGCCGCCAGGACTGCGCGCTTGGTGAACACTCGAATCATCTCGCGGCGATATTCTGGAGTCAGCGCCGAGGTGGTTAGCGGCTTGGCAGTTTTCGCGGCCAGGTTGCCCACGGCTTCGGCGAGAGCTTCGTCCACGATCTTCCCCTTAAGCAACTCACTCGCCCCCTTAACCAGAAGCGGCGCTGGATTCACGGCCGTGATCGCCAATCGTGCGTCGGCGATGTGGCCGTTCGAGCGCTTGACGACAACCGCGACTCCGGCTAGCGGATAATCAATCGATCCTCGAACGCGAAGCTTACGATAAATACCGCGATAGTCGGCGGACGATTCCGGCAGGAACACTCGCGTGACCAGTTCATTGGGCTGCAAGTTGCGATAAGCGACGCCGTCACCGGTGTAGAACTCGCGCAGCGGCATCCGCCGCACGCCAGAGGCGCTGGCAATTTCAATCTCCGCATTCAAGCAGAGAAGCGCCGGGGGTGTATCACCGGAGAACGCGGCCCAGCATTTAGTTCCACCGGGGGCCACGTGGCACAGGTCTCCATCTTTCTTAATGCAGAAGCCGCAGCCTTTACGCCAGGTGAGCGACTGGTTGTACCAGAGGCAGCGGGTGTCGAGACAGATGTTTCCGCCGATGGTGCCCATGTTGCGTAGCAGAGGCGATGCAACCGTTGCGGCCGCCTCGGTCAGTACCGGATAACGGCGTCGGAGAAGCTCGGAGTGCTCGATGGTGGTCAGCGAGGTAAGCGCTCCGATCTCGACGGCAGTTCCCTGCTGGCAAATCCCTTTTAGTTCCGCAATGTGCCGGATGTCGAGCACGTGCCGGGGCTCAAACAATTTTTGCCGCATGGATGGAATGAGGTCGGTACCTCCGGCAACGATTCGCAGGCTGTTGTGCTTTGCCAGCAGCGAGATCGCTTCGTCGAGCGTGCGCGGGCGAAGCAGTTTGAATTGTGGGAGACTCAATCGTCGCCTCCCGCTTGAGCCAGGTTTTCGCGTCGCGAGGGATCCAGCGCATGCCGCTTCGGTCCCTTGCCTCGATACCACAGCGATCCACCGTGTTCGCGAAATTTCGACGGCGAGGTAGGATCGATGCCTTCGGTAAGATTGATGTGCTTTGCATTTTTCTTCGCGCGCAGAGCCGCGAGCACACGCTCCGGGGTGAATGGAGATTCGTGCAAGCGGACTCCGACAGCGTCGTAGATAGCGTTGGCGATTGCGGGAATGGTCGCTGCGAGCGAACCTTCGCTGCACTCCTTCGCGCCGAATGGGCCTTCGGGGTCGATGCTCTCCACGATGATGGGTTCGACCTCTGGCGACTCTACAGACGACGGGCTGCGGTACTCGAGCAGGCCGGGGTTCATCAGCATGCCATCTTTCCAAACCATTTCTTCGGTGAGCGCCTGGCCCATGCCCATCCAGACGGAGCCTATGATTTGGCCTTCGACGGAGACTGGGTTCAGGGCGCGGCCGCAGTCGTGCGCAGCCCAGACTTTGTGCACGGTCACTTCGCCCGTGTCTTCGTCGACGGTGACCTCAGCTACTTGCGCCGAGTAAGAGTACGCGGGCGAAGGTCCGACTCCGGCGCCTTTGTGTTTCCCGCCGCGCGCATCGGGCGGCGGCGCGTAGGAACCGGTTCCAGTGAGAGCGCCGTGGAAATCGATGGCGGCGACTACGGCTTCTTCGAACGTCATCCAATCTTTCGGACCTTCGTCTTTGCGCTTTTGCTGCAGCGATCCGCGAAGGATTTGTCCCTCGACGCGGCCGCTGACCGAGGCTCCGGACTGGGTGAGATCATCGTCTGCAGTCTTGGAAACAGCTGGCGGGGCGCTTCCCTGCTTGTACAGGATGTCGTCTCGAAAGGTCAGGTCTTCGGGCGCGCAATTCATTTTGCGCGCGGCCGCCAGAGCAATCCGCTTTTTCACTTCTGCCGCGGCGCGCAATGTGGCGTTGCCCGCCATGAAAGTTACGCGGCTCGAGTAGGAGCCTATGTCGATGGGAGTAAGGTCGGTGTCAGCGGCCACGATCTTGATCCGCCCCAGAGAGCAGCCTAACGTTTCAGCGGCGATTTGAGCGGTCATGGTGTCGGAGCCCTGTCCGATCTCGGAGGCGCCGGTGTACACGACGACTCCCCCGTCACGATCGATTTTGATGTTCACGGTGGAGTGGGGCATGTCAGAGCGGATGATCGAATTGGCAGCTCCGCTCACGTAGTGACTGCAGGCAATACCCAGCCCGCGCCCTTTGGGCAGCTTGCCCTTGCGTTGTTTCCAACCGGAGCGCTCCACAGTTTTTTCGATACACTCCGGCAGTCCGTAGCTCTGCACGCGCAGGCCGTTTACCGTGATGCATGGAGGTTGAAGCAGATTGCGTTGGCGAATCTCTGCGGGATCCAGTCCTGCTTTGGCTGCTAATTCGTCCAGTTGCGATTCGAATGCGAATCTTACATTCACTGTGCCGTGCCCGCGCATCGCTCCGCAGACGGGCTTGTTGGTCAGGACGCGATACCCGTCATATTGAATGTTGGGGATGTCGTAAAGCGCACCCAGTAGCGCACCGGAATAGAGAATCGTTACCACGCCGTAGGAGCAATAGGCTCCGCCGTCCTGGATTACGCGCGCTTTGACCGCGGTAATGCCGCCGTCTTTCTTGATTCCGGTTTTCAGATCAATGATCGTGCGCGGGCGTCCGCGATGCGCCCAGAAGACTTCTTCCCGGGTGTAGGTGATCTTCACCGGGGCCAACGCTTTTCGCGCAGCAATCGCCGCGATGATTTCAAGCGGGATGACCTCGCTCTTTCCACCGAAGCCGCCGCCGACGAGCGGCTTGATGACGCGAATTTGTGACATCGGCATTTCAAGCACCAGAGACAGTTTGTGTTGCAGGTAATAAGGAACCTGGGTTGAGGACTGCACCGTGAGCCTTCCGCGGTTGCCGGTGTGCGAATCGATTTCGAACGCAGCCAAAGTCGAGTGCGGTTCCATGGCCGCATGCGTAACTTCGTTGGCGATGAAGCGGGCTTCGGCTACCTGGTCAGCTTCGGCAAAACCTATTTCCGGATCTCCGAAGACGTGGTGATAGTCCTTTTCCAGGTTGTGGGGCTTGTTGTCGTGGATGAGGTCGGTCTCGGCTTTCATCGATTCTTCGGGATCGAAATACGCGGGCAAGAGCTCGTAGTCAACATCGATCAACTCCAGCGCCTGATCCGCCGTGGCCTCGTCGACCGCGGCGACACATGCGACGTTGTCGCCCACGTAGCGGACCTTGTCGAGCGCGAGCGCGTACTCGTCATGCCCGACGGGAAGAATGCCGTAGGGATTGGGCGCGTCCTTTCCGACTACAACCGCGACGACGCCTTCCAATTTCTCGGCGCGGCTAGTGTCAATTCGTTTGATGCGGGCGTGTGGATACGGCGAATGCAGGATTCTGCCGATGAGCATCCCAGGCAGGCTGAGGTCGTCGGTGTACTTGCCGGCACCCGTCGTCTTGCCGGCGGCGTCGACCATAGCGGTAGGCTTGCCGATGATCGAGAAGTCGTTGGTCGTTGGTCCTTGGTCGTTGGTCTTTAGTCCTTGCTCGTTGGCCACTACAGATTCCTCGCTGCGCTCGGAATGACAAGATTTGGGTGAGCGTTCACTTTGTTGTCGCCATTCCTTTTTGTTCGGCATCAATCGCCGCTTTGATGGCCTGATACATCTGGCTGTAGCCCGTACAGCGGCAGAGATTTCCGCTGAGCGCGCTACGAATGTCTTGCTCGGACGGCTCCGGGTTTTCAGTCAGCAGATGTTTGACGGTCATGATGAATCCCGGAGTGCAGAAGCCGCACTGCGCGCCGCCCCAGTCGCCATAGGCTTTCTGAATGGCAGCAAGGCTTCCGTGTTCGCTTACACCTTCGACCGTCGTGATCTCCTGTCCCTCACAACTGGCCGCAAGCAATGTGCACGACATCATCGGGATGCCGTCCACCAGTACCGTGCAGGCGCCGCAGGAGGAATCGTCACAGCCGCGCTTGGATCCGGTGAGCTCGAGATCCTGACGCAACACATCGAGCAGCAGCTTGCTGGGCTCGAAGGCGAGCTCGTGCGAGCGTCCGTTTACTTTGAGTTCGATGAGTTCTTTCTTCATAGCTTAGTTCAGCTACCAGCTCCTAGTCTTGATGCTTCGCTAGCTGTAAGCGAGAAGCTATTTCAATACCCAAAATCCGCTTGCGCGGCATACGCGTGCTGCTTCACGCCTAATTCTTTTACCCGGCACGCTCCCAACTGGTTCATATAAGCGCGTCGATCCGCCGTACTGTACACCCAGCGATCGAGCCACGCGTCGCTATCGGCCTTGGTCTTGGTCTGCTCGTGATATTGGCGGAAGAACGCGTCGTCACGTTTGTAAAATCCTTGGACGGGCGAGGGATGCGCACCGTAAGGACACCCGACCACGGCGTTGACCATGAAGCCAGGAATAACGGTGCGATTGGGATCGCTGGCTATTACTTCGGGCTCCACGATCTCTTCCGCGACTACGATCACGCGCTTGGCCGCGCGCACTCCTTCGATCATTACTCCGAAATTGCCCCAGCAATGGGCATTGCCTTCACGATCGGCCCGCTGCACGTGAACGATGGTGACATCAGGATTGAGTGCTCGGACGACGTGCAAACATTCTTTTGGCTCAAACGGCGAGAACATCTGATAGAAGAACTCGTTGCCCTTCGCGACATCGCTCCCTAGCGCCGTTCGAGTCGGGAGGAACGGCACTCCTATGGCTCCGGCTTGCAGAGCCAGAGCCACTGTGAAGTTCGTCAAGTTGACGACCTTGATTTCATTTTGTTCCGCGGCACGCCGAAAGTTGTAGGCTGAACCCATCATCACGTTTCCGACCCATGCGGCGATGACTTGCTCGACACAACCCGCAGCGATGATCTGATCGAAAAGAATGTCCGAGATTGGCCCGATTAGAGTGAGACCGCGTTTCTTTTGACGAATGATCTCGTGCCCGGCAGCGAAGGGGATCATTTGCTCCATCTGCAGGCCGAGCGCGACCGACGCGCCATCCGGCACCAGATCGGCAATCGCTTCGCGCATTGTAAGCAGCTTAGACACTTTTATTTGCCCTTCCACACTGGCGGCCGCTTCTCGAGAAAGGCGTTGATTCCTTCCACTGCGTCTTCCGTCTTGATCAATTCGTCCAGATAAATCTTTTCCGCTCTGGCGAGCCCTTTGTCGAAGTGGATCGAGTCCCAAGCATAGGCAGCTTTCTTGGTAATGGCCAACGCTGCCGGGCTGAGCTGCGAAAGATGGTGTACTGCCGCTTGTACGGTGCGATCGAGGTCGATCTCGGGCACGACAGCGTTCGCCAGGCCGCTGCTGGCCGCTTCCCTGCCTGTAATGGTGCGCCCGGTGAGGATCAGATCGGCGGCATGCTTCTGTCCAATCAGCGCCGCTAGTGCCGCGACCGCGACCGGTGGATAACATCCCAGCTTGATCTCGGGAAATCCCCAGGTAGCGAGCTCCGAGGTGTATGCCAGATCGCAGACCGTAGCAAGCTCAGCACCTCCGCCCAGACAATGGCCGTGAACTGCCGCGATGGTCACCTTCTTCGTCGCGACCAAGGTTCGAATGACGCCATGAAACTTGGCGAGCATTTGCTCAACTTTGTCTGGAGTGTGGGCAGCAACGTCGACCCCGCCCGAGAAGGCCCGCCTAGATCCGCGAATAATCAGAATGGAGATGTCGATCCGCGCCTCGATCTCGGTCAGCACCTCGGCAAGTTCTTCCATCATCGGGATGTCGATCACATTGAGCGGAGGATTGTTTAAAACGATTCGGGCGACCGGTGGCTCCAAGTCAAGAGTGATCCGCGAAAACTTCGTGAGAGAATGCGTGGTCATCGCGTCCAGAAACCATCTTTGTCGTATTCGCGGATGGCTTCCAATTCAGCGGTGCTCGGCTCGGGAGTCTGCGTAATCTCGTCGCTCACCCGCAATGTCCATCCAGTATTGCTTAGAACATCCTCAAGATCGATGCCGGGATGTGTGGAAGCAAGGTACGCCTCTCCATCATCGCCGAAACGCAACACAGCCTTGGTCGTGATTACGGCGGACGGCCCGCCTCGCGGCAGACCCACGCGCTCGCGCCAGCCAGGACCATCTCCGTTTCCGGGACTGGTTCTATACGAAACGCATTCGGGCAGGCGTCTTTTGTCGTGTTCCAGAAGAACCACAAACCGATGCGCGAGAGACGCAATATCGCAAGCCCCGCCCGAACCCGGCAGCCGCGTGCTTCCCTTCGTCCCCGTTACCTCGGTCGAATTCAAGTTTCCGAAACGATCGACCTCAGCAGCGCCCAAAAATCCCAGATGGACGCGACCGGACTGCAGCAAGCTCATTACGCCGAGCATGTCCAGACATTGAGTTGCGCCAAGAATGTTCGGTGGATCGGCCATGGTGTAGATCAATTCTGGCGCAGGGGTGGTACGGATCACACCATTTTCAAATAACCCCACTGCATTCGGAGCATGTGTTTTCTTCGCGACCACGAATGCGATCAGTGGCAGCCGCATGCCAACGAAGACAATTTCCCCATCGTGGATTTCGCGGGCAGCGGTCGCGACCATCAGTTCGCCCAGAGTGTAAGGACGGCTCGCGATGCTTGATTTCTTCGGGATGTCAATCACGATCGTCACAGGCGCCTATGCGGAGCTACGCTCCGCAGGACAGCCGATGGCGGCTGTCCCCGCGTGGTCATTGTTGAGCAAAGATCGTTGGTCCTATAAATCGTCGGTCCTATAAATTGATCGCCGACTTGCGGACTTCGCCGATCGACGAGAGTGGATCGCGAGCACCCTCTTTCGGTGCAATCCATTTCTTCTCATTCGCGATAATGTCGAGCAACAGCTTCTTGTCCTCCGCGCTCGGCATGTAATCTCTTACGTGTTCCTCGTAGTGCTTATCGTCGATCGGCTCGCCGGTCTGCGCGTGGAACTTCTGTCCCGCCCAGCGGCCGATGTTGCGATTGAATTTAATATTTGGCGCGTATAGCTTGGGCTCTCCCGGCTTGAGCACGCTGTTGAATCGCTCGATCAGTCCGGCGACCTCGTCGCGATACAAATGCCGGTTGTAGTCGTTCAACTCGTCAACTTTCGCTTCTTGCGGATTTTTCGGCTCGTCGTAACGGCCTTTGACTCCCCAAACATACGCCCAGTGCGCCGACGATGAATTGTCGGTGCCAAACAGATCGTACGAACTGGAGATCCACTTATTTAGATATTTCTGGATCAGCCAGGCCGGGATTACCCCTGCCTCGACAATGCGGCGGAGACCGTCGTTGCCCGTGCCCATGTGGAAAGCTTCTTCACGCAACATGTAAGACATCGAGCGGCCGAGCGGTGCGAACGCGGAATACTTTAGCATTTGCAGCTGGAATTTCCCGTCGCGATCGACGAAATCGGTGTAGGTGAAAAAGTCCATCCAGTTGTCCACGTCGACATTGAACGCACCCAGCAGGCGCTTGTTGTCAAAGGCACGGCGTTCGAGCATTTTCTGTGCCTCGACTTTTCCGGAGTACCCGAAGTGCTCGACTAGCAGCGCGCACATCTGCCAGCCGTGCCGCATTTCTTCGATCATGACGCGAGTGATGGCCCTGCGATCCCAGTCGGTGGGTGCGCTCTCAAACAGATTGCGCTGCTGTTCGACGCTCGCAAACTCGGTGTCGCCCTGATAGACAATTAAGTTGATCAAGGCATCGCGCATCTGCTGGGTGGGCACCTGGCGCAGGTTTTCCCACTTGCGGCGGCCTTTGAAGGCGCCGAACTGAATCTCATCGGTTTCGATCGCGCCGTAAAGCGTGTCGAATTTGAAATCGGCAATTTCGTCGTGGTTCACACCGATGTCTTTTCGCCAATCGTCGAACAACCCAACCCAGTCACTGAAGGTTCCAATTTTTGCAACTTTACCTGGCATAGTCGCGATTCTCCTGATATCAAACCCTCAACCACAAAGGACACGAAGTATCACGAAGGAAACCCGCGAACCCCGCTCTTACTTTGTGAACGTTGTGTCCTTTGTGGTTTCAGCTTTATCCCATATTCAGCCAAACTGTTTTCAGCTCCGTGTAGTGTTCGATGGCGTGAACGCCCAACTCGCGGCCGAAGCCCGAGCTCTTGTAACCGCCGAATGGCAAGGATGCGTCCATCAATCCATACGTGTTGATCCATACCGTTCCGGCTTTAAGTTGCCGCGAAACGGAGTGAGCTTTCTTCACATCGCGAGTCCAGACCGCAGCCGCAAGACCGTATGGATTGTTATTCGCTTGGGCGATGACTTGATCCACGTCGTCGAAGCTCAAGGTCGCGAGCACGGGACCGAAGATTTCTTCCCGGGCGATCTTCATGTCGTTGCTCACGCTGCCGAAGATCGTGGGTTCAATAAAAAACCCCTTGCCGCCGTCTACCGAAACTCGATTGCCGCCGGCGATCAGCTTGGCGCCTTCTTTCTTGCCCGCTTCTATATAGCCAAGAACAGTCTGCATCTGCTCGTGGCTGACGATTGCGCCCATGCGGGTCTTCGGATCAAGCGGATCGGCAGGCTGCATCTTTTTCGCTCGCGCTACCAGTTTCTCCAGGAACTCGTCTTGCACTTTGCTCTCGACGAACAGGCGAGAGCCGGCATTACAAACTTCACCCTTGCCATAGAAAATCCCGGTGATCGCGCCTTTGACGGCGTTATCGATATCGGAATCCGCAAAAACGATGTTCGGCGATTTGCCTCCGAGTTCAAGCGTCAGGCGCTTCATGCTGTCGGCTGCGCTGCGCATGATCTCCTTGCCCACTTCAGTCGAACCGGTAAACGCGATCTTGTCGATTCCCGGATGCCGGACAATCGTCCTTCCCACTTCCGACCTCCCGGTCACAATGTTTAAAACGCCTGCCGGCACCCCTGCTTCAACCGCCAATTCGCCGAATCGCAGCGCGGTCAGGGATGTCAGACTGGCTGGCTTCCACACGATGGTGTTGCCGCAAGCCAGCGCCGGGCCAAGCTTCCAGGAGGCCAACAGCAATGGGAAATTCCACGGAACGATGAGCCCGACGACGCCCAGGGGCTCGCGCAGAGTATAGGTGAATGCGGTCTCGACCGTGTTCACCGTCTCGCCATGAATCTTCGTGGCCCAACCCGCGTAATAGCGGAGAACGTCGATCACCATCGGCATGTCGACGTAGCGAGACTCGAAAATCGGCTTGCCATTGTCGAGCGTTTCAAGTTCGGCAAATTCGTCGATATTCTTTTCGAGCAGATCAGCCAAATGCCAGATCAGCCGTCCACGTTCGCTTGCGGACATCTTCCGCCACGGACCTTTGCGGTCTTCAAAAGCACGGCGGGCTGCTTCGACGGCGCGATCCACATCGGCGACCGAGGCTTCCGCGATTTGGGTTAACACCTCACCAGTCGCGGGATTTGTGGTGTCGAAGCTCGTCGAAGCGTCGGCCCACTGACCGTCAATGAGTAATCGCCCAGGAGAGAGTTTTGTTTTGGTAGCTGTAATCATCTTTCTTCCAATCAATTAAACGACGGAGAACGGGCATCCCCGCCCGGTCGGGACGGCGAGACGACCATCCTCCATCGTGACTCTATTTCGCTTTAAACACTGCAGGACGCTTCTCTACGTACGCGGCCAGGCCTTCTTTGGCATCTTCGCTTTGGAACAGCAACTGCTGATTTTCGCGTTCGACCGCGAGCGCGGACTCCATCGGAATCTCCCAGCCAGTTTGTACAGCTCGCTTGATGCGCCCTACGGCCTTGGCCGCTTTGTTGGGCGGGCAGAACTGGCGAGCGTATTCCATGATGTTGTCCATGAAGCCGTCGCGCTCGAAGATGTCGTTAATAATCCCGAATTCTTTCGCCTCTTCAAAGGAGAACGTATTCCCGGTGACCATCAGTTCGATCGCTTTGCTTTTGCCCACCATCCGCGACAGCCGCTGCGTGCCGCCGGTACCGGGAAGCACACCCAGATTTACTTCCGGTAGACCGATCTTGCCCGCATCCTGACGGGCGATGCGAATGTCCGCGGCCATGGCAATTTCCAGCCCGCCGCCGACGCAGTGCCCATTGATTGCCGCGAGCACCAGTTTCGGTGTGTGTTCCAGGCGAAGCAGCATTTCATTCGCGTGCAAACAGAAGTAATACTTGAAGGTTGGGTCGACGCTGGCCAGCATTTTAATGTTGGCACCTGCGGAGAAAAACTTGTCGCCAGAACCGGTGAGCACGATGACGTAAACGTCGTTGTCCATGCGCGCTTTCAGGATGGCCTCATCGAGCTGGCGGTTCATTTCGTAGGTGTAAGTGTTGGCGGGAGGGTCGAACATCTCGATCACCGCGACCCCGCGATCGGTTCGGTAGTTGACCAGTTGCTTCGTGCTCTCGCCCGCTGCCGGTTGCAATGTAGTGGCCATGCGTAAACTCCTTTTCGCAATAGTTAGAATCTGAATTTTAGTTCGAGACTGATCTCTTTTTCCGGGCCTTCTTTGCGTTGGATCGTCGACGCTCAGTAACAGCGCTGATGCCACGCAGAAGACTGTCTCCCATCCCACGCGACAGCTCCTCAGCATCGGCATCCACCCGCGGGTTGTACCAGGTGTAGATCCAGTTCATCATGCCGAATAAACTGAGCACCGCCATGCGACTAGAGAATTCTAGTCTCTTTGCCAGCTTGAAGTCGTCCAGCAAGCCGACACATATTCGGT
>Ga0210402_10002967_pt1 | contig 16159 bp, 16 predicted proteins | sample IncBWC7MmetaG_FD_161055 | JGI IMG/M metagenome (GOLD analysis project Ga0210402, IMG submission 161055) | Forest soil microbial communities from Barre Woods Harvard Forest LTER site, Petersham, Massachusetts, United States - Inc-BW-C-7-M | ecosystem: Environmental > Terrestrial > Soil >... | reverse complement strand
GGGCACAGTGGCCGGGCTCCACGGCCAGGATGCGATCGATCTGGCCGACATCGGCTTCGGCGCGAACTCGACACTTGGCTATTCGGGCAGTGCCGATCACTCAGGCGGAACTCTTTCGGTCAGCGATGGCACGCACATGGCAAACATCGCGCTCCTCGGCAGCTACATGGCTTCGAGCTTCGTGGCCGCGAGCGACGGGCACGGCGGGACCATGATCAGCGAGGCAGCGCACAGCGCGAGCCAGATGCCGATGGTGACGCAGCCGCATGCATGATCGAGCAGCCTGCGGTTGAACGTTGGGGCCAAACATTGCTCTATGAGATCATCCAGCTCCATAAAAAATGACGTGCCGAGCGTGTCGCGGCCGTCGTCGGAAACGAAATGGCAGTAGCCGATGACACGCTCACCGAACTTTGTGACGAAGCTGTTCTGCTCCGCCACCAGGGTGCGCGGGGCGGCTTCCATCCCCAACTTGTCCCAGCAGTAGATCGCCCACTGCATCGGCTTGGTGCGGTAGTAGTCCTTCAGCGCCGCGCCTGCAAACCATAGCGCGGATCGCCCGGCAGATATCCGGCGGATTGTTCGCCTGGCATGTCATCTCCCCAATCAGGCGGCTTTGGATGAGCCTAGCGTCAGGTTCGAATATGAGCTGGTCAAATTAAGGGCGCAGTAGGGGTCGGCTGAGGTCCTTCCCTGACGTTCGAGTACGAAAGCGCCCCCCCTTGAGGCCAGTGCGGACCTTAAGCTGCCGCAGCGTGTCTTTGCTCAAGGAGAGTTTTCGCCGTGTGGTCTCGCGTTTCCAGCGCTGAGCGCTGCGGGTCCGGAAGAATGGTGACCACCGACGTGCGATCCGAGATTCGACCGTTTGGTGATGGCCATCACAGGAATTCCTGGCAACTTGTGCGACCAAGGAGGCGTCGAAAAGGACGGACCTTCTTAACATGACCGATGCCGACCTAGCTAGACAAAAAATGATGCTTCACAGCTATGCAGGACAAGTTTTGATCAACTTACCAGCGAAGGGAGATTATAGATGTTGCGCATATTGCTATTGAGTTTTCTAGATTCACTCCTTCTTTCACTTTTCGCACTCAGAAACAGATTGAGGAATGGATCCTTCATCTACGTTACTGGTTTGGAAAAGCCGACGAATGTGCAATTGTTAATTACTGGCCACTTGATGGTACAGCGTACGATAAATACGGTAGTTGTAAATTTTGAAAAGTACGTTCTCGTTCTTCTCAAGTCTGCGAAGCAACAGAGAACTACGAACTCAATTGTCCGGTTCAAACACTCGAACGTTTTGCTACGGAACGGTTGAACCAATGAGTAGCGCTTCCCCGCATCTTCATTCGTCGGACAAACAGTCATCGCAAACGGTCGATCACCGGCTTAAGCGCCGCCACGTCTATCATCTCACAGGATACGATCCGATCGACTGTGACGCACAATACCGCCGCTTCACGCGCCAGATCCAGCAGTTCGAGCGTACCTGGACGGCCCGGGCAAGCATCTCGGAAATCATGCGATCGAGAGAGCAGTGTTGCGCCCGGTGGACGGTGCAGGCGCATGGCGCGGATTGGCAGGTCGAAGCGGTCCACGAACTCCTGCTTTGGGGTGACATTGTACGCGCTGATCTTGCGCGGCCTTTGCTGCTGCGACTTGGTCGGGCGGCGATTGCATATTGCGATTTCATTGCAACGGGGACCATGTTTCGATATTTCAGGGCAAATTGGCGCTTTGCGCTGTTTGCTTTGTTTCCAGGTCTTCTTCTGAGTCTGTTCGCTGCCGTTGCGTGCTGTTTAGCGCGCGTGGCGGTCGGCTGCTGCGGACTCCCAGGCCCGCAAGAGTTCATGCTGGGGATGACAGTGGCAGTCGCTGTTTTCTTTGCTCTCTTGCAATGGCCCGGACGCCGCTGGCGAGCTCAACACACGCTGGAGCTTTGGACCGTGGCACGCGATTACGTCTATGGCCGCCGCAAGGATATCGAAGCGCGATTAGACCGTTTTGCCGAGCTGATTGTGACACGAGCGCGCGAGGCGCAAGTCGATGAGATCCTCTTGGTCGGTCACAGCATGGGCGCGATGCTCGCGCTCGACCTCATCGATCGGGCCCTCGCCAGGGATCCGCAACTTGGCCGTTGCGGCACAGCCGTATGCGTGCTCACGGTCGGCGCGATCATTCCAAAGTTTGCGCTGCATCCTGCCGCAACCAGCCTTCGGCGCCGCATCGCAAGGGTCGTGGCGGAACCTTCGATCGCCTGGGCGGAAGTTCAGGCACGCATCGACCCCATGAGCTTCTACACCTTTGATCCGGCAACGCTTACGCGTAGTGGCGAGAGACTGTCAGGGAAGCCAGTGATTCGCCACGTGGAGATGGAGCAGGTGTTGACGCCGGAATCGTATGCGCGCTATCGCCTGGACTATTTTCGCCTGCATTATCAGCCGGTCATGGCGAGCGAGAAGCGCGCGCCGTACGATTATTTCATGATGATATGCGGCCCTGCCCTCTTCCGGTCCTGGACGGTGTCTCCGAGAGGACTGCTTGACTTTTTCGGGACAGATAGCAGCCCAGCAGGCACGTACACGCCCTGATCCTGCTGTCGGCCGCGCGCACCTCACCGCCACGTTGGTCCGCCACCCGGTAGGCAGTGTGCCTATCGGCGTCCCTAACCAGGTAGCGTCACACACCGGGTCGGCACTGGATCACAGGCACCGCTAGCGATCTGTTGAAAGATTCGACAAATCCGTGATCGGCGTCACAGCAAATCTGCACCGTTCGTGCGACCAAAAAGGAGTTCAAAACAGGCTGCAACCATCAGCGATGCCGCTCTTGACCCGCCAGACGACGATTTTATCAGAAGGGAGCGAAACCATGATTACGAGTTTGCGAAGCATCACTCGGTTAGAGGTGAATGCCGTCGCGCGGAATAAGACCGAAGACTCTCCGCCACGAACACTCAATAAACGCCTAGTTCACAAATCCTATGATGAAAATGTCCTGGTGTCCCATATCGAAGCAGTGCAGGGTCCGAACAAGTTCGAGGAAGACGATAATGTGGACGCGATGAACCGCACGGATCATTTCCGCGGCGTGCTCTGCGTCCATCACAATCATCCATTCTTTTTCGAGCGCGGGAGCGGCCACGTACCTGCCCTCTATCTGTTCGAAGCCATACGCCAGATGTCGAGCGCTGTAGCGCACATGTTCTATAACGTCCCGATTGAGACTGAAATCGCTGTCACTGAGTCCTCGGCTCAGTTTCGCAACTTCGCCACGCTCGACGGTCCCATTATCGCGGAGAAGACGCTCAGCAAGCACGTCTACCGCAAGGGCCGGCTGGTCAAGATGAATATGAGCGTCATCATCCGACAGGGTGCTCTCGAAATCGCGCGAATGTCCTCAAACCTGGTGCTCCTGACCAAGCAACAGTTGAGCTACCTCGAGCAGCGCGGCGGGGAAGATGATGTGCGGCTAACGCGAAAGGATAGGGGTTTATCGCAAGAAGAAGAGGTGATTGGCAGCGAACCTGCAAACAATGACTCTGAACCGGGTTCTTCAGAGAAAGCTGTATCGTGAGGCGAAGGAAGATTCTATATCCGAGCGCCCTGAGCTGTACCACGAGCCCTTGCGCTTCGACACGATCCCTTCGAGGCCCATCCGACACACATGCTCGAACACCAGCGGCCCCTCGGCCTCCAGGTGCTCGTTGAGCTGCACACCGGACCCTGCTTGCGCCACACGCCATCTCTCGAGCGAGAGAGCACGAGCAGCTCGCCGACTTCGCGCTATCTCGGGAATTCCATCCGTCGTGCTGGTAGCAAGTTCCGGCCCGTCGCGGGGCGCTTACTTGCTCCCGCTTCTTGATGCTTGTTTTGCCCGATCAATGGCTGCTCTTTTGGCTTGCCATTCGGCCTCCAAGATTGCGGGAAACGCACCAGCTACGGGGCTTTTGGCTGGCACCTTCATACGCGAACGCGACGACATGCTCGGGCTAATAGTGAGGGCCGGGCGAATGAGACGAGCGGGGAGAGGCGGTTTTGCAAAATTGCCGCAACCCATTGATGCCATCGGACTGCATTTTGCGCGGGTTTTGCAGCTGAGTTGCGCTGGCGCCTAGCAAAGAGATAGCTTCGCTGGCTGCCTTTGCTAAGAGGGAACTGGCCCGAGGGAGTCCGGCAAATGACAAGAACCAAGCCCCCGTTTCGTGCCGATCATGTCGGCAGCTTTCTCCGTCCTGCAGCGCTCAAGGAAGCCCGTGCGAAGCGGGAGAAGGGCGCGATCTCACAGGCCGAGCTCAAGGCGGTCGAGGATCGTGAGATCGAAAAAATCGTCGCGAAGCAGGAAGAGATCGGACTCAAGTTCGCGACCGACGGCGAGTTCCGCCGTTCCTGGTGGCATTTCGATTTTCTCGGGATGCTCGATGGGGTGGAGTTGTACGAGGCCGATCAGGGCATCCAGTTCCAGGGAGTGCAGACCAAGGCACAAAGCCTTCGCATCGTCGGCAAGCTCGGCTTCTCCGATCACCCGATGGTGGAGCATTTCAAATTCCTGAAATCGCACACCAAGGTTACGCCCAAGATGACCATTCCGGCGCCCCCGGTCCTTCACTTCCGCCTGGCCAAGGATGGCATCAGCAAAAAGGTCTATCCGGACCTCGATGGTTTCTTTCACGACCTGGGCGAGACCTACAAGAAGGCGGTGAAAGCCTTTTACGATGCGGGATGCCGCTACCTCCAGTTCGATGACACGGTATGGGCATATCTTTGCTCGCAGGAGGAGCTGCAAAAGGCGCGCGAGCGCATGGCGAATGTCGACGGGCTTCAACCCATCTATGCCCGCGTGATCAATACAGCGCTCGAAGCCAGGCCCGCAGATATGACCATCACCACCCATGTCTGCCGCGGGAATTTCAGATCGACCTGGATTGCGGAGGGCGGCTACGAGCCCGTGGCCGAGACGCTGCTGGGCAGGCTGAACTACGACGGCTATTTCCTCGAATACGACACCGAGCGCGCGGGCGGGTTCGAGCCGCTGCGCTTTCTTCCGAAAGGGAAAAAGATCGTGGTGCTCGGCCTGGTTACATCCAAGAGCGGTACTCTTGAAAAAAGAGATGACATCAAGCGGCGCATCGAGGAAGCAGCCAAATTTGCTTCGCTTGAACAGTTCTGCCTTTCCCCGCAATGCGGATTCGCATCGACCGAGGAAGGCAATATCCTTGCCGAGGATGAGCAGTGGGCGAAGCTTGCAATGATCGCGGAGATTGCTGAGCAGGTCTGGGGGTGACGCAAAAACCAAAACCTGACCGGATCGAGCGCAAGCGAAATCCGGGCACATTTCAACGGGAGGAAGACATGCTGACACCGCGTATCCGCCGGGGATCTCTCCCCTGCATATTTGCTGCGGCCCTTGCGCTTCTCCTTGCAAGGCCGGCCGACGCGCAGGCGCCCTCAGGAGAGCCGATCAAGATCGGCTTTGGCATGGCAATGACCGGCCCGCTTGCGGCCAACGGCAAGATGTCACTGCTGGCAATGAAGATCTGGGAGGAGGACGTCAATGCGAAGGGTGGCCTGCTCGGGCGCCCCGTCAAGCTCATCTACTACGACGATCAGAGCAACCCGGGCACCGTTCCGGGCATCTACACGAAGCTGCTCGACGTGGACAAGGTCGACTTCGCCGTCAGTCCTTACGCCTCCACCCAGATCGCGCCGGCGATGCCGATCATGATCCAGAAGAAGCGGCTTTATCTCAGCCTGTTCGGCACCGGCATCAACGACGAGTTCAACTACGACAGATACTTCTCGATGCTCCCGACCGGGCCCAACCCCAAGCCCTCTTTCACCACGGGTTTTTTCAAGCTCGCACTGGAACAAAATCCCAAGCCCCAGAGCATTGCGCTCGCTGCTGCCGATGCCGAGTTCGGCCGCAACGCTTGCGAGGGGGCGCGGGAGAACTCGAAGACCGCCGGCCTGCGCATCCTCTATGACAAGAACTATCCGCCCACGACCGCCGACTTTGCCCCCATCGTGCGGGCGGTCCAGGCAACCAATCCCGACCTGTTCGTGATCTGCTCCTATCCGCTCGATACGGTAGGGATGGTCAAGGCCATGAACGAGATCGGGTTCAAGCCGAAGATGTGGGGCGGCGCCATGGTCGGGCTGCAGGCGACCACGTTCAAGACGCAGCTGGGGCCGCTGCTCAACGGGATTGTGAACTATGAGACCTGGATCCCGGCACCGACGATGCAGTTCCCCGGCTCGATGGAGCTCTTGAAGAAATATCAGGCCCGTGCTGCGGCCGAGGGCGTGGATCCGCTCGGCTACTACATGCCGGTGTGGGCCTACGCCTATCTCCAGGTGCTTGGCGACGCCATTGCCGCGACCAAGAGCCTCGATGACGCGAAGCTTGCGGACTACATCCGCACGACGACCTTCAAGACCGTGGTCGGCGACGTGAAATTCGGCGCCAAAGGCGAGTGGGCCGAGCAGCGGATGCTGCTGATTCAGTTCCAGAACATCAAGGGCAGCAGCGTCGAGGATTTTCGCGATCTCTCGACCGAGGTGATCCTGTATCCGCCGCAATACAAGTCGGGCAACCTGATCTATCCGTACGAGAAGTCGAAGCAATAAGAGAGCTGCGGGCGGGTACCGCGGCTAAGAGTAAGCTCATGCTGCTTCCCACCACTCTGGTCGGCTCGTATCCGCAGCCCGAATGGCTGATCGATCGTGCTCGGCTGGCGAAGCAGGTACCGCGCGTACGGGCACACGACCTTTGGCTCATCGACCCGCAGAAGCTTGAATCGGCACAGGACGATGCCACCCTTCTTGCCATTCGCGATCAGGAGCGCGCCGGGATCGATATTGTCAGCGACGGTGAGCAGCGTCGGGAGAGCTACTCCAATCGCTTTGCCACCGCGCTCGATGGCATTGATCTCGATAACCCGGGAAAGACGCCCAATCGTACCGGCGGTTTTTCGGTTGTGCCGCGCGTTGTAGAGCGGATCCGCCGCCGCCATCCGGTAGAGGTCCGAGACGTGGAGTTTCTGCGCGCCAATACCGCGCGCAAAATAAAGATGACCGTCCCCGGACCGTTCACCATGTCGGCACAATGCCAGGACGATTTTTATCACGATGACGAGCAGCTCGCGTTGGACTACGCCGATGCGGTGAATGCCGAGATCAAGGACTTGTTCGCGGCGGGCGCTGACATCGTGCAGATCGACGAGCCCTGGATGCAGTCGCGGCCGCAGCAGGCGTGCAGATACGGGCTCGAGGCACTCGACCGGGCACTGGCCGGAGTGAGCGGTACTACCGCCTTGCATATCTGCTTCGGCTACGCCGCCGTCGTGAAGGACAAGCCGCGCAGCTATGCTTTTCTTTCCGAGCTCGAGCACTCAGCGGTGTGCCAGGTTTCGATCGAGACGGCACAGCCTAAGCTCGATCTCTCCATCCTGCGGGAGCTGCCATCGAAGACGATTATTCTCGGCGTGCTCGATCTTTCGGATCCAAATGTCGAGTCGCCCTCGACCGTGGCCGACCGCATTCGGGCAGCTCTGGCGTTTGTTCCAGCGGAGCGGATCATAGTGGCGCCCGATTGCGGCCTCAAATATCTCGCGCGCGATGTCGCCTACGGAAAGATGCGAGCGATGGTCGAGGGCGCCGCGATCGTGCGCGAGGAGATTCTGCAAAAGCCAAAACAAGCAACGCAAAATGCCACGCAGCAAGCCGCCGTTTCGCGCTGATCACGTCGGCAGCCTCTTGCGGCCTTCCGCTCTCAAGGAGGCACGGAGCAGACGCGAGCGCGGCGAGATCAGCCCCGATGTGCTCGCAGCGGTCGAGGATCGCGAGATCGAGACGGTGATCCGGCGGCAGGAGGACATCGGATTGCAGGCCGTGACCGACGGCGAGTTTCGCCGCGCGTTCTGGAACTACGATTTTCTTGGTAACCTCGACGGGGTCGAAGCCTATCTCGGGGAACGCAAGATCAAGTTCCAGGGTGCGCAGCCCAGGCCAATGATGCTGCGCGTGGTGCACAAGCTCGGCTCCTATACGCCGCACCCCATGGTCGAGCATTTCCAGTTCCTAAAGACGCACAGCCGGGTGATGGCCAAAATGACCATTCCATCGCCCTCCTCCCTGCATTTCCGCTACGGCCGCGATGCGGTCCCGGAAGCGATCTATCCGTCCATGGACGACTTCTATGACGATCTCGGCGAGACCTATCGCAAGACGACACGCGCCTTCGCCGATGCGGGATGCCGATACCTGCAGCTCGACGAGGTCAACTTCGCCTATCTCTGCGATCCGAAGCTGCGCGATGTGGTAGCCAATCGCGGGGAAGATCCGCAGAGGCTCCCGCACATCTATGCTGCTATGATCAACAGGGCGCTGTCCGATCTGCCGGCTGATATGACTACGGCAATGCACCTCTGCCGCGGCAACTTTCGCTCCACGTTCGTTGCGTCGGGAGGTTACGAGCCAGTAGCCGAGATCCTGTTCAACGAAATCAACATCCAGGGCTATTTCATGGAGTATGACACCGAGCGCGCCGGGGGCTTCGAGCCGTTGCGTTTTGTACCGAAAGACAAGGTGGTGGTGCTCGGCCTCGTCACTTCAAAGAGCGGAAAGCTCGAGTCCAAGGACGAGATAAAACGGCGGATCGAGGAGGCGGCTAAATTCGTTCCTCTGGAGCAGCTTTGTCTTTCCCCGCAATGCGGTTTTGCGTCCACCGAGGAGGGCAATATCCTCGCCGAGGACGAGCAATGGGCGAAGCTCGAAAGGATTGTCGATATCGCGCGTGAGGTATGGGGGTAACCACGGATCAGGTACCAGGCATTAGGGATCAGATGTAACATCCCTGATACCTGATAGCTGAAAAGGGGTACCTGGATGCAACGAAGTAGACCGCCGTTTCGCGCGGACCATGTAGGAAGCCTGTTGCGTCCTAACGCGTTGAAAGAGGCGCGGGAAAAACGCGCAAAGGGCGAGATTGCCGCTGCCGAGCTCACCGCGATTGAGGATCGCGAGATCGAACGGGTGATCCGGAAACAGGAAGAAGCCGGGTTGCGCTCCGTTACCGACGGCGAGTTCCGGCGCTCCTGGTGGCATCTCGACTTTCTCTGGGGTCTCGACGGGGTGGAGCGCGAAGTCATGGACCGTGGGATCGCGTTTGCCGGCGTACAGACGCGCGCCGAAGGCGCGCGGGTCACCGGCAAGCTCGGCTTTTCCGCCCACCCCATGATCAACCACTTCAAATTCGTGGCCGCGCATACGCAGCGCGTGCCCAAGATCACAATTCCCGCGCCGTCGGCGCTCTATGGTCGCGTCGGACGCGGGCCGATCAGCACAACCGTTTATCCCGACCTCGACCAGTTCTTTGCCGATCTCGGAGCGGCCTACCGCAAGGCGGTGCGCGCCTTTGCCGACGCAGGCTGCCGGTATCTGCAGCTCGACGAAGTGTTTATTGCCATGTTGTGCGACCCTAATTACCGCAAGACGCAAGAGGGACGCGGCGAGGATCCGCGGAAGCTCGCGCAGCTCTATGGCGATCTCATCAACACGGCGATCTCCGACATTCCCTCGGACATGACGGTCACGATGCATCTCTGCCGCGGGAACTATCGCTCGACCTATATGGGCTCCGGCGGATACGATCCCGTTGCCGAGATCCTGTTCGACCGCATCAAGGTGCACGGTTATTTCATGGAGTACGACACCGATCGCGCCGGCTCGTTTGAGCCGCTGCAGCGCGTACGCAAGGGACAAACGGTGGTGCTTGGGCTGGTGACGACGAAGACCGGGCAGCTCGAAACCAAAGATGCGCTCAAACGGCGCATCGATGAAGCGGCCAAATATGTCGACGCTGATCAGCTCTGCCTTTCTCCGCAGTGCGGATTTGCTTCCACCGAGGAGGGCAACGTCCTTGCCGAGGACGAGCAGTGGGCAAAGCTGCGCAGGATTGTCGAGGTCGCCGACGAAGTCTGGGGCAAATAGCGTGCGATGAGTGCAGCCCTTCTTGCTGACGTCGGCGGCAGCAAAACGCGGCTGGCGCTGGCCAACTCGACCGGGCCGCCCGGGCGCATTCTGGTCATCGAGAATGACACGGTGGCAGACCTGGAGACCGCGGTTACGCAGTACCTCGAGCACACGGGTGAGCACCCCGAAGCGGCGATTTTCGCCGTTGCCGGGCCGATCCAGGGCGAGGAGGTTGCCTTGACCAATCGGTCCTGGGGCTTCCGGCGCAAAGAGTTCGCCAAGCGGTTCGGCTTTTCAGAATTCCGCGTGGTGAACGATTTCGAAGCGGTCGCCTGGGCATTGCCGCGGCTCACTGCCGAGGAAACGCGGCGTTTAGGCGATCGCTCGCTGCGGCCTGAGGGGGTCAAGGTGGTCCTCGGGCCGGGTACCGGCTTGGGCGTGGCGGCGCTGCTTCCGGCAAATGGCCACTGGCGCGTCGTCGCGAGCGAAGGGGGCCACATCTCGTTCGGCGCGCAGACGATCGAGGAAGACGATCTCTTCATGCGACTGCGGGAGCAATGCGGGCCGATCAGCGCGGAGACGGTGCTGTCGGGCCCAGGACTGCTGCGGCTTGCGCATGCTCTTCATCCCGAGCGCTCGTACGATGTAGCGGAGAGCATCGTGAGAGATGCGCGTTCGGGCGAGCCGGCCGCAGGGAAGATCGCCCGCGTGTTCGTGCGTCTCCTGGGCCGCTTTGCCGGCGATGTCGCCCTCATCTTCAAGGCGCTGGGCGGGGTTTACATCACCGGCGGGGTAGCCTCGGGCCTCGGCGCGTTGCTCGACGGCCCCGAATTCCGGGCCGCATTCGAGCAGCATCCGCCCTATCAGGAGCTGCTGCGAGAAGTTCCCACTCTGCTGGTGACCTGCCGGGAGCCTGGCCTCATTGGCTGCGCCGCACTGGCGCAGACGAGCTTGGCCGCCCCGCCATCACCGTAGCCCGCATACGGTTCACCCAAGTCCCAGCTCGTCCAACGCTTTGATGTGATGCTCGGCTGAATCGGGGGAAAAGCAGCAGAAGACGACGCGCTCGATACCGCGCGGCGCAGCCCTGAGCTCGGACGCGACTGTGCCTACGGCAATACGTGCGGCGCGCTCCGGCGGGAAGCGATAGACGCCGGTCGAGATCGCAGGAAACGCAATGGAGGCGAGCCGGTGCTGGGCCGCCAAGGACAACGCGGTGCGATAGCAGGAGGCAAGCAGATCATGTTCGCCCTTGTTGCCACCGGACCAGACCGGCCCGACGGCGTGAATCACGTGGCTGGCCTTGAGGCGATAGCCTTGCGTGACCTTGGCTGAGCCGGTCTCGCATCCGCCGAGCCCCTCGCACTCGCGCAGGAGCTGCGGTCCGGCTGCGCGATGGATGGCCCCGTCGACTCCACCACCTCCGAGCAGTGTGCGGTTCGCCGCGTTGACGATCGCCTCGACATCGATCGTGGTGATATCCGCCAGCAGGACGTCGAGCCGCGGTGGACCGACTCGAGCGGAGCGAAGCGGGGCATGTGGAGAGCTGGTCGAGGCCATGCGCAGAAGCTATAACGCGTTCCGATCCAATAGAAGCCCTTTACACTATCCGTGCGAGCATGACACCGCGCAGCCCTGCTGCATGCGCATCCCATGTAACCCTGTAAACTACAGGCAGGAACAGGGGCGCGCTGCAAACAACAGGATAGGAACGGGCTCCCTGTAAAAGGTGAAATTTACAGGGAGCCTTCGTCACCTGTTTGAACGGGTTGACAAAAAACGAATCCCGCCGCCCCCCGAACAGGCCCACAACAGGCGCGACAACAGGCGTGACAACAGGCGTGTTCAGCGCCTCCACGAGCGTTTTTGGGGTGCCCGCGTCCGCGCAATGGAAAACCCGGCGCGGCTTTCCCGCCCGGGCTTTCAGCATACCTGTAAAGGATATCTGTTTGTGCCTGAATCCCGTTTCATTGTCAAGATTTTTCTTTCCGACAGACAAATCTCCGGACAGACAATTTTCCGAGAAAAATTTTCCGAGAAATTTTCCGACCCGAGTTTTTTGCGCACTGAAATTTTTAGACCGGGCCGGATCGTGTTCATACATGCCCAAAGTCGCGCCCGACGTTTTAGACTGTCCGTGCAAGGGTGAACGCGCTCGCCGTGCGCGCGCTCTCGGCCATGACCCCTCTGCTCGTCAGTCTCAGCTCCTACTCCACCAAAGCGGGCTCGGGCTGCACAGGTATTTCGATCGTGCTGCGGCGGCCGATGTCGGCAAAATGCGAGTCGAGGAAGCGCCGCGTCGCGCGCTGGCCGAGCTTGCGCAGCATTTCGAACGTTTGATAATCCGTGGTAAGCGTGCTGGGCGTTTCGCCCATTTCTTCCATCAGAATGCGATGCAGGCGCAGGCGGCGAAACTCGCGCTCCCCCATGCCGCGCGGCAACCGCCCCTCGTCCACAAGCCGATTGACGAAATGCACGGCGCGCAGCTCGGAGAGGAGGGACGCATTGAAGTTGATCTCGTTGAGCCTGGTCACGATCTCGCGCGTGCGGGTCGGGGTCTTGCACCGCTCGCGCGGATTGATCTGAACGATGAGAACGTCTTCCGCGGCGGTCGCACGCAGGAACGGAATGAGCGCGGGGTTGCCGCTGTAGCCGCCGTCCCAGTACGAGACGCCGTCGATCTCCACTGCACGGAACACGAGAGGCAGACACGCGGACGCCATTATGGCCTCGGGCGTTATTTCTTCTCGCGTGAAAATGCGAACCTCTCCGTTGTGCACGTTGGTCGCCGAGATGAAGAGCTCGGGACCATCAGGCCGGCGAACGGATTCGAAGTCCACGAAGCGCTCGATCAACTCCTTGAGCGGGTTGATGTTGAGAGGATTGAGATCGTACGGTGATAGAAATCGCGAGATCGTGCTCAGCCACAATCCTTCCCGGGGCACAAATGGGAATAACCGTTCGACGACCGCGCGTTGCAAATCCGGAAGGTGTCCGTCTACGCTCACGGCACGCCAGAAATCAGCGAGCCGTTTGCGCGCCTCTTCCGGCCCGCCGCGGTTGAGTCCATCCACGAGCATGATGGCGTTGATGGCGCCCGCCGACGTTCCAGAAATGCCCCGGATGTCAAACCTGCCATCCTCGAGCAGTTGATCGAGCGCTCCCCAGGTAAACGCACCATGGGCGCCGCCGCCTTGGAGCGCGAGATTGATCCTCTTGCGCCCATTTCGCACCTTGGGCCGCTGCGCCGGACGTACTTCCGCTGATTTGGGCATTTTCACCTTCCGAAGCAGCTGCATCAGCAGAAGCAGGAGCACTCATGCCCTCGTAGCGCGGGGATCGAACGGGTACCTCGGTCGAGGCGGCTTATGTGGGAAGCCTATGCTGCGATGCAATAGAAATTATGGCAGTGCAGCAAATCGCGTTAAGGCGCGAAAACGGCTAGATTGACGTATGCCGACCGCCAAGAATTCGCGTCAGCCGTCCTCCCGCGCATCAGTATTTCCCACGCCTGATCACGATCATAATCGGTGTCTCGACGATGCAATGGCTGTGGCCGAAGCGCGGTGCCTGGAGCGCGGGCAACGCCTCACCCCTCTTCGCCGCAAGGTGCTCGCGGCATTGCTCGCGAGCCATAAGCCCCTTGGCGCCTACGAGCTCATTGAGAGGCTCGCGCCTACAGGCGCACGCCCTGCGCCCATCACCGCTTATCGCGCCCTGGAGTTCCTGCGCAGCAACGGACTGGTTCACCGGATTGCAAGCCGCAATGCGTTCATCGCCTGCATCCACAATCACGCAGCTGGCGATCTCGTGGTGTTTCTCATTTGCGATGGGTGCGGCGTGGTCGGAGAGGCCTCCTCGCCGGAAGTGACGGCAACCCTCACGTCCGCCGCTCGCGGCGTGGGTTTCACCCCGAAGGCACCGGTAATAGAGATTACAGGTGTCTGCACGCATTGCGCCGGGGCAGCCGACAGGGCACGCGGGACGCAGTAACAGCTCGCTTGTGGAGGCGGTCTGGCACTTCCCATCCCCGGGCTATACGTTCCTCACACTGAACTCATGCGCAAAGGACGCAAGATGACCGAAGCCGGACCAGAGCAACGCCACCGGTCGATAGCCGTGGACGTTGGCGGCGTTCGCGTCGGCGGAGGCGCCCCGATCGTCGTCCAGTCGATGACGAATACCGATACCGCGGATGTGGAGGCCACGGCGCGGCAGGTAGCGGATCTGGCGCGGGCAGGTTCGGAGATCGTTCGCATCACGGTCGACCGCAACGAAGCGGCTGCCGCTGTGCCCCACATCAAGGAGCGCCTTCTCAAGCGGGGCGTCAATGTGCCGATCGTCGGGGACTTCCACTATATCGGACACAAGCTCCTCGCCGAATATCCTGCATGCGCCGAAGCGCTCGACAAATATCGCATCAACCCCGGTAACGTTGGTTTCAAGGAAAAGAAGGACCGGCAGTTCGGAGCCATTGTCGAGACTGCCATCAAGCACGGCAAGCCAGTGCGCATCGGGGCCAATTGGGGCTCGCTCGATCAGGAGCTCCTGACCCACCTGATGGACGAGAATGCGCGCTCGCCGGCACCGACGGAAGCGCGTGCGGTCACGCGCGAAGCCATGGTGCAATCCGCGCTTCTCTCGGCTGCCCGGGCGGAGGAGATCGGGCTGCCGCGCGAGCGCATCATCCTGTCAGCCAAGGTTTCGGCGGTGCAGGACCTCATCGCGGTCTATCAGGACCTGGCCGAGAGGTCGGATTACGCGCTGCATCTCGGCCTCACCGAGGCGGGCATGGGCTCCAAGGGCATCGTCGCGTCCGCGGCGGCGCTGGGCGTGCTGCTGCAGCAGGGCATCGGCGATACGATTCGGATTTCGCTGACCCCAGAGCCCGGAGGCGACCGCACGCTCGAGGTGAAGGTTGCGCAGGAGCTCCTGCAGACCATGGGCTTTCGGGTATTCGTCCCGCTTGTCGCCGCCTGTCCGGGCTGCGGGCGCACGACATCCACCACTTTCCAGGAGCTTGCCCGCGACATCCAGGGCTTCATTCACGAAAGCATGCCGGAATGGCGGCGGCATTATCCCGGCGTTGAAGCACTCAATGTCGCGGTCATGGGATGTATCGTCAACGGGCCGGGGGAGAGCAAGCACGCCGATATCGGCATCTCGCTTCCCGGAACGGGCGAGCAGCCGGCCGCACCCGTTTTCATCGATGGCAAGAAAGTAGTTACGTTGCGCGGCGCAACGGTCGCCGCCGATTTCAAGCAGATGGTGATCGATTACATCGAACGCCGCTACGGGCAGGCGCGCACGGCGGCAGAGTAGCCGCGGCAGCGCTCATTTCTGCGGCCGCGGCGCAGGCGAAAGCTCGGCCAGAACGCCGATGATGGCGATAATCAGGCACAAGAGCACGACCTTTTCCATGGATGGACCTCCCCCGAACGTCGCCCACATACAACGCAATCGCGGCAACAGACGTTCCGGGGCATGGCCGTGTGGAGGCAAGCTCGAATTTATTTTCGCGAGTTGGGCCACCCTGTTAACGGAATTTTCACCGCTGGCGCCTCGGAAACTTTCGAATCGTCGGATGATCTCAAACTGCTGCAACTTGCGGCTCTGCGGGCGGCAGTAATCCGACTCCCTTTTTCAGTTCCGTTGCTCCGGTAACTATGCTCATGCCCACCGCGCGAAGCTGGAGCAGTTCGGATTCGATGCTTAGAAGCATGGACCAGCGGCGAACCCGAGCGAAAAGAGCGCCGAAGCAGCGCCGGCTTGCGCAGGTGCTCTGGGTGGGCCTCGTGCTTATTCTGCTTTTGCTGCTCTTGCCCTACCTTCTGGTGCCGCTCTATCGCGTGGTGAACCCCATCTCCACGCTCATGCTCTGGCGCTGGGCGCATGGGGTGCGGGTCGAGCGGACCTTTGTGCCGATCGGACGCATGGCCCCTGCCCTGCCGATCACGGTCATTGCGGCGGAGGACGGCCGCTATTGCCGACATCGCGGCGTTGACTGGGATGAGCTCCGCGAACGCATCGAGGATGTCGATGACATCGGCGAGGCCAAGGGAGTGTCGACCATTACGCAGCAGACTGCGAAGAACCTCTTTCTATGGCCTGGGCGCAGTTTCGTACGCAAGGCATTGGAGCTGCCGCTTGCCATGTGGATGGATCTGGTCCTGCCGAAATGGCGC
>Ga0210402_10002966_pt1 | contig 16161 bp, 12 predicted proteins | sample IncBWC7MmetaG_FD_161055 | JGI IMG/M metagenome (GOLD analysis project Ga0210402, IMG submission 161055) | Forest soil microbial communities from Barre Woods Harvard Forest LTER site, Petersham, Massachusetts, United States - Inc-BW-C-7-M | ecosystem: Environmental > Terrestrial > Soil >... | reverse complement strand
ATGAGGCTCATCAAAACACAGCCGCGGAAGAGTGGCAGATGACGGAAACTTCCCTTCCCGCGCCCTCGAGCGGATCTAAAGACCAATCCTTTTTGGCGAACGGCATGCTGATCGTCGTCGGCATCGCGCTGGCGAAGCTCGCGTTTCATTACTACTTCAACAATCAGTACGACTATTTCCGCGACGAATTCGATTACATGGCTTGTGGCAATCACCCGGCCTGGGGCTACGTGGACCAGCCTCCGTTGATTCCGTTCCTGATTCATGTCTGGAGGGCCATCGGGGGAGACTCACAGCGGAGTATTCGCTTCATTCCGGCGCTGGCTTCTTCTCTTTTGGTGGTGCAAGCCGCTGTCCTTGCGCGTGAATTTGGCGGACGCCGTTTCGCGTTGCTGCTGAGTGCCATTACGATCCTCGTTGCGCCGCAATATCTCTCGAACGGAAGTCTGCTGGGCACGAATTGCCTGGAGCCCAATCTGTGGATGGGTTGCGCTTACTTCGCCGTGCTGGCGATCAAGCGAAACAATCCCCGTTATTGGCTGTGGTTCGGCGTGGTGGCAGGCCTCGGCCTGGAGGAGAAGTATTCGATCGCAGTCTTCGGTTTGGGTATCGTTATCGGTCTTTTGCTTACTGCGCAACGCCGCGTTTTTCTCAATCCGTGGATTTGGGTTGGCGGGGTGGCGGCATTACTGGTTTTTCTACCTAACCTGCTCTGGAACATTCATAATCACTGGCCGTTCGTCGAATTGATGCGCAACATTCGCGCCGAAGGACGTGATGTCGTCCTTTCGCTGCCGCGGTATTTTTTTCAGCAGACACTGCTGGTTCATCCGTTCACTGCTCCGATCTGGATCACTGGCCTGATTGCATTCTTCATCTCGCCACGTTTGAAGGCGTACCGCGCCCTGGGCTGGTGCTACCTGGTTTGCTTCACGATTTTTTTTGTTCTCCACGGAAAGAATTACTATCTCGCACCAGTTTATCCGATGCTGCTGGCCGCAGGGGCGGTCGTGATTGAGTCCGCGATCGAAGGCAGGAAAATTGATGTTTCGGGGACTGAGGGTCTCGTAGCCGGCCGCAACCGCAGAGCATGGCTGAAACCGACCATCGTCATCGTTCTGCTGGCCGCAGGCGCACACCTTGCTCCCGTGGTGGTCCCGGTGCTTTCCCCGGACAAGTTTATTGCTTATATGAAATATTTGCCGATGAAGGTCCCGGTGATGGAGCACAGCCATGCCCGCGCGGTACTGCCACAGTGGTACTCCGATCAATTTGGGTGGGAAGAGATTGTGGCGGAGACGGCGACGGCATTTAACAAGCTCTCACCAGCGGATAGGCCGGGCTGCGGGATTTTTGCGCAAGACTACGGGCAAGCAGGAGCCATCGATTTTTATGGCCCGCGATACGGATTGCCTCCGGCGCTTAGCGGCCACCAGACTTACTGGCTTTGGGGTCCGCGCGGGTATTCCGGGAATTGCCTGATCGTGCTGGATGACAGGCGGGAAAGGCTTGAGGAATTGTTCGACAGCGTAGAGTTCGTTGGAATTTCCGCGGACAACCCGTATGCGCTGGAGCAAAGGATCCCCGTCTTCCTTTGCAAGGGCGCAAAGTTTGGCACTCTGGAAAAAGTTTGGCCGGAATTGAAGAGGTGGCGTTGACACTGAGCTGCAGCCTATTCTTGAACACAATGGGAAGGAATTGAAATCCCGGCCCGCGCCTGCGTGAAGTGTTTTGCAGTCCACGCGAGGAATGGCTCATACGATGCGTTGCGTTGCGTTGAACCCTCCTGCGAATATAAACTGCCCGCATCATGAAACGTACAGTTGCAACTTTTGCTTTCGCATTGTCATACCTTCTGCTTACACCTATCGGGCAAGCGCAGCAGCCCAAGTCTCTCTTTTACATGACGCGGGATCCCAAGTCTGTTCGATCGTTCCTGGCGCACGCCGACAAGATCGACATTCTGGTTCCAGCTTGGTACTTAGTTGATGCGGACGGTCTAGTTTCCGGCGGGCCAAATCCGCTGGTGCTCGAAACCGCGAAGCAGCACCAGATTGCGGTGATGCCCATTGTGGTAAACGGCGATTTTGTGCAAGAAGACTTTCGCAAATTGTTGAAGAATCCAGGCGCGAAAGAGAGCATGATCTACACGCTCATTCGGGCCTGCAAAGAGAATGGTTACACAGGATTTCAATTTGATTTTGAGAACGTGCATTGGACGGATCGCGACGCGCTTTCCGGCCTGGTTCGCGATGCCGCAGCGGCGTTTCACCGGGAGGGTTTGCAACTTACGATTGCCACGGTGCCCAACGCTCCGGGCAAGCCTGGCGAAGGAGGCTTCTCGGCGTGGATCTATGAAAACTGGCGCGGAGCTTATGACCTCAAGGCGCTTGCGCAATCTGTCGACTTGATTTGCCTTATGACGTACGACCAGCATACGCGCTGGACGGCTCCCGGGCCGGTGGCGGGCTGGGCGTGGACTACCGGCAATCTGGAGTACGCGCTCAAATCCGTACCTGCGCAGAAGCTCTCGCTGGGCATTCCGCTTTATGGCTACCACTGGTTCGCGGGCACGCCGGTCAAATCGGATGACAAATCCGGAGACAAGCCGAATCCTTCCGCGGAGTATATCGGCACCGAAGATTCTCTAGACCTCGCTAGAGCTTACGGCGGGCACATCGAGTGGGATTCGACCGATCGCTCGGCGTGGTTTTATTTTTATCGAGCGGACATGCGGGAATGGATTTTCTTCACTGATGCGCACACTTTCCGCGAACGGTACGCACTGGTGAAGGAGCGCGGGCTTCAAGGATTCTGTTCTTGGGTGCTGGGCACGGAAGATCCCGCGATCTGGGATTTATTGCCGGCTCACAAGTAATCGTCGCCGCTGCAACGGCTGCTCTGATTTATCGTATAACACCTAACAAACGAAACGCGGCCTCGGCCAGAGTGTTACAGGTGTAGGATTAGGTAAGAGGGATGTTCTCCTCTTGGGGTCCTGTCCAAAGTTAGCTTCTCACCGCCTTGTGAGACTGTCCGCCGGTAAGGTGCCCCATTTTGCAAACCTGGGTGGTCCCAGCTCCGCCCCGAAAACGTCGCCCAAAGTCGACAAGGGGGAATTGTGAAACTCCATATAACAATCGCTTGCCGTTGCTGCTTTTTTACCCTTCTCCTAGTTCTAGCCGCGCATGACACGACGGCCACACCTCACAAGACGCTAGTAGTGAGCAACAATCACACTCCTTGTCCGGGCGCGCAATTCACGCTCATCCAGGATGCGATTAACGCCGCTTCGCCGGGTGATGAGATTGACATTTGCAATGGGATTTACGCGGAGCAGCTTTTAATCAACAAGTCGTTGGATATCAACGGCGATTTCGGCGCATTCCTGGTGCCGGCATCGATTGCGCAGAACGCGACTAGTCTGGCCACGGGAGATGGAATTGCCGCGGCCGTGTTCGTGAGCGGCGCGACGAATGTTTCGATCTCTGGTCTGACCGTCGATGGAATCAACAACGGAATCACGGGCTGCGCGCCGCGTCTGATCGGAGTTTACTTTCAGAACTCCTCGGGAAGCCTTCGGCATGCCGCGGTTCGCAACTTCAAGCTTGGAACCGCCTTAAATGCATGCCAGAGCGGAACAGGCGTTTTTGTGGAAAGCGGCGGCGGCCAGAGCTCGGACGTAGAGATCGCGGATTGTTCCATTCATGATTTTCAGAAGAACGGGATCACCGCGAATGAAGCGGGAACAAATGCGAGAATCCACAATAACGTCGTCACCGGCATCGGGCCGACCACGGGAGCTGCGCAAAACGGTATTCAAGTCGGGTTTTCCGCGGAGGGCGCGATTCGCGAGAACATTGTAACGAATAATTTTTGGTCGCCCTGCACGGATGTCGCGACGTGCCAAACGGTGGCTACAAATATTTTGGTGACACAGTCGGACAACGTGCGCGTCTCGGATAACACCGTGGGAATAAGTCAGGTGGGAATATTTGTAGACGGAAATGGCGCTGAGGTGCGCGGGAACACTGCGTTTTCAGCAAGCGTTTTCGAAAACATCCGCATACAGGGCAACGACAGCCGCGTTCGGGAAAACAAAGTGTTCAACGGTGGCGACGCGGACGTTTACGTGCAGGGCAACGACAATGCCGTGGTGCGCAATTCGATTTCGGAAGCGCCCATCGGAATTCTGGAAGTTCAGGGCTCGACCGGCAATCACTTCTCCGCGAACACTTTTTTTAACGTGGCTGTGACGATTCAGGACCCGGAGGCAAACAACCTAAGCAAGCGAGTGATGCCCGACCGGTAGTTCTGGCGGCAAGCAAGGGCGGCGCGCTGGGTCTTCGGAAGATGCGTATCCCCGAAGAGGATGGGGCCTTGACTGAGCCGTGTACAATCCAATAGGACTCAGCCTGCTAAATGCCGAAGGGCAAATCCCACTCGCGCGGCCTCATGTTGATTGCGGCCTTCAAACTTTTGAAGGGGCTGGCCCTGCTCGCCTTGGGGATCGGAGCGCTACGGTTGCTGCACCGAGACGTGGCGGCGCTTGCGGACCACTGGATTAATGCGTTCCGCGTGGATCCCCACAATCGCTATATTTATTGGCTGCTTGCGAAACTCCCGATGCTGAATGACCAAAAGCTGAAGGAACTCAGTGCGGGCACCTTCATATACTCAGCGGTTTTTCTGACCGAGGGTATCGGGCTGGCGCTGAGGAAACGGTGGGCGGAATACTTTACGATTATTACGACGGCCTCGTTCCTTCCACTGGAATTGTACGAACTCTTCCATCACGCAACGCTCCCGAAGGGGGTTGCGCTGGCCATCAACATCGCGGTGGTCGTTTACCTGGTGAGGGAGCTTCGGCGGACTCCAACGGCTTCGCGACGAGAAAAGACTGCACCGGCGGACTTATCCTGAGGTTGCGGTCACAAAGCGCGTCCCGCCGCGGCGCCTGAGGCCCACGCCCATTGAAAATTGAAACCGCCTAAGTGGCCAGTGACATCAACAACCTCGCCGATGAAAAACAGCCCGCGAACTTTCCGGCTCTCCATTGTCTTGCTTGAGAGCTCATCGGTGTCGACACCACCGGCGGTGACTTCAGCTTTTTCGTAGCCTTCCGTATTCGCGGGGATAAGGGTCCACTTGTGTAAATCGCGCTCGAACTTCTCCAAGTCCTGGTTGGTCCAGGACTGCGGCTCGTGTAGCTCTAGCCAGCGCTCAGCCAGGCGTTTTGGCAACACACCGAGGAAAGCGGCGCGGGCGGCAGCCTGGTTTCTGGTCTTGGCTGCACGAATCGACGATGTTACGTCGCGATCGGGAGCGAGGTCGATGTGGAGCGGCTCGCCCTTCTCCCAATACGACGAAACTTGCAGGATCGCTGGGCCGCTCAGCCCACGGTGTGTGAAAAGCATTTGCTCGCGAAACGTTTGATGATCGGCGGAGACGGCAACGCCAGCGGAAACGCCCGCCAAGTCGCAGTAGAGACTTTGCTCTTTTTTGGCAAGCACTAACGGGACGAGCGCAGGTCTTGTCTTTACAATTTTCAATCCGAATTGACGCGCGAGATCGTAGCCCAGCGCAGTTGCACCGATTTTGGGAATGGAAAGCCCGCCGGTGGCGACCACGAGTACTGGAGCGCGAAACTCTGCACAGTCGGTGCGCACGAAAAACTCGGTGGTGTGTCGAACTACTTGCGTGTTGTAGTTGAGAAATATTTGGACTCCGGCATTGCGGCACTCTACTTCCAACATGTTCGTGATGTCCTGCGCGGAACGGTCGCAGAATAGCTGGCCGAGCGTTTTCTCGTGGTATGGAATGCGATGCTTTTCCACCAGCGCGATGAAATCTGACGGGGTATAGCGTGCGAGCGCGGATTTTGCGAAGTGTTCATTTGCGCTGATAAAATTCTCCGGACGGCAGTGGATGTTCGTGAAGTTGCATCGGCCCCCGCCGGAGATGAGAATTTTCTTGCCGATGCGGTCAGCAAGTTCGAGCACCGCGACGCGGCGTCCGCGTTTGCCGGCTTCCGCCGCGCACAAGAGTCCTGCGGCACCGGCGCCGAGAATGAGAGCGTCAAATTTGTGCGTCAAACGAACCTGCCTCGTAGATGCAAACTGTCCCTGCCTTCGATCCTCAGGTTAAACTAAGAGAAGGAGAAGACCGAGAGAATTGCCTCCGATCATCAGCGCCCAAGGACTATCGAAAAGATACGGGGTCGCTCCGCTATTCAAGAATATCTCGTTCACCGTGTCTGAAGGGGACCGCATCGGAGTGATTGGGCCGAATGGATCAGGTAAATCCACTCTGCTCGAAATTCTTTGCGGAAAAACGAAACCCGATAGCGGCGACGTCGCGGTGCGCAAAGGGACGCGGCTGAGTTACGTAAGGCAGATTTCGGAATTTGAGCCGCGCATAACTATTCAAGGGGTTATTGAGAGCGCGCTGGAACGAACATCCGTGCCACAATCCGAAAGAGCTGCGCGCTTTGCCGAAACTCTTGGGCGGGCGGGGTTCACGGAACTAAATATTCCAGCGGCGACACTCTCTGGCGGCTGGCGAAAGCGGCTGGCCATTGCCGAGGCGCTGGTTCAGAATCCGGACGTTCTGCTGCTCGACGAACCCACTAATCATTTGGATCTCGCCGGAATCGAATGGCTCGAAAGGCTCTTGCAAAGAGCAGCGTTTGCGAGCGTGGTGGTGAGCCACGACCGCTACTTCCTGGAGAACGTCACCAACGAGATGGTGGAAATAGATCGTGCGTATGAGGACGGCGCGCTGCGAGTCGAAGGAAACTACAGCACGTTTCTGGTGGCCAAGGAAGAACATCTGCACGCGCAACGGAACCGGCAGGAAGCTCTCGAAAACCGCGTTCACACGGAGATCGAGTGGCTGCGCCGCGGCCCCAAGGCCCGGGCGACCAAGGCCAAAGCGCGTATCGACAAAGCTCATCAGATGATCGGCGAGCTTGCCGAGATGAAAGCGAGGGGTAGCACCAGCACGGCGCAAATTGATTTTTCCGCGACCAATCGCCAGACCAAACAGCTGATTGAACTCGATGGAGTGACATGTGCGATCGGCGATAGGGTGCTGTTCGAAGAGCTTCACTTCACGGTGACCTCGGGGATGCGCGTCGGGCTCGTTGGGCCAAACGGCAGCGGCAAAACGACGCTGCTGCGCCTGCTTCGGGGAGAATTGCAGCCTGGAGCCGGCAAGATTCGCAAAGCGGAGCCTTTGCGCATGGTTTATTTCGATCAAAACCGCGAGCTCGATGCGGACCTGGTCCTGCGGAGAGCACTAGCGCCGGACAGCGATGCGGTGATTTATCAGGGCAGCGTGATTCATGTGGCCTCGTGGGCGGCGAGATTTCTTTTCACAGGAGAAGATTTGAACCGGCGGGTCGGACAACTTTCCGGTGGAGAGCGTGCTCGCGTGCTTATCGCTCAACTTATGCTGCAGCCTGCAGATGTCCTGCTGCTGGACGAACCGACAAATGATTTGGACATTCCCACCCTGGAAATTTTGGAAGAGAGCTTGCTCGAGTTTCGCGGGGCGCTGGTGCTCGTAACCCACGATCGTTACATGCTGGACCGCGTGTCCACTATTGTCGTGGGATTTGATGGATTGGGCGGGTTGGAGCGTTTTGCGGATTATTCGCAATGGGAGGCTTGGCAAGAAACCCAGCAGGAGGAAAAAGACAAAGCCGAATTGCTTGAATCCATCGGACGGTCGCGTGTCGCCGGGGAGGAGGCGCCTCCGGCTGTAGCGAAGAAGAAACTCTCCTACAAGGAGGCTCGCGAACTTGAAGGCCTGGAGAAGCGAATCGCGGACGCAGAGCAGGAACTACACGCACGACAAGCAGCTCTTCAGGATTCTGCCATCGTCAGCGATGGCCCACGCCTTCACAACGCTTCTCTGCAGCTGGACGAGGCACGGAAGACCGTCGATCAGCTCTATGCGAGGTGGGCGGAGCTGGAGCACAAAAAGGGGTGAAGCCGCTGGGATTTACAAATTTGACATCGGTTCAGACGAGGCGGATTCTTCCGCGCCTAATGCAGCTAAAATAGGCTAGTGCAAAGAAAGATCTTTTGGCTCACATTCGGTGGAATCGGATTGGTGGCGGATTTAGTGCTGCCCTTCTGGTGGGCCGTCTTCGCAACCATTCCAATCGGTTATGCGTGTTGGTGGGTGGCTTATCGCAGTGACTGGTTTTAAGCGTGCGCGCAACGACCAGCTTCTCGGCCTGGGTATTCCGACTCGTCGTTCTCGAAAGAAGTTTCTCTAGGGAATTATGAGCCGATTCCCTTCTCGGACAGCCGTGGCTTGTTCCTGTCCCCGATATCTGTAAATGACGATCAAGACTTTATCCGCGCCAATGGCGGGATCCCCACCCAAATTGGCGTTATTCACATTCAGTGCCAGCACCCCTTCGCGTACCATCGACTGCAATTGCTCCGTGACATTTGCGGTTCTTCCTTGCACACCGTAGAAACCGCGGATAATTACGAGGCCCCTAAATTCACCACGGTCGGTGTCGCCACGGTCATGGCCATGGTCGTCTCGGCCTGGACCGCGCTCTTCCCAATCGTCGCGTCGAACTACAAACAAACGCACCTCAACGAATCCGCCTTCGTTGATGTCAAATTCGCGTTCCTCGTTTCTCCTGTTTCGCGCAAAGATACGAAGAAACTTGTTCCTGCCAACGGCCGGGTCGCCCCCCATGGTTTGATTGTTTACGGCAACGCGGCCGTTCACGCCGCCGCGCGATATCAAATCGCGGAGTATGTCCGTGACATCCGTACGCTGGGACCTGAATCCATAATCGGCCCGGGCAATTTGCCAGCCTTCTTCTTGTGCGGCGACGCGGACGGTGAAAAGCGTCACTCCCAGGGAATAAACGAAGAGCAAAATTAGAAGTTTTAGAGAATGATGCGTTGCTTTCATGCAGAACTCCTCCGTTGCGGCGACCACACGCAGTTTTGTTTACTGTAGCGCGTCTAGGGATTTCCAAACATCTTTGGTTTGCGGGATTTGACCAAAAAGTTCACACAAGGAAGCCGTATCTCCAAGTACTGAAAGGCCGCGCCAGCCAATTTCTGTCACTTGTACGGAAGATCGCTTAAAAGGATAAAATCAGGGCGAACTATCGCAAACCATCTGCGCAAGTGTGCACTTTTGGACAGTTTCACCCATGTCGAACAGGACGATATGCGCGAAAATGTTCCGCAGCTCTCCGATTTACCTGTTAGCTGAACGCCCCGCTTGTTATACTTGTACTCCCCTTCGTATCCCCTTAGCTGTGCCATGCCTCTCACTGTTGCACGGAGACAACCATGAAAACATCAGAGTCGGACCGTCGCGTATCTCACCGCCACTCTTTCAAAATACCCCTGCGCGTGCGCATTTGGAAATCTGCCGAACCTGAACAGAGAACTGAGTCGCTTAATTTATCCCAGAACGGCGTTTACTTCGCGACAGACTCACCCGTCCGCGAAGGCGAAACACTGGAGATCCTTCTGAAGATGCCGGAAGAAATCAGCGACGCGCCCACGACGGATTGGCAATGTACGGGCCACGTAGTGCGAATTGACCGGGTCAATTCATCATGGGGGCAGTTGGGCGTGGGCGTGCAGTTTGATTGCTATGAAATATCGTTATCGAAACCAACCGTGGCGGCTTGACGATGCATGCCTAGACTGGCGCCGGACGCTATCTAGGCGAGAAGTATTCAAGAGCCGGAACGCTGCTGTTGTGCAGGCCGGGAGGGTGAAGTGCAAAGACGAGCGCTTGTTGTGGACGATGAACAGGCTACGTGCGAGCTAATCCAAAAAGTCTTGTATGCGGCTGGTGTGGACGCATTGACGCTAACGAGAAGTGGGCAAGCAGCGAGTTTTCTTCAAGAGGGCAAGTTTGACATGGTTTTTTTTGACCTTCACATGGGATCTCCCGATGGCATCGAACTCTCAGTGGAGATGCGCCGGACGGGATCGAACCGCACTACACCAATCATCCTGCTGAGCGACGACCAGCGTCCATGTGCGATGTCCCAGGGATTTGCAGCCGGTGCCAGCTTTTTCCTTTACAAGCCAGTCGATAAAGAGCGTCTGTTGAAGCTAATCCGGGCCACGCAAGGACGGATGGACCATGAGAGACGTCAGACTCGGCGTGTTCCATTCCATTCCAAGGCGCGGCTGAAGTTTGGAATCGAGGAGATCGACTGCGAAACGGTTGACGTGAGTCTGGACGGAATACTCGTCAAGTGTCTTCGGACCATTCCGGCAGGTTCCGTCGTGCAGGTCAGCATGGATTTGACGCAAAGGATGAACCCGGTTGTCGGCGCAGGTTCGGTCGTCCGGATTCTGAGCGGGAATCGGATGGGAATTCATCTGAACCGGCTGCCGCTCGAGGAGAGCGCGAGATTGCAGGAATTTCTCCTGCCCATGATTGCCCGTGATTAGGTTGGATACCGTTAGTTGAGTCCGGCGAACCGTCTCCCGCCCTTCAGCCGCTGCCGGCCACTTTTTTAATAGTCTTTTTTTCCCACGGCCTCGAACGACCGCGATTTTTTTACAAATCGCCGGTCCGATTTGCAAATCCTTCCCGCTTCGCTCATCATTACAGGTTCGTTCTGGCTTAGTTCGACTGATTGTTGTGGCTATTGGTGTTTGCAAGTCATCTTTGCCATAGAGGAGTTGCATGGAAAAGCCTGGAAAGATCGCGCCGCCAAAGGGGAAACTCGGGATCCTCACCCCCGGCATGGGCGCCGTTAGCACCACTTTCATGGCCGGCGTTGAACTGGTCCGAAGAGGAAAAGCGCAGCCGGTCGGCTCTCTCACTCAGCTGGGAACCATCCGCCTCGGCAAGCGCACCGATGGCCGATCGCCGCTCATTAAGAAGTTCGTGCCACTTGGCGATCTGGATGACATTGTTTTCGGAGGCTGGGATATTTTTCGTGACAACGCTTATGAATCCGCGGCAAACGCCGGAGTCCTGAATCCCCAAGACCTCGATAAGGTGAAGACGTTCCTCTCCGGCATTAAACCGATGAAGGCCGCTTTCGACCACGAATACGTGAAGAAACTCGATGGACCGAACATCAAGAAAGCGAAGAACAAGTACGAGCTCGCTCTCAAAATCAAGGAAGATATCGAGAATTTCCGCAAGACCAAGCGCGTATCTCGGATGGTCACTTGCTGGTGCGGCTCAACGGAAATCTTCATCAAGCCCGAGGAGGTCCACTCCACGCCGGAAAAATTCGTCGAGGCCATGAAGTCGAATCATCCGTCCATTGCGCCCTCGATGCTTTATGCCTGGGCTTCTGTGACCAGCGGCGTTCCCTTCGCCAACGGCGCGCCGAATCTCACGGTGGATATTCCGGCAATCCAGCAACTCGCTCTCGAGCACGGAGTACCGATTTGCGGCAAGGATTTTAAAACCGGCCAGACACTTATGAAAACCATCCTTGCCCCCGGCTTCAAGGCGCGCATGCTGGGCCTCGACGGCTGGTTCTCGACAAACATTCTCGGCAACCGCGATGGCGAGGTTCTTGAGGATCCCGGCTCATTCAAAACCAAAGAGGAATCCAAGCTTAGCGTCCTCGAGTACATACTGCAGCCGAAGCTCTACCCGATGCTTTACGGCAAGATGTGTCACAAGGTGCGCATCAACTACTATCCGCCACGCGGCGACAACAAGGAAGGCTGGGACAACATCGACATTTTCGGATGGCTCGGCTATCCGATGCAAATCAAAGTGGATTTCCTTTGCCGCGACTCGATCCTGGCCGCGCCGATCGTTTTGGACCTGGTTCTCTTCCTGGATCTCGCCCAGCGTGCAGGGATGAAGGGCATCCAGGAGTGGCTCAGCTTCTATTTCAAGTCCCCGATGACCGCTCCAGGCCTCTATCCGGAGCACGACCTGTTTATTCAGTCCATGAAGCTGAAAAATACGCTCCGCTGGATGATGGGCGCGGACCTGATTACGCATCTCGGTCAGGAATATTACGACTAGAGAAATTTCAGGCCAAACAGCTGGCCAATTTGGCCGGCTCTCCATTCATTTTTTCGATGGGGCAAAATGATTTTTCGATTTGACGCTCGCGCGACCGGCGCGATAACCTACGGGCCGATGGTCAGCGCAGGCATACCCCAAATTTCAAGGCAATTTTCCATCTCATCTTATTTCGAGGAGATTCATGTCGAACGAACTGCGTAATTTCCTTGCACTTTCCTATGACGAGCTCGAAGAGCAAAACCTGAAGGCCAAAGAGCAGCGCAAGAACCGCGTTGCCGCGCACAAAGTGCAGGAAGAGCGGGTTAAATACCTCACGGACGAGAAACGCATCAAGGCCGTGACGGTGCTTTTCAGCGACCTCGAAGGCCGTTTGCACATGCTGGACTACGACAAGAAGTTCCTGATTAAGAGCTGGGACAATTTGACGTTTGATGGCTCATCGATTCGGGGCTTTACGGCACAACGAGAGAGCGACCTGCGGCTGGCGATGGATTGGGGCGCGTTTTACTGGGGCCCGGCGGACGTGTTTGGCTCCGGCAAGGTGCTGGTCTTCGGTCACGTGATCGACAAGGATGGCAGCCCGTACGTTGGCGACATTCGGGGTGTGCTAAAAGGCTACGCCGACCAGCTCTATGAAAAGAAAGGCTACACGCTTAACGCCGCGAACGAGATCGAGGGCTTCCTCTTCAAGGGGGAAAACGCGGAACGGCATTACCACGAGACGGGCAAGTTCGAGTACGTCAATACCGGGGGTTACTACCATTCCCTTCCCGGCGACCCGCTGCGAACCTTTATCGACACAACGGCGGAAGTGCAGCGCTCGATGGGTTTCCAGAACGAGAAGGATCATCCCGAAGTTGCGCCCTCGCAGTTCGAAATCAATTATGGTTATGGCGAAGTGGTGCAGGCCGCGGACCAAATTCAGCTTTACAAATTGATCTGCAGGCAAGTGGCCACGAATCTGGGGTTTACGGCATGCTTCCTGCCGAAACCTGTCGTGGGCGTCAACGGCAACGGCATGCACACCAACGTTTCGATCAGCAAGGAAGGCAAAAACCTGTTTTGGGATCCCAAGGGTGAGGAGAAACTGAGCAAGATGGGCTGGGAGTTCGTGGATCGCATTCTTACCCACGGAAATGATATCTGCCTGCTGCTTAATTCGAGTGTCAATGCCTTTCGGCGCTTGGACCCCCACTTCGAGGCGCCCAACCAGTTAAAAGCTTCACCAACCGATCGCGGCGCCATGGTGCGCATCCCCATTGGCAATGAACGCAGTATGCGCACGGAAGTGCGCGCCGTGGCTCCTGATGCAAATCCCTACATGGTCATGTATTCGATCTTTAAGACGGGTTTGGATGGCGAAACTGCGAAAATCAAGAATCTGCGCTCAGCGGAACGCTACCTGCCAGACAATGTCTACACGGCATTGGAAAACTTCGAGAAGGCTGACTGGACAACAAAGCTTTTCGGCGCTGACGTAAAGGGACGCTACGCTGACCTCAAACGCGCTGCCGCCGATCGCTGCCCCCGAGCCCTTGGCACTTTCGTGAAGGCGCCGGAAGTGCAGTATCACCACGAGGTTTATAACCAGTTCCTCTGGAATATGTTCTAGCGTGGTCTCGCCGGCCAACAAATCACTGCCTCGGCAAAATTCTTAGGCTGGCGCAACCTGATACCGTGCGAATGCCGGAGCAGGCTGCGCCATTCGCTTTATCCGTGCACCTCTTGCGCCGATTTTGCGGCAACGGCGTCTAAAACACGCGACGAGAAGACCAGCGCAGCGCCTGCGTTCATGGCCACCGCTACCCCGAGCGCTTCGGCAATCTCATCCTTTGTTGCTCCAGCTTTGAGGGCGGCATCCGAGTGTACGGTGATGCAGCCGTCACAGCGGGTGGTGACAGCAACGGCCAGTGAGATGAGCTGTCGAGTCTTCTCGCTGAGTTTGCTGGTTTTGGAGTTGGCGGCGCTTAACGTTTGATATCCACGCACAGTATCCGGGCTGAGTTTCGCAAGCTCGCCTATCCTCGACTCTAGTTCTTTGTGATACTCATTCCAATCAAGCATCATCTGTTGCCTCCCCGTCGTGAATCTCAGATTTCTGCAAAAGCTTGCAGAGTGCAGCAGTATAGTACGCAGCCGCGTTTCACAATGGAACAGCTATCCCTGTCGGCTGGTGCGGCGAATACGACTTTGGCTGCTCATTTCGAAGTTCACGCGCGTTGTGATATGTTTTCTGGTTCGCACAGTCGTTCACAAATAGGCGAGCACGCGAACCACGTCGCGGCATCTCAACGGGAAGCGCTCGAAAATTCAGGGAGGGTATGCATTCATGAAGAGTTTGTACAATGGCCAGGCTATTCCTGTTGAGGGCAAGGCAATCGGCTACAGCGGCGGAGAATTGCAGGTGCCGGACACACCGATTATTCCGTTCATCGAAGGCGATGGCACAGGACGCGATATCTGGAAGGCTTCACGACGGGTATTTGACGCGGCGGTGGAGCACGCCTATGGAGGGAAGCGGAGCGTCGCGTGGTTTGAAGTGTTTGCCGGAGAGAAAGCTTTCAACGCATTCAAAGAGTGGCTGCCGGATGAGACCGTCGACGCCATTCGCGATTTTCGCGTGGCCATCAAAGGGCCGCTTACGACGCCCGTAGGCGGAGGGATCCGCTCGCTGAACGTGGCGTTGCGGCAAATTCTCGATTTGTATTCCTGCGAGCGTCCGGTGCGCTACTACGCAGGAGTTCCTTCACCCGTGAAAAACCCGGAAAAGATGGACATCGTGATTTTCCGCGAGAATACGGAAGACGTGTACATTGGGATCGAATGGAAGTCCGGCACGCCGGAAGTGAAGAAACTGCTCGAGTTTTTGAATCACGAAATGCTGAAGGACGGCAAAAAACAGATCCGATGGGATTCCGGCGTGGGAATCAAGCCGATTTCACCGACGGGCACGAAGCGCCTGGTGCGGCGAGCCATCAAGTACGCACTATCCCACGGCAGAAAGAGTGTCACGCTCGTGCACAAGGGGAATATCCAGAAGTTCACGGAGGGGGCATTCCGGGATTGGGGCTACGAGCTGGCGCGCGAGGATTTTCGGGGACAAACGGTTACCGAACGCGAGAGCTGGATCCTCGACAACCTGGACAAGAATGCGGGCCTGACCGTCGAGCAAAATGCCGCGATGATCGAGCCGGGACTCGATCAGGCGACCGAAGCGTTTACGAAAGCCATTTGCGACGAAGTCAAGCAGACACTCGATTCCATTGGGGCGACGCACGGCAAAGGGCAGTGGAAGAAAAAGTTGATGATCAACGATCGCATCGCGGATTCCGTCTTTCAACAGGTGCTGTTGCGCGCGGATGAATACAGTGTGCTGGCGACGCCGAATCTCAACGGGGATTATCTATCGGACGCCTGTGCTGCCCAGGTGGGCGGGCTTGGGATGGCTCCGGGTTCGAACATAGGCGACGGCTTCGGCGTGTTCGAGGCCACACACGGGACGGCGCCGAAATACGCGGATAAGGACGTGATCAATCCAAGTTCCGTGATGCTGTCTGGCGCGATGATGTTTGAATTCCTGGGATGGAAGGAAGCTGCGCAACTTATCGAGAACGGCATCGCGCGGACGATTCAACAGAAGCGGGTGACATACGACCTTGAGCGGCTCATGCCCGGGGCAACGAAGGTTGGGACCGCGTCCTTTGCGACTTCGATTATTGAGAACATGCAGACTGCTGCCGTGGCACGCTAGCTGCGTAATGAACAGAAAGCCCTAAGGCTGAGGCGCAAAGAATGTGGCGCCAGCTCCACAAATATTCTAACTAACAAGAGGAGAAGGATGAGCAGAAAAAAGGTAACGGTAGTAGGTGGTGGTTTTGTGGGATCAACCACGGCACAGAGGATTGTGGACCTGGAACTTGCTGACGTTGTGTTGACGGATATTTTGGATGGGCCGCCGGCCGGAAAAGCACTGGACATGCTGGAGTCTGGCCCTATTACGGGAACGGATTCGCGCGCGACGGGAGTTTCCACGGCGACAGGAGACTATAGCGCTACGGCGGGCAGTGACATCGTGGTGATCACTGCGGGTTTTCCACGCAAGCCAGGGATGAGCCGTGACGACCTGCTGAAGGCAAACTACGACGT
>Ga0210402_10002965_pt1 | contig 16168 bp, 17 predicted proteins | sample IncBWC7MmetaG_FD_161055 | JGI IMG/M metagenome (GOLD analysis project Ga0210402, IMG submission 161055) | Forest soil microbial communities from Barre Woods Harvard Forest LTER site, Petersham, Massachusetts, United States - Inc-BW-C-7-M | ecosystem: Environmental > Terrestrial > Soil >... | reverse complement strand
GGATCGGATCATGGCTGCCATGGACTATTTCAATCAGGAGCCCGTCGTTCACACCTGGGCCTATAAGCTCGACAAGGCGGCCTGATATGATTCGAACTTCGAAAACGCTGGTCTAGTTGCGTGCCGCGGCGTCTGCGGCGGGCGAGTACGGCGCGAGTGTATCCGCGGCCCTGCGGGGAAGGCCGAGCGGGTACAGATACATGTCCATGAACCAAATGTGCTGCCCGAGCGTGTAGTCGCCCAGCAGCTTCTCCGCTTCTTGCTTCGCCGCCGGAAATCGCTTGCCCCAGCCGGCAAAGTCGCGCGCCAACGCTTCCAGGGACACGACGATGGTCGCAATAAGCACGAGCGATTCGTAGGCTCGCTTGGCGCGTCTCGACTTTGAAGCATTCTTGAAAATCCTCGTCAGGTCGCGACGACCCTCGATGAAATCGCGCGCATTCGACTGCCACAGCATGTCGGGCAAGCAGCCATAACCGTGCATGGCGTGGTAGCTCTCGATCAGCTTGCGGCATTTGAGCGCCAGCTCTCTCGGCACAAACCGGAAATTCGAATTTGCGCCGAGGCGATCGTGCGCTAGCGTCCCGGCGAAGTCTCCAGCGTCTACCGTGCCGTCATCGGTCAGCGACATTGCCAATGCTCAGGTTGCAGTCGCAGCGAACGCCGACCGCAATCGAGTCTACTCAAGATGCGGTATACGTTGGAGATTTGTTTTGGCCTGCCAAAAATAGGAAAAAGGTATCCGACATAATCGTAACTCGGCAGCATTTCACTCCCTCGCCGCGACGCTGTCACCCTATTTTGGCAACTGTGACCGAATTGTTACATTCCTTCACCGATTTTCCGAAGGGGCGGTTGATGCTGTGCGCTTGCCATGCGCTTATCGTGATGCCTGCGGCTGGCCGTGCCATCCTCGATCGTCCGCGTGGGCAAAATAAGAAACGCGACATGATTGAGCTTAGGCGAAGCCGCGTGATGAATGGTACGGCAAAACCGCCGTTGTCGGCTTCGGAGGCTATTTTTAGTATATTAAAAATCGACATGATCCATATCGACTCTCCGGAGTTCCACCGCCGAAAATCGCGCGCGCTGGGTTTTGAAGCTGAGGAGCGCACGTCGCATACGTTGTGTGGCTTGACCAGTTGCGATGTTGGGGGTTGCAATGAAGCGGTTGCTTTTAATTGGCGTCTTGCTGTTGGCCGTCACAGCTTCAAATCGCTCGATGGCCGCCGGACCTCAAGCCTGGGTGGATGGATGGCCGGGCGCCTGGGCTTCTGCCGGACACTGCGACCCGTACGTCGACTACGATTGTGCGCTGCCCCACGTGTCACCGGAGGCGCTCAGGTCGATGGAGCGGAGCGGAAACTGCGATCCTTACCTGGACTATAAATGTCTCGACGCCTATCTCGGCGACGACGTCGTGACGCGTTTCCTTCGCTACTATCAGCTTGAATGGGGGAAGGCAGTAGCGCCGTCGGATCCGAAGGCGCCGCCGAGCCGCCGCTCGGACGCGGTCTGGCCGGCTACTCCGGAATCAACGCCGCCGATGCCTTTTACCGAATGGCCCTATGGCGGCTCGCAAGCGATCGGTGTGACCAGGCCGAATTCGGTCGACAGTCCGCTGATGGTCGCGCTCGGCAACACGGCGCTTGGGCACGCGATGTACGACGCCCATGTTCAAGTCTACGGCTGGATCGCGCCTGGAGGCAATATCAGCACCAACAATGTGCGACCGGGCGGCAACGCGCCGGCCGCATATGACTACACGCCCAACACCGTCCAGCTCGACCAAGCCGTGGTCTATATCGAACGTCTGGCCGACACGGTGCAGAACGATCACTTCGATTGGGGGTTCCGCTTCGCGACCCTTTACGGCGTCGACTATCGCTACACCACGGCGTATGGCCTGTTCAGCGGGCAGTTGCTCAATAAAAACAGCGTCAACGGCATCGATTTTCCAATGGCGTATGTCGACCTCTACTTTCCTGTCATGCTGGGCTTGGACATTCGCCTCGGCCGCTTCATATCGATTCCCGATATTGAGGCGCAGCTGGCCCCGAACAACTACACCTACGTTCACTCGCTGACCTACACGTTCGACAACTACACTAATACCGGGCTGCAAGCGACGCTCGCCGTCACCAAGAATTGGATCGTCCAATTGGGCCTTACCGTCGGCAGCGACACGATGCCGTGGCGGTGGGGCGCTCATATCCCCAATCTGTACGTTCAATCTGGAAGCAACGCCGCTGGATTCGGTCCAGGACAAGATCCGCTTTATACGGGCACAAGGATGCTCAGAGATCCCGGCGCTATGCCGTCAGGCACGGTCGGACTGCGCTGGACCAGCGATGACGGCAAGGATGACCTCAACGTCGTTATGGATGCCTGGAACGACGGCGTGTGGGGTTACAACAACCTGCAATGGGTCGGCCTGACCTATTATCACAAATTCAACGATTATTGGCACATCGCCTTTGAATCGTGGAACATTCACGAGCGCGACGTACCGAACCTCAACAATCCGGCGGCCGTCGCTCTCATCGCCAATGGCGGCACGCCGTTCAGCCCGCAATTCACGCCGTTCAATGCCCCGAACGCGGCGCAGTGCAAAAATCCCGCGGTGTTGACCTGCACCGCGGACGAGCAGACCTTTCTCATCTACATCAACTATTCACCGAACAAGTTGAACAACTTCTCTCTGCGTACCGAATATTTCGACGATCCGCAGGGACAACGCACTGGCGTCGCGACGCGATATGCCGATATTGCGTTCAGCTGGCAGCACTGGTTCTCGCCGCAAATCGAGATCCGTCCCGAGGTCGCCTACTATCGGTCCCTCGACGCCCCGGCATTCAATGGCAACGTCAACGCGGGAATCGCTCCCAACAGGAGCTCCGCCGTCATTGGCGCCGCCGACCTTATCATTCACTTCTGAGCTGATGGGTTTCGGGTCCCCGTGCGACGCATCGTGCGAGTCCGCATGGTGCGTCGCACCAGAAGCATCGTGACGTTGTCCTGAAAATAGGCAGGACCAGGGTGGACCTGAACAATTGATGGGCAGATGTGCGGCTGCGGGAGGTAGTATATATGGCTTTCATATTTTTTCCGGGGGCAATTCATCTCGACTTTCTATGCACATGTGGGAGAACGTTACTGTGATAAATGCCAGCCGGGTGCGTGCAGAACTCCGAACTGCGCTTTCGGAAAGGCAAAAACCGTGTCAACGTTTCAACAACGGCGTCGACTACGCGACCTGACTGTTAGCGTGCCCAAGGGCGACGTCGATCTAGTCTCCGGTCAACATAGCAGCCATTGGACGATTTTCCTCGCCGCCAACGCCATTCCGATTGTGGCGACGCTGGCGCTGGTCTGGCTGGCGACAGTCATACTGGCTGTCGTCAACTACTTCGTCCCGCTGAATTTCGTCCCGTTGGTTTATATGTTGCCCGTGGTCCTGGCGGCCACGCAGTGGGGCATTGTACCAGGCTTGATCGCGGCCTTCACCGGCGCTGCGGTGGCAGACTTCTTCTTTTATCCGCCGCTCTACAGTTTCTGGTTGGAGAACCCTCAGGATATTGTCGATCTGCTTCTCTATCTACTGGTCGCCACGGTCACGAGCAATCTCGCGGCACGCCTCAGGAAAGAGACGGTGGTCGTCAGCCGGCGCGAAAAAGAGATCACGGAACTCCACGCCTTTTCGCAAAGCCTCGCCACCTGCCTTACCGACCGTGACCTGATTTTCGCGGTTCAAGACTATCTGTCGAACACGCTGAGGTATCGCACCGTTCTCCTGGCGACGGCGCAGGATGGCAGCGAGGCCGACGCGGACGGTACGGCCGTGCCCGCGGTGGTGCGGCGCGAGGCCGTGAAGCTGATGGCGGCTAACGACCCTCATGCCTCGACGATCGTGGAGCGAGGGAACCGCAGCACGTGGCTGGTACGCGTGATCACTCCGCAAATCCTCGGTTACGGCGCGATCGCGGCCGAATTGGGCGATAGCCCCGGCGAGCGCGCCGCGGCGGTCGCGCAACGCGTGGACCAACTGCTTGAAGAGGCAACCGTGACCCTCAAGCATCTCAAAGTGAAGGAGGCCATCGAGGAAGCAACGATCAACTATCGGACCGAGATTCTACGCGATGCCCTCGTCGGCGGCGTATCCCACGAATTGCGCACGCCGCTAGCCTCGATTCTCGGCTGTTGCAGCGTGCTGGAGGAGATGCCCGCGATCCGAAACGATCCCCGGTCGCATGCGTTAGTCGAGGCGATTCATGACCAGGCGGGCGAGCTTGATAATGAGATTCGCGACCTGCTCGATGCCACGCGGATCAGCGCCAAAGGCGTCCGCCCGCAACTGATGTGGACCGACCCGACGGATATCGTGAGCGCCGTACTCAAGCAGAAGGAACGCCGACTTGCCTCCCACTGGGTCACCCTGGATCTCGCGCGCGACGTTCCGCTGGTGCGTGTGGATGCCGTTCTTGTCGAGCAGGCGCTCGGCCAGCTTCTGGAAAACGCGGCAAAATATTCCCTGGTCGGCAGCGAAATCAAAATCAGCAGCCGTTGCGAGCAGGATCAGGTGGTCTTTTCGGTGAAGGATCAGGGAAGCGGGTTGACGGTCGGCGAGAAGGAGCAGCTGGGAAAGCGGTCCTTCCGCGGCCACCGCCATTCTGTCGCCGCCGCGTCGCCCGGGTCCGGTCTGGGCCTTTGGATCGCCAGCACCTTCATAGCTGCCAATGGCGGCAGCGTTCATGCGGAAAGCGCGGGCCCGAACCTCGGCACGACGATCTCCTTGCGACTGCCGGCGACGGTTCCCGACACGCCGCAACGAGTGGACGCGATCAATGACTAAAGTGCTGGTTATTGATGACGAGGCGCAGATCAGGCGCTTTCTCCGCGCCGGATTCGAGCTTCATGGATATACCGTGCTCGAAGCGGAGAACGCCGCAGCCGGGCTGATGGCCGCGACCATGAAGCCGATCGACTTGATTATTCTGGATCTCAATTTGCCCGATCTTGAAGGTTCCGAGGTGCTCGAGCGCATCCGTTCCTGGTCGAACGTTCCGATGATCGTTCTCTCGATCTATTCAGACGAACAGGAGAAAGTTCGCTTACTGAGGCTCGGCGCTGACGACTACGTGGTCAAGCCATTCGGAATTTCGGAGCTGCTGGCGCGGAGCGAGGCCGCGTTGCGGCGGCATTTGCGTAGCACCAACCGAGACCCGGTGGTGAGAGCCGGCCCGCTTTCGATCGATTTGGTGTCGAGGATGGTGACCTTGCAGGGAAACCGCGTCCAGCTGACTCGCAAAGAGTACACGCTCCTTCATGCGCTGGCCGCGCATGTCGGACTGGTCGTCACCCACCAGCACTTGATCAAGGAAATCTGGGGCAGTCACGACGGCAATATTCAGTACCTTCGCATTCTGGTACGCAAGCTGCGGCAGAAGGTCGAAATCGATCCGATGCATCCGACGCTGATCGTCAGTGAGTCCGGCGTCGGCTATCGGCTCGATCGGGGCGGGAAGGGGGCACTGGACAGTCGGCGGGGTGTTTCGTCGGCTTATTGCGCCTGACCGCCCGCAATCCGGGCGGGGTCAGGGTTCGATCAGCCGGCCGGTGGTGGCCTTGATGACCGCCTCGGTGCGGGTCGCGGCGCCCAGCTTGCCCCGCGCATTGTCGATGTGGAAATCGACGGTCCGCTTGGTCAAGCCGATGATCTGCGCGATCTCGGCGGAAGTCTTGCCGCGCGCCACCCAGGTCAAAATCTCCACTTCGCGGTCGTTGAGTCCAAGCCCCTTCGGCCACAGCCCGGTGCGTGCGACGCCGGCGAGCCGTGCGCTAATAATGGTCGCCAGCACCTCGAAATCGATCGGTTTGGTCACGTAATCATCGGCGCCCAATTGCCGGCCCCTGAGCTCGTTGTCCCGATCGGTTAGTGCGGTGAGGAATACGAACGGCATTTTCGAGAATTGCGGCGCCAACTCGGTCAAGCGTTCCAGGAGCTCGAAGCCCGACATCACCGGCATGCTGATGTCCGAGAGCACCAGGTCGGGCATGATCTTGAGAATGGCGGCGAGCCCTTCGCCTCCGTCATGCGCGAGAGTGACGGCATAGCCGCGGTCGATCAACTCTTCAGCGATCAGAGCCGCGGTCTCGCGGTCATCCTCAATGCAAAGAATCTTCTTGTGCGTTTCGGCCATGCGCGGTACCGGACGTTGGTAAGTTAGAGAAGATCTTGCCGGAATCAACGTGCCGGTGGAAGCTGGCGGGAGTCGGAAAGACCTTTCCTGATCCTCCCGGGGGGTCGGTGATCCGGCGCCTCTACTTGGGACAGCCCCATGCGGCAGCCGCGTTCGATCCGTTTTCACCTGGCAGCGGTGTTTCTGATTTTCTTTTTGCTGGTCGTCGTCCTCGGCTTGTTCAGCATCTGGCGCCTGAGCAATTTCAACATGCTCTCCTCCGATGTTGCCGAGCAGTGGTTGCCCACCACCCGGGCGCTCGGCGACCTCAACAATTACACCTCGGATTTCCGCGCTATCGAGGGCAGCAATCTGTTGTCGTCGGACGCTTCCGAAATTACCGCGACCGAGCAGGAGATGGCCAAGCTCGACCGGTCCATCGCCGAGGCCGAGCGCGGCTTCGAGCGGATTAGGCACAATGTGGCCGAGAACGGTCTCTACGCCCAGTTCAAGCAGCATTGGAACGACTACCGGGAAATCGTCAATCGAATGCTGGTGCTGTCGCGGACCAACCGCAAGGGGGAGGCGCTGGCGATTTATGCCGGCACATCGCGGGCCGCCTACGAGGCGGCCAGCGATGCGCTGGGTCAACTTACCGACAAGGCGGTGGCCAATGCCCGCCTCGCCAGCGACCGGCTCGGCGTCGCTTACCGCCAAGCGTTTTGGCTCATCCTGCTCGGGATGGTGATCGCGGCGGTAATGGTTGTCGCAGCGCTGATCCATATCAGCCGCTCCATCTCGGCTCCGCTCCTGCATCTTGCCAACCGGATGCGCCGGCTCGCCGCCAACGATACCGATATCGACATTTTGGAGACCGATCGGCGGGACGAAATCGGCGAGATGGCGCAGGCCGCCGTCGTATTCCGCAACAATGCGATCGAGCTGATACGCAGCCAGCGAATGCTCGCCCGCCAGGCCGCGATGCTTGAGGAGCAATTGGCGCAGGAACAGCGTCTCTCTTCGCGGCAGCGCAACTTCGTGTCCATGGCCTCACACGAATTCCGCACGCCCTTGACCATTATCGACGGCCATGCGCGGCGGCTCATCAAGACCAAGGGGACGCCGGCGGCTGCAGAAATCGGCGAACGCGCCGGAAAAATTCGCGCCGCCGTGCTGCGGCTGACCCATCTTATCGACAACTTGCTCAATTCCGCTCGGCTGTTCGACGGCGGCGCGGCGCTTTATTTTCATCCGATAGAGATGGACGTGGCGACGCTGCTGCGTGAGGTTTGCCAGCTGCACCGCGAGATGGTGCCCAGCGCGCAGATCGCTGAGCGCTTCGCGAGCGCGCGCTTGCCGATGACCGGCGACCCCAAACTCCTGTTTCAGGTTTTCAGCAATGTTCTGTCCAATGCTGTCAAGTACTCGCCAGGCGGCGGGGTCATTGATGTCGAGGCCGAGCTGGGCGCCGATGAGATCATCGTTGTAATTAACGACCGCGGCATCGGCATTCCAACGGGTGATGTGGAGCGGCTGTTCGAGCGTTACTACCGCGGCAGCAACGTATCGGGGATTGTCGGCACCGGGGTGGGGCTGTATCTAGTTAAGATGGTGGTCGATCTGCATGGCGGCCGTGTCGAAGTAAAAGGCGAGGAGGGGAGTGGTTCGCGCTTCACCATACGCCTGCCGCTCGTACAGGCGTCGACGGCATTGCCATCGACGCAGCCTCTGGCAGGCTCCACTATTGGCGCGGATGCACCGACGGTAATCGCGTCTCTGTCGCCCAATGAATCCGTGAACGACGGTGATGGATAAAAAGGTCTTCTTGGTGGCTGCGGGTGTGGCGTGCATGTCAACCTCGCCTACCTGGGCATGGGTTCGCTTGCCGGTAATCAGCCCATTTGTCGAAGCGGATTGGCAGGCCCCGGAGCAACTACCGCGGCGGTTCCGCAACCATTGCAGCTACGACAGCTACAGCGGCCGCTCCTACTGCTCGGACCATTGCGGCTTCGACTACCAGTTCTATTACTGCTCGCCCTTATCTTATGGTTGCTGCCATCTCGGGTTTGGCTATTGCGATTGGAGCGGTTTGCTGCGCTGTCACCCCTGAGCCGGCCCCGCTTTGACGTCTCGATAGCGAGCGCGCAGGTGTGCATCCGTCACGTTATAGAGGCCGGCCCGGCCCGTGATCAGGTGAGCCTGTTCGAGTTGACGCGGAGCAGGGGGCCAATTGCCGCCCGCTACTGCAGTCCAAGCGAACGACGGTCCTATTTTCCACCGGCGGCGCCCGTGCCGGTGCTAGCGCCGAGTGCTTATTCGGCGCCTATATCAACGACTCTCCAGCACTCTCGAATTCCTATGCCGTTTGGGCTCACATTGTTAGTGAGCGTCGTTGCAGCGTTTGCAGAAGCGATGAGGCGCCGGCATGAGCCTTGCTCGTATCGGAGCAAACAGAGGCCGTTAGGGCCGAAATTGGTGAGGTGCTCATGAACAGGGGCAAGACTTGTGACCTGCCTTGGTTGTCAGGTGGCGGCGGGGTGTGGCTGCGGGCGCGGCTCCGAACGGTGCTGGCTGTGATCGGGCTCGCGGCGGCGTTGGCGTCCTTCGGAGTCGCCGGCGAGGCGGCCGGCGCCGAGAATCCCGAGATCAGCATGAAGCGTAGCGCCCAACGCCTGAGCTTTACCAACGAAGAGATCATAGATGGCTTCTACAAAATAGCCTTCGGCGCCGAGTTGCAACTCGATCCGCGCGCACCACGGATCCGTAAATTCGACGAGCCTGTGCGCGTGTTCGTAGTCAATTACGGTCGGGCGGATCGTCGAAACAAGATCGCGGCGGTCGTTGCCGAGATTCGCGCCCGGGTGAATCATCTGGATATCGCAATGACCGAGGATCGTCGTGCCGCGAACCTCGTGGTGAGGCTGGTCCCGAAGCGCAATTTCAAACAGACCATCAATTCGCTCTATGGGCCCGAACGGTCAAAGCAAATTCAGCAGTCGCTCAACCCGCAATGCCTATCTGGCATCGGCAAAGATGCGAGCTATCGAATCCGGCGCGCCGAGGTGCTGCTGCCGGTCGACGCGGATGAGTTTGGGTTCTCTGACTGCGCCTATGAGGAGCTATTGCAGGCGCTGGGGCCGATCAATGACGATGCTTCTGTGCCCTGGACCATGTTCAATGACGAGGTCCAGATGGGATTCTTCGATGTGTATGATCAGTATCTTCTCAATATCCTCTACGATCCGCGAATCCGCCCAGGGATGACAAAGGACGAAGTAGCCCAACTCGCGGCCGAAATCATGCCGGCGGTGCGAGCGTGGGTGGCCACCACTAACCCGTTGCCACTCCCCGCGCGCGCGGCGGCTCAACCAGCCAAATAACGCGTCGCAATGGTCTCCCTCCGGTCAGCGCTTCGGCCGGTGTTTTGCGGCAGGGGCTGAAGATGACGAGAATTCAGTGATTCCAACGTTCTGGCCAGTCCAGACTACAGGAGTAGAGCTGTAGTTCGAATGACCGCTGTACTGACCGTTGTACTTCGATGGTGCACTACTCTGCGCAGAGCCGGCTTGCGCGCCGGTTATCAGCGATCCTGACAACAGAATCGCGAGTGCTGCAATGATGGCAGCGGCGCCATTGCGCATTGTCTCCTCCTTTGATTCCAACGATGCAAGCAGGTGTCGTTTCCTGATTGGGTCTTATCGCCCTTTATGAGGAGGTTAGTCGGATTTTGGCGAGGTGCAAGCGCGATAATCGAGCGTCTACTTTAATAGCGAAGTCGTCCGGCATTACAAATGGTTAGAGTATTTCCCTGGCCGGTTATCTTGCCGCCAATGGAGTCCTCAGCGAGTTGCGGGAGGAACTGGGGAACCAGCGTATGTGAAATCTACGGCGATCTTGTCTGGCTGCCTCACGCCGCCGCCAGCCGGAATGACGGCGTGCTGGCCAAGCAGGCGCTGCGCAACCATTCCATCCTTCCGATCATCCAACTTATCCCGGGGCCTTCGACCACCGCTGCGTCGACCAGCACGGCTTGCCAAAAGCATTCGAGCCGGCCGGTCACCGGTGCCCGCCGCCAGCCGCAGACGAGGGCTCGCCGCGGCGCGCGCGAGATAGTAGCCAAGGGACGGGCGGGATGATTGTCGTTGCACGGCGCGGCCTTCGACAGGGCCGCATGCCGACGGCCAAAACCCAGGGACTGTGCGAGTTTTGCGAACATCGCTCCCCTCCACTTCCGCGTTTCGCGGCGGTCGGTGAGCGTGAGGGTAAGCGATCCACTAGACCGGATAGCTTACCCTCACGCGGCCGCCGTTGCCGCGATCGATCTCGACGTCTTGCGGTGTCACACGCCTGCCAGGCACGGCGCATACGCGATACGATCGAGGCCGACGGCGATCGCCTATCGGATCTCCACCTTTGGCGGCTTGGCCCGGACCATTTGGGCGCGATCGTGTCGGTATCGACCCCCAAGCACCGGGGCCCGGATTATTATCGACGGCTGCTCGATCGATTTCGCTCCCTATCGCATGTGACAGTCGAAATCGACTCACGGTGAGGGTGGAAATCCAAATTGGGTGTTTAAAGCGGGCAATCTGCACGGGCGAGGGCGCGAATGACCGAAAGCGTCCACCGGGCGGCCAGCGTCCTGGTTTGTCGAAGTTGCGCTGCCATCCGTAAGACCCATGCAGCGGCCCTGATGACGGCCGCGCCGAGACCGTTCAAATGCAAGCGATTTCCTTTAAGTGGCGGCTTACCACCGCGCTGCAAAAATGCGCCGGCGGTAGAGGCAAATTAGCGAGCCGAGCTGGGAAAAGTTCACCAGCATCACCAACCGCTTCTTCCCGTCCATCAGGATACTACACCCGCTGCCCTGTCACCGTTTCGACGCCATAACCCGAGGGAAGAGCCCGGTGCGTTAGCAGCGCATGCCGGGATCCGTGCGGGGGGCGGCTGGCAACAGCCTTCCCTACCGTGACCATTAGGCCGACTTACCAGGCGCCGCTGTCAAATCAGAAGCGCTGAGAGAGGCCTGCGTAGATTTGAATCGCGGGCGTCGCACTGGTGAGGCCAAAATTTGCTCCGACGTCGAGCTGCACATTGGGAACCACAATCCACGCGACTGCGGTGTCGAAGCTCAGTTGAGTCGTCTTTACAACGGGGTTATCGTTGTAGTCTGCCCACAATTCGACGTAGGCCGTGACGTTCTTGATGACCTCACGGCTGAGATTTACGTCAAAGATGTAGTTTGCGTGTCGGCCATTATCGGCACTGTTCTTGAGCACATCGATCTCAGGAACCAACAGGAGGGTAAAGTTGTCGGGCAAACTAAACGCCACGGGCCCAAGTAAGCCTGCTTCTACCGCACCATTGCCGATTCCAAGCGGTGCTGAAGGGGCTTTGACGTACGGTATCAGCGCCGCGGCGCTCGAGCCGCCATCATTTCCCCACAGGTTGACCTTTGAGCGCACGAACGTGTCGCCTATGCCCCATAGCGTGCTCGAAGCTCCGCTCGAGGAATCGAACGTGTGAACTCCCTCGAAAGGTACATTAATTTCCAAATCGGCATTGTTGGTCACCCCGACTTTGAATGTGGGGTTAGGCACTAGCAGAGTATCGGTGTGCGCCGATCCGGTGAATTGATGGGTAAAATTGACCAAATCGGTTTCGTATTGGAAGTGGCCGGCGTCGACGGTGTATGGCACATTTGATTTGGTCGGCCGATCAGTACTGAAACTGCGCATCTGGTCCGTTGGGACCGGGTTCAAAAGCCAATATTGGTTTTTGTCAGGTTTTGCCTTGCTCTTGCTGGGCTTCGCGGCCTTGTTGACCATTGGTGCTTCGACAGGCTCCGATAGCGCCAAGCCGGATAAGCTGCTCGCGACCCACAATACAATCGCAGACGTGATGCACGAAACAACCCGCATACCGCCCGCCATTTAGCTCCCAAGGTAAGACCGCATGCACCGAGGGACCGTCTCTTTTCGTGGCCAATCCAGTTTCCCACTGGAAGCAGGAGGAGCCGGCTGCCCAAGAGATCGACCATAGTAAAATTTGATAGTCAGCGGATGCTAGTTTTTTCGGCATCTTCCAGTGGAGTTTCGATGATCGTTGCGGACTTGCCACACATGCCGCCTTCGTAAAACTCTCATAAAGGTGGTACGGAAAGGTAGAGAAGCCCGCGCTATCGTCGCGGGGCTCGATGCACCATAGCACGCCAAGCGTCGCGCCGAGGCAGCTACTGCTAAGAACGCGCGGGCGTTTCTCGTCGGGTTCAGCGGCCCGTCATTTCGGTAGCGATTGGAGGAAGTGCGGACATTCCTGGCGTAGGCTAATCCGGTTTTCCCACTGGAAGCAGGACGAGCCGCAACGCGCAAGAAGAACACGTACCTACAGGCGCAATTTCTGCGCCTCAAAGCTCGCCGGGGGCCTAAGAAAGCACTTATCGCCGTTGCTGCTTCGATCCTGACGATCGTCTATCACATGCTGCGCGACGGCACATGCTATCGAGATCTCGGCCCCGAATACTTTGCCCGGCGCAATCCTGCCAAGCTCGCAGCCAAGCTCGCCAACCGAATCCGCAACCTCGGCTATCATGTCGAGATCAGCGCGGCCGCATAGCCGCGCCGTCAGTTTCTAGGGAGTCTGAAACCCTAGTCGAGGGTATGAGCCTTCGGTCCGCTGCTCGCGCTACCGATACCGCCTTCAATACGGTCGCCAAGTTTTTCGTTTCCGTTGGCAAAGCGTGCGCGGCCTACCAAGATGGCGCGCTGCGTAATCTCAAATGCCACCGACTGCAACTCGATGAGGTGTCGTCGTTCGTCTATGCGAAGCAAAAGAATGTCCAGCTCGCCAAGTCTGCGCCGCCGGACGCTGGCGATGTTTGGACGTGGGTAGCAATCGACGCAGGAACAAAGCTTGTCCCGTCATGGCGCGTCGGCGACCGTAGCTCGGAAACGTCAATCGCCTTCACCGATGACTTAGCCTCGCGCTTGGCAAATCGGGTGCAGATCACCACGGACGGCCACAAGGTTTATCTGGAAGCAATCGAAGGATCATTCAGGGCGGACGTTGATTACGCGATGCTGGTCAAAATCTATGGCGCTGATCCGGCCGGCGAGAAGCGATATAGTCCCGGCAGAGTGCATCGGCGCGATAAAACAGCGCGTTGAAGGAAATCCCGATCGAAGCACATTTCGACAAGCTTGCGGAGCGGCAAAACCTCACCCTGCGGATGCAATCCCGCCGCTTTACTCGGCTGACAAACGCCTTCTCGAAAAAGCTTGAAAATCACGCTCCATCGGTCGCCTTGCGCTACATGCACTATAACTTTTGTCGCATCCATAAACCCCTGTCATGTTTGGAGCGTCGCTGATATCACCTCTATGATTGAAGCGGCAGAACCCGCGCCAGCAAAGCGGGGGCCATGCAAGAAACGTGCAGCACAGAGAATGGTGCCATGAAAAACAGAGGCGATTTGAGTACGTGGTCGTATTGGGAGTTGCTTCGGGAAGAAAAAAAGTGGGGTCCGCACGCGATGCAGGCTGAGGGCATTCGAGCCGAGGCCGCGCGATGCAATCAGCTACAGAAACAATGGGGGAATATGAATAGGCGCTGTGGCCGGAATAGTCGTCATAGTAGGCTGCATAGTTAGCGGCTTGGTTCATCTATTTTCAAAATGAGGCACTACCACCAGCCCTGATGCAATTTGCCTCCGGCGTTGACAAATGGATAAACTCGCGCCTTCAACTGCGCCTCCTCAGCATCTTCGGCGTCAGTCAGACCATCCCCCCACGTCCGCTTGTTCCGCAGCCAAGTGGTTCGTTCGGCATCTTCACCTGCCTGAACCACGCCATAGCCCGCCGGGCAGGTAATCGTCTTCGCGCGCTCCCAGATGCTTGCGGAAATCCTCTCTCTTTCCTTAATTATATCAGCTTTTGCATCAGCACTCATTGGGTTCTTCGTGTCGAGATCGTAACCGAGCCAATACATGCGATCATGGTCATCTCGCAGCGACTTCGCAAAAGTAGGATCGATGTTGAAGCCGAATGGGTCTGCGACGGCAGTGCTGCCGGACCGCTCAAGGCGTTTCAGCCGCGCGCGAAGGCGACTTGTACTCACAGCTTCCGTTCCTTCTCCAGCGCGCTCACCCTTGCCTCGATCTCGACCACTTCGAGTACTCGAACGTGGCGCGCGATTAAGTCTATAACTTGGGCCGCCTCGCTCGGCGTTAAGTCACCCTCGGCGCACGCGGCCACCACTGCGGACGAGGCATTGGCGGCGTCGGCGGCACACTCGATTTGCGGTAGATCAAACGCGACCAGGCGATCACGTCTGGGCGGCAACAGTCGTTCGAGACAGAGCCGTACTGCGGTCATGTCGCCTTCCTTCGCCATTTCGAGAAGCTTGCGGGTGATTGCTTCCGACTCGCCCTCAAGCAACGCCTCGATTGCGAGAGTGGTCTTGTTCCGCGAGCCTTTTGGGCGGCCGTTTGGATTGCCGCTCTTGCCCGGTTCGAAAGGGCGACCTCGCTGTTTTTTCGCTGTATCTTCAGCAGGGGCCAGAGAAGTTTTGATATCTTCCATGCTGCGACCTCCGCCGAAATGGTACGACGCAAATCATTAACCAAACGGAAAGGCCTTCAGATTAGGCTTTTGAAGAATGCAGCGACCTAAAGCCCAGCAATAAAGACGCATAAAGGCACATCGGGCGCCTGCCGATGGCGCTATCGTGGATCGCGCCGCGGCCCGCTGGTATAGGAATTTAGTCCGCAGCACCAAGACCGGACTTCTGCTCGACCCGTATTTTTCCGCCAGCAAGCTCGCCTGGCTGTTGCAGAACATCGTGGAGGTAATCCTCGTTCCGGCCTTCGTCGGCCTGGGTGCGCCCTGCTAGCGGCCGATGTCCGCGGCGCCCTGTTTGGCCTGACGCGGGCGGCCGGGCCACTCGCGCAGGCCGCGCTCGAGAGCGTCTGCTTCCAGACCGCGGATCTTCTCGCCGCCATGCAGTCGGACTGGCCGCAGGCCGAGAGCGCGCTGAAAACCTTGCGGGTCGACGGCGGCTGGCCGGGTCGGATTGGACGATGCAGCGACTCGCCGACCTGATCGGGCGCACGGTCGACCGTCCGCAGATCAAGGAAACGACCGCGCTCGGCGCGGCTTATCTTTCCGGCCTGCACGCCGGCTTCTTTCCCGAGCCGGACCGGTTCTTGGATCGTTGGCGCCTGGAGCGCCGCTTCACGCCGCAAATGGACGCCGCCATGCGGGAACGGAAGCTCGCCGGCCGGGTCTGCCGCGGTCGGCAGGCTGCCGGCCTGAAGGCAGGCGAAAGGCGCCGGTGCCGTTGGCATGTAGGGCGGCAATGGCCCCCACAGGCAACACCGCTCGTCGCTGCTGCGCCTGCCAGAAACAACCGGTGCAAGACGTCATGTTCTGCCAACCTTACAACGTGGTGACGCGTTGGCGCAGCGTCTCGCTCGGCCTATACTCGTGTAATGGGGCGGCACTCCGGGTACTCAGCGCATAGAGGTAAGGATCGAATGACGGCCGAGGGCGGCCTGGAGCTGACTTGGTCTTCAAATCGCGGGTGTAGCTCAATGGTAGAGCAGAAGCCTTCCAAGCTTATGACGAGGGTTCGATTCCCTTCACCCGCTCCAACCTTCGCGCCCTCGGCGCTTCGGTCGGCAAGCCGACGTGCGCAGGGTTGAACCGCGGCGGTCTCGTGGCCGGCTTCAGCGACGGCAGGCGAGAACTTGCGCTCGCCTCAACCAAAGGGCATGAAAATTCAGCCGAGGCGCTGCGGCGCCCCCAGGAGTGTAGCTCAATGGCTAGAGCACCGGTCTCCAAAACCGGGGGTTGGGGGTTCGAGTCCCTCCACTCCTGCCACTTCCAGGGTGTGTCCGGCCCGGAGACATGGGTGACGGGACGTACCTAAGACATGGGTGACAATCTCGTGCCGAACGGATTGTCGATGGTCTGCAAGGTCCTCTGCTCCAG
>Ga0210402_10002964_pt1 | contig 16170 bp, 28 predicted proteins | sample IncBWC7MmetaG_FD_161055 | JGI IMG/M metagenome (GOLD analysis project Ga0210402, IMG submission 161055) | Forest soil microbial communities from Barre Woods Harvard Forest LTER site, Petersham, Massachusetts, United States - Inc-BW-C-7-M | ecosystem: Environmental > Terrestrial > Soil >... | reverse complement strand
CAAGACGACCTTGACGGCGGCGATTACGAAGGTGTTGTCGAAGCACAACCCGAAGGTGGCGTTCCGCGCATTCGACACGATTGACAACGCGCCGGAAGAGCGCGAGCGCGGTATTACGATTGCGGTATCGCACGTGGAGTATGAAACGGCGAATCGCCACTACGCGCACATGGATTGCCCGGGGCACGCGGACTACATCAAGAACATGATCACGGGCGCGGCGCAGATGGATGGCGCGATTCTGGTAGTGGCGGCGACGGATGGACCGATGCCGCAAACGCGCGAACACATTCTTCTCGCACGTCAGGTCGGCGTACCGGCGATTGTCGTGTTCCTGAACAAGTGCGACATGGTGGAAGATCCGGAGCTTCTGGAACTGGTGGAACTGGAAGTTCGCGAACTTCTCAAGACCTATCAATTCCCCGGCGACACGATCGCCATCGTGCGCGGCTCTGCACTTCAGGCATTGAATGGCGACGCCAAGTGGGAAGGCAAGATTGACGAGTTGATGGACGCAGTGGATAAGAACGTTCCACTGCCGGTGCGCGATGTGGATAAACCGATGGCGATGCCGATCGAAGATATTTTCTCGATCTCGGGTCGCGGCACGGTAGTCACAGGCAGAATCGAACGCGGCAAAGTGAAGGTAGGCGAAGAAGTGGAAATCGTGGGCTTCCGTCCGACGCAGAAAAAGGTTGTGACGGGCGTTGAAATGTTCAAGAAGCTGCTCGATGAAGGCATTGCAGGCGACAACGTAGGCCTCTTGCTGCGCGGCACGGAAAAAGAAGACGTGGAGCGCGGGCAAGTGATCTGCAAGCCGGGATCGATCACGCCGCACACGAAGTTCAAGGCGGAAGCATACGTGTTGACGAAGGAAGAAGGCGGACGTCACACACCGTTCTTCACGGGCTATCGTCCGCAGTTTTACTTCCGCACCACGGACGTAACGGGCGACGTAAAGCTGCCGACGGGCGTTGAGATGGTGATGCCAGGCGACAACGTCAGCTGCGAAGTGACTTTGATTACGCCCGTAGCGCTTGAGAAGGGGTTGCGCTTCGCGATTCGCGAAGGCGGCCACACCGTCGGCGCCGGCGCCGTCACCGAAGTGATTGAGTAGTGGGTTCGAGCCAAAAGGTTTAAAGAGAAAAAAGTAAAGAAAACACATGAGACAAGGCGACAAAATTAGAATTCGTTTGAAAGCGTTTGACCATCGCATCCTGGATCAGTCCACGCGAGAAATTGTGGAAACGGCAAAGCGCACGGGCGCCGATGTTGCAGGCCCGATTCCTCTTCCCACCACAATCAATCGTTGGACCGTGCTTCGTTCGCCGCACGTGGATAAGAAGTCCCGCGAACAGTTTGAAATGCGCACGCACAAGCGCTTGATTGACATCCTTGAGCCGACACCGGACACGGTGGACGCTCTGATGAAGCTCGATCTTCCACCGGGCGTGGACGTTGAAATCAAGGCGTTCGGTCACGCAGCGAAGTAGTTCTAAAAATATTGTAAGACGCAGCCAATATTCGCCTGGGGCGGACAAGCTGCGAAAGAGAGAGAAGAGAAAATGGCGGTTGACGGAATTATCGGAATCAAGCTGGGCATGACGCAGGTCTTCGCGGAAGACGGCAACCTTGTAGGTTGCACCGTTCTTCAGGCGGGTCCTTGTGTTGTGGTCCAGCGCCGGACGAAAGAAAAAGACGGATATGACGCAGCGCAGCTCGGTCTCGTGGAATTCGTGAAGCCGCAGCGCGTCAACAAGGCAATGACGGGCCACTTCAAGAAGGCTAACGTTGCCCCGATGAAAGTGCTGCAGGAAATTCGCGTTGCCGAATCGAAAGACGAAACAAAAGTCGGCGATCGCGTGCTGGTGGAGAATTTCAAGGCCGGCGAATTGGTGGACGTCAGCGGCATAAGCAAGGGCAAAGGTTTTGCCGGAGGCGTGAAGCGCTGGCACTACGCTGGAGGCGACGCAACGCACGGTTCGATGTTCCATCGCGCACCGGGCGGCATCGGCGGCAGTTCTTTTCCGTCGCGCGTCTGGAAGAACCAGCATTTTCCAGGCCACATGGGCAACGCCAAAGTGACTGCGAAGAATTTGAAAGTGATCAAAGTGGACTCGGACGAGAATCTTTTGCTCGTGCGTGGTTCGGTTCCGGGGCCAAGCGGCCAGTACATTTTCATCCGCAGGGCGCAGAAGGCCGCGAAGAAGTCCAGTAAGTAAGGTTTCGGTTAGAGCGATTTTGATTAAAGAAGGAAAGAGAAATCATGCCAGTCGTTGATGTCGTAAATCTGGATGGCAAGAAAGTCGGGCAAGTTGAGCTTGCCGACGCGGTCTTTGGCGCGAAGGTGAACGAACACCTTCTGCACGAAGCGTCGCGCTGGTATCTGGCTGGACTTCGCCGCGGCACGCACAAAGTGAAGGAAAAGAGCGAAGTCAGCGGTGCAGGCCGCAAGCTCTGGAAGCAGAAGGGCACAGGCCGCGCCCGTGTCGGTTCCATCCGGTCGCCTTTGTGGCGCCATGGCGGTACGGTCCACGGACCGCGCCCGCGCGACTACAGCTACGCGCTTCCGAAGAAAATCTTGCTCGGCGCATTGCGCTCGGCTCTTTCCGCGAAACTTGCGGAGCAGAAAGTCACCGTTGTGGACGGCTGGCAGCTTGAAACGGCCAAGACGAATGCGCTCGTTTCCGCGCTCGGCAAGCTAAGCTTCACGAAGTCAGCTCTGCTTGTTTCATACGGCGAAAACCGCAATTTGGAGCTCGCGAGCCGCAACATCCAGGGCGTGAAGCTGACGGCACCGAATGTTCTTCAGCCGTATGACGTGCTGAAGCACGACCGCCTGGTCCTCTCGAAGGACGCGGTAGCTCGGCTCGTGCGTTCGCTCGATCGGGAAAAGAAACCGATCGAAGCGCCGCATGTTGAAACGATTGCTCCAGCGCCGGCGCCAAAGAAAGAAGCCGCTCCGAAAGCCGAAGCGAAAAAGCCCGCTGCAAAAAAGGCCGCAAAGCCTGCAGCGAAGAAGGGGAAGGAATAGGCTATGGCAGCCCCTCACTATCAAATTATTCGCCGCCCAATCATCACGGAAAAGGGATTGGGCGTGAAGGAATTGCACGCGACGGTCGTCTTTGAAGTCTCGGCGAAAGCCACGAAGACGGAAATCAAGGAAGCCGTTCAGCAGATTTTCAAAGTAAAAGTCGCGGATGTTCGCACTGCGAATTTCCCCGGCAAAATGCGCCGCCGTGGCCAGAACGAAGGTTACCGGCGCGACTGGAAGAAAGCGTACGTCAAGCTCGCCGAAGGCGAAAAAATGATCGAGTACGCGGACAACCTGTAGTTCGGGCTCAGAGAGAAAGTGAAGCAGTAAGAAAAAGTTTTAGAAGGTAAGAGGCAGCGATGGGACTGAAGAGCTTTAATCCGTACACAGCGTCAAGGCGGTTCATGACCGTCCTCGACAAGAGCGAAATCACCAAGCAGACACCGGAAAAGTCTCTCTTGGAACCGAAAAAGCGCTCGGGCGGCCGTAACAACCAGGGCGAAATCTCGGCATGGCATCGTGGCGGCGGTCACAAGCAGCAGTATCGCAAAGTGGACTTCCGGCGCGACAAAGCGGGAGTGCCCGCGAAGGTTGCCGCGATCGAGTACGACCCGAATCGCAGCGCGAACCTCGCTCTCTTGCATTACGCCGATGGCGACAAGCGCTACATCTTGCAGCCCGTTGGACTCGAAGTCGGCGCAACGGTTTCTACCGGCGATGACGCGGACATTCTTCCCGGCAACGCGCTGAAGTTCCGCCACATTCCTCCGGGCACGATGGTGCACAACCTTGAGCTCTATCCCGGACGCGGCGGCCAGGTAGTTCGTTCCGCCGGCGGTTCGGCGCAGCTTCTGAGCAAAGAAGGCGACATCGCTTTGATCAAGCTGCCTTCCGGCGAAGTCAGAAAGTTTTCCGTGGATTGCATGGCAACCGTTGGCCAGGTCGGCAATCTTGACCACGAAAACGAAAACTTTGGCAAGGCCGGTCGCACGCGGTGGCGCGGCATCAAGCCGACGGTTCGCGGCGTGGCCATGAACCCGGTGGATCACCCGCACGGCGGCGGTGAGGGCAAGGTTAAGGGCAATCACCCGCAGACTCCTTGGGCTTTCCCGACGCTGGGTAAGAAGACGCGCCATAACAAGCGCACCGACAAGCACATCGTCGAGCGGCGGAAGTAGCTGTAGAAGTTTGTTTGAGTTTGTACTGAGGCGAGAAGTCCTGCGGTGAAGTAAGAGTCGCGGGAGCGAGCAGAAGAGATGCGAGCGACACGGACAAATCGGTCGGCAGCACGCAGGACAGCGGCAAAGCGCCGGGCACGTCCCGCAAAGCGCGCAGCGGTAAAGCGCGTCGCAGCAAAGCCCGTAGCCAAGCCGGTGTTGTTGCGGAAGTCGCAAATCGTTCCGTTGGAGCCGGCGTTGTACAAGCTTTGCAAGCCTGGCTGGACGGTAATCGTAGAGCGCACTCCGAATGCACAAGGCACACGTTTTGTCTGCCCGTTCTGCCCGAAGTCACACCGCGTCCCCGGACCGGTGCGCGGATTTAAGAAAGTGCGGCACGCCCAATGGGGCCGTTTGCGCCGCGTGGAGGAATAGCAAGAGATGGCTCGCTCACTGAAAAAGGGACCGTTTGTTGACGGCCACTTGCGCGTGAAGGTGGAAGCACTGAATGCGCGCAACGAAAAGAAAGTTGTGAAGACCTGGTCGCGGCGTTCGACGATTGTGCCCGATATGATCGGCCACACCATCGCCGTGCACAACGGCAGGAAATTTATTCCGGTTTATGTGACCGAACAGATGATCGGCCACAAGCTCGGTGAGTTTGCTCCAACGCGCTCGTTCAAGGGTCACGCCGTGAAGGCAGCTCTCGAAAAGGCAGCGGGTGCGGCTCCCGCGGCAGGAGGCGGCGCAGCGCCAGCGGCACCCGCGGCGCCGAAGGCATAATTTATGGCTGACGTTCAAACACAGAACCCGCAGATCGAAGCGCACGCGCTGGCGCGGCACGTTCGCATGTCGCCGCAAAAGGCGCGTCTCGTCATTGATTTGATCCGCGGCCAAAAAGTGCAGGATGCGCTGCAAACGCTTCGCTTTACGCCGAAACGCGCCGCGAAGCACATTGAGAAGCTTTTGCGCAGCGCCGTAGCCAACGCAGAGCGCAAAGCGGAAGACGCCGGAGCGCCGCTCGACGTGGATCAGCTCTTCGTCTCCAAGGCTTTCGTCAATGAAGGTCCGCGCTGGAAGCGGTTGCGTCCGGCGCCGATGGGCCGCGCGTTCCGTTACCAGAAGCGTACCGCCCATCTTTGGGTGGGGGTTGCCGAACATCACGTTGCCGCGGCCGAACGCCATGCCGCCAACGTCGCGGAACAGGAATCGAACAAGGGTGTTCGCGGAACCGCTCGCCGTGTTCGCAAGGCTTTGACAGGCAAACAAGTATCCGGAAAAAAGGGGAAGAAGTAGTCGGTCCGGTAAGGACCGCACGAAAAAAACATGGGTCAGAAAACTCATCCTTACGGTTTCCGCCTCGGCTACAACAAGCCGTGGAAGTCGCGCTGGTACGCCGATCGCGACTATGCCGAACTGCTTCACGAAGACGTCAAGCTTCGCAAAGAGCTCAAGGACAAGCTGAAGTCCGCCGGCATCAGCTCGATTGATATCGAGCGCGCCGCGAACAAGCTCATCGTGCGCATTTACACCGCGCGTCCCGGCATTATCATCGGCCGCAAGGGCGCGGAAATTGACAAGCTCAAGCAAGAAGTTTCCAAGCGCACCAAGCGCGAAGTGCACATTGATATTCAGGAAGTGCACCGCCCTGAACTCGATGCGACCCTCGTCGCGGAATCGATTGCGTTGCAACTTGAAAAGCGCGTTGCCTTCCGCCGCGCCATGCGCAAAGCCGTGGACTCCGCCTTGCGTTTCGGCTGCAAAGGAATCAAGGTTCGCGTTGCCGGCCGCTTGAACGGCGCGGAAATCGCCCGCAAGGAATGGTACTTGCAAGGCCGTTTGCCTCTGCAAACACTCCGTGCGGACATCGATTTCGGCACTGCGGAAGCCCAAACCACGTATGGCGTCATCGGCGTGAAATGCTGGATCTATCAGGGTGAGAATATTCCAAAGCGTAGAACGATTCCGGAACGCGAAACCGCGGCCGTAGCGTAAAGCAAGACCAAACGGATTTTAGGGAAAAGAGAACAGAACGATGTTGATGCCCAAGAAAGTGAAGTACAGAAAGCAGATGCGCGGCCGCCGCAAAGGCAAAGCCTGGAGCGGCGGATCGTTGGCGTTTGGCGAATATGGTTTGAAGGCCATGGAATGTGCTTGGATCACTGACCGCCAGATCGAGGCGTCCCGCGTTGCCATCACCCGCTTTATCAAGCGCGGCGGCAAGCTCTGGATTCGGATATTTCCGGACAAGCCTTACACCAAGAAGCCCGCGGAAACCCGCATGGGCAAAGGCAAGGGCGCTCCGGAAAAGTGGGTCGCGGTCGTGAAGCCGGGCCGCATCATGTTTGAAATGGCAGGCGTGGACGAATCCGTGGCGCGCGAAGCCATGATGCTCGCGTCACACAAGCTGCCGATTCCTACAAAATTTGTTTCCCGCGCAGGAGAACTCTAATGCCTCGGCGGATAGATAAAATTCGTGAAGCGGGCGTGAACGAGCTCGAAGCGCAGCACAAAGAGCTGACCGAGCAGATTTTCCGCCTCCGCTTTCAGTTGACTACCGGGCAGTCCGAAGCGCTCAAGCGCTTGCGGGAAGCCAAAAAAGATCTGGCGCGCGTGAAGACTCTTCTGCGCGCGCACGAACTGAACGCCGTTTCGAAAACGGCGAAAGCAGGGAAAGCGTAATGACAGCAGAAACACAAGTTGCCGCCGCTCGCGGCGAACGTACCGAACTCGTAGGCAAAGTCACCAGCGCGAAGATGGAAAAGACCATCGTCGTTGAGGTGCAGCGCCTCGTGCAGCATCCGAAGTACCGCCGCGTTGTGCGCATCTCCAAGAAGTTCTACGCGCACGACGAAAAGCGCGAAGCCAAGACGGGCGACACCGTGCGGATTTCCTCCACGCGGCCGCTCTCGAAGCTCAAGCGCTGGCGCTTGAAAGAAGTGCTGACGCGGAACACGTCTGCACAGCACGTAGGATAGGGGAAGAGACGCCATGATTCAGATGCGAACCTGGCTGACCGTAGCCGACAATTCCGGCGCCCGCAAGCTGATGTGCATTATGCCCATCGGCGGCGATGCCGGACTGAAAGCGGGACTGGGCGATATCGTCACCGCGTCGGTCAAGGAAGCCACACCTGAAAGCCAGGTGAAAGAAGGCAAAGTCGTAAAGTGCGTGATCGTCCGCATGCGCAAGGAAGCGCGCCGCCGGGATGGAACCTACATCCGCTTTGACGACAACGCCGCGGTTTTGATTAACGATGCGAATGAGCCCGTCGGCACCCGCGTTTTCGGGCCGGTGGCGAGAGAGCTCCGCGAGAAGAAGTTTACGAAGATCGTCTCGCTGGCTCCGGAAGTTTGGTAAGGAAAATGAGCAGACAGGAAAAAACACGGAACAGGATTCAGCTTCGCAAGGGCGATCAGGTCAAAGTGCTGTCCGGACGCGACGCGGGCAAGAGTGGCCGCGTGCTTTCCATCAATCCGCTGAAGAACACGGTGGTTGTGGAACACGCCAACATCATCAAGCGCCACACGCGGCCGAATCCGAACAAGAACGTCAAGGGCGGCATCGTGGAAAAAGAAGCAGCGATGAACGTCTCGAACGTAATGATTGTTTGCTCGAGCTGCGGCAAGCACACCCGCATCGGCCACACGGTTTTGGCTGACGGAAAGAAAGTCCGCTCCTGCCGCCGTTGCGGGACGACTTTAGACAAGTAAGGACCAGAGGAAATGAAGAGCCGATTGCAAGATAAATATCGCAAGGAAACGACGCCGGCGCTGATGAAGCGTTTCGGCTGGAAGAACGTCATGGCTGTGCCCAAGGTCGCCAAGATTACCGTCAACATCGGTCTGGGCGAAGCCAGCCAGAACGCCAAGCTGCTGGACACCGCGGCGCAGGAACTCGGCCAGATCACCGGCCAGAAGGCCATCATCACGCGCGCCAAGAAGTCCATCGCGAATTTCAAGATTCGCAAGGGCATGCCCATCGGCTGCGCGGTCACTTTGCGCGGCGACATCATGTACGAATTTCTGGACCGCCTGTGCAACATCGTTCTCCCGCGCGTGCGCGATTTCCGCGGACTGCCATCGAACGCATTCGATGGCCGCGGCAACTACACGCTTGGCCTCAAGGATCAGCTGGTGTTTCCGGAAATCGATTACACCCGCGTGGACAAGATCAAGGGCATGAACATCACTTTGACCACCACCGCGAAAAACGATGAAGAGGGCCGCGAGCTCCTGAAGGGTCTTGGATTTCCGCTCCGTGGTCCGAAAGAGGCAAACAACTAATGGCACGCACCGCAAAAATCGTAAAGGACCAGAAGAAGCCCAAGTTCAAGGTGCAGCATCGTAACCGCTGCCGCATTTGTGGTCGCGCGCGCGCCTACATTCGCAAGTTTCAAATGTGCCGTATCTGTTTCCGCGGCATGGCGCTCAAGGGAGAAATCCCCGGCGTAACGAAGGCTAGCTGGTAAGGAGATATTGGGAGAATTATGCAGACCGATCCAATTGCCGATTTTCTGACGAGCATTCGCAACGGCGCCGCCGCCAAGCACCAGCGCGTGGATGTGCCCGCGTCGAAGCTGAAGAGCGAAATTGCCCGCATTCTGAAGGAAGAAGGCTACATTTCGACCTTCAAGACCGTGGACGAAAACAAAACGCACAAGGTGCTGCGCGTTTTCCTGAAGTACACGCCGGATCGCCGCAGCGTCATCACCGGCATCAAGCGCATTTCGCGTCCTGGCGCGCGCAATTATGTTGGCGCTATGGACATGAAGCCGGTCGTCGGCGGGCTTGGCATCAGCATCGTCACCACGCCAAAAGGCCTTATGACGGGCCGCGCTGCAAAGAAGGCGAAAGTCGGCGGCGAATTGCTTTGCGAGGTTTGGTAAGAGTTTGGTTTCTCTAAACAAGAATTTTTGAAGGGTTGAAATAGAAAAATGTCACGCATCGGAAACAAACCAATTCCCGTCCCGTCTGGCGTAAAGATCGCCATCGCCGCGGACAAGATTGACGTCCAGGGCCCCAAGGGCAAGCTGAGCGTCGTCGTTCCGAATGGCATCTCCTTCGAACAGAAGGATGGCATTCTCAACGTCAAGCGCAGCGCCGATGATTTTCGCGCGTTGCACGGTCTCGCTCGCGCGCTCGTCGCCAACGCGGTGCAAGGTGTCACGCAGGGCTTCAAGAAGGATCTCGATATCGTCGGCGTCGGCTACCGCGCTGAGCTGAAGGGCAAAGTCGTCTCATTTGCTCTCGGCAAATCGCATCCTGTCGAATTTGCGATTCCGGAAGGAATCCAGATCGCCGTGGACAAGCAGACGCACCTCGTCGTCACCGGCGCGGACAAGGCGCAAGTCGGGCAAGTCGCTGCGGACCTTCGTTCGCTCCGTCCGCCCGATCCGTACAAACAAAAAGGTGTTCGTATTACCGGTGAGCGCCTCAAGAAGAAGGCCGGCAAAGCGGGCGCAAAGGCTGGCGCGTAATCGCGCTGAGGAATTAAGGAGAAAGCTGTGGCATCAACACCAGTTCGCAGATTATCGAGATCGGCAAAGCGTGAGCGCATTCATAATCGCGTGCGACTCACAGTTTCTGGCACTTCGGAACGTCCGCGCCTCTGCGTGTATCGTTCGATCGGCCACATCTACGCCCAGGTCATTGACGATCGCGCCGGCAAGACGCTTGTCTCCGCCAGCTCCAATGACGGCAAGACGAAAGAATCGCTGAAGGGTGGCGGAAATATTTCTGCAGCTAAAGTCGTCGGCAAAACCATCGCCGAACGCGCCAAAGCTGCTGGCATTGCAAAGGTCGTATTTGATCGCGGCGGATACAAGTATCACGGCCGCGTGAAGGCGCTCGCTGATGCGGCGCGGGAAGCGGGGTTACAGTTCTAAGCCTATGTCGAAGCAAATTCTAAGGGAGAGTCTCGCGGTTCGGCGGCTGCTTGCAGTGAATCCTGCCGAGTTGAAGGATGACGTCGTCGCCATCAACCGCGTCACCAAGGTCGTCAAGGGCGGCAAGAATCTCAGCTTCTCCGCGCTCGTCGTCGTTGGCGACAATCATGGCCACGCCGGCTTCGGAATGGGCAAAGCCCGTGAAGTTCCGATGGCCATCAAGAAGGGTATTGAACAGGCGAAGAAGAATTTGATCCAGCTGAATCTCAAGGGCACCACGATTCCGCATCAGGTCATCGGCCGTTACGGCTCGGCGCAGGTTTTGCTGAAGCCAGCTGCGGAAGGCACTGGCGTTATCGCTGGAGGCCCGGTTCGCAAAGTCATGCAAGTTGCGGGCATTCACAATGTGCTGACCAAGTCGCTCGGCACGTCGAATCCGCACAACGTCATCAAGGCCACTTTCGCGGCTTTGCTCGGCCTTAAGGATGCGGCGCAGGTTGCGGAAACCCGCACCAAGACCGTCGAAGAGGTCACCGGCAAGTCGAAGGAAAAAGCGGCGGGTGAGGCCTAATGTCGGCGCAGAAAAAAACAGCGTCCTCCGGGACCGTCAAAATCAAATGGGTGGTCAGCTTCATCAGCTGCACTGACGACATGCGTCAGACGATTCGTGGCCTGGGCCTGCGTCGTTTGCATCAGGTCGTTGAGCGCCAGGACACGCCGGAAACGCGCGGCATGATCCATAAAGTGCGCCATCTTGTGGAAGTGGTGAAATAAGTTATGGCAAAGAAGACCGAAGAAAAAAAGAGAACAGTGGGTCTTTCGACCCTGCGGCCACCTCGCGGTTCGCGCAAGAAAAAAGTCCGCGTAGGCCGCGGCATGGGTTCGAAGCTCGGCAAGACAGCCGGCGCCGGCAACAAGGGCCAGAAATCCCGCCGCGGCTATTCCCGCCGTCGTGGATTTGAAGGCGGCCAGATGCCGTTGCATCGCCGCATTCCGAAGCGCGGCTTTCACAATCCGTTCGGCTCAACCTACGCAGTCATCAATATCGAAGAGCTGAACGCATTTCCGGCAGGCGAAACCGTCACGCCGGACTTACTTCGCGCTCACGGCTTTGTTCGCACTGCGGAACAGGTGAAAATTTTGGGCGATGGCGAGCTGAAAGCGAAGCTCGCTGTTCACGCCCATGCATTTAGCGCCTCCGCCAAGGAAAAGATTACCAAGGCAGGCGGCACGTTTGAGGTTTTGGCCTAAAGGGGCACTCAAGGGACTAGCATGAACCGATTCCTCCAGGCACTCGCGAATCTCTTCCGCATCGAAGACTTGCGGAAGCGCGTCCTATTCACGCTGGCTTTGCTGGCGGTCTATCGCATTGGCGCGCACATTCCCACGCCGGGAATCAACAAAGCGGTCCTGGAGCTCTACTTCCAGCAAGCGCAAAACTCCGCACTTGGCATTTTCGATCTTTTCAGCGGCGGCAATCTCCGCCGCCTCACGATTTTCGCGCTCGGCATCATGCCGTACATCACCTCCTCCATCATCCTGCAGTTGATGACCGTGGTGTTCCCCTACCTCGAGCGCCTGCAAAAAGAAGGCGAGCTCGGCCGCCGCAAAATCACGCAGTACACGCGCTACTTGACCGTAGCGCTCAGCATCATCCAATCGCTTTCGATTGCGGCAACGCTGCAAGGCGCAACCGGACCCAACGGCCAGTCCTTCGTTTATCATCCGGGAATCTCGTTTACGCTGATGACCGTTCTCACGCTCACCACGGGTTCCGCGTTCATCATGTGGCTTGGTGAGCAGATCAGCGAACGCGGCATCGGCAATGGCATGTCGCTCATCATTTTTGTCGGCATCGTCGTTGGCTTGCCGCGCGCCATCATTGATTTGTTTGAACTCGTCAAGACCCAGCAATGGGGGCCGCTCAGCGCGCTGATTCTGATTCTGCTTGTCATCTTCATGATCGCCGTCGTTGCCTTCATCGTCTTGGTCGAGCAAGGTCAGCGCCGCATCCCGGTGCAGTACGCCAAGCGCGTCGTCGGCCGCCGCGTCATGGGAGGCCAATCGTCCTACCTTCCACTGCGTGTCAATTCCGGCGGCGTCATTCCGCCGATTTTCGCAAGCTCGCTGCTGGCGTTTCCGCCGACCATCGCTCTGGTGCTAAGCCATCGCTGGCCGTTTGTGGACACCATCGTGAATCAGATCAAATTTGGCGAGCCGCTCTACAACTTGCTCTACGTCGTCATGATTTTGGCGTTCGCGTTTTTCTACATCGGCATCGTGTTCAATCCGACCGAACTCGCGGACAACATGCGCAAGAATGGCGGCTTCATTCCCGGAATTCGGCCGGGCCGCAACACCAGCGAGTACGTCAGCAAGATTTTGAAGCGCCTCACTCTCGTCGGCGCCATCTATCTCGCCATCATCTGTTTGCTGCCCGAATGGATGCTCACCGGTATCCACTTTGACCACATCGGCTGGGGCATTGGCGGCTGGTTCGATCGCCATTTTCCCACCTGGTTCCTCAAGGGCTTGGGCGTGAATTTTTATTTCGGCGGCACGTCGCTGCTCATCGTCGTTGGCGTGGCGATGGATACCGTGCAGCAATTGGAAGCGCAGCTCGTCATGCGCAACTATGAAGGGTTTGCTCGGAAGGGCCGGATTCGCGGCCGGCGGTAATGGAAGCGCGCGGAGCGGCGGGGGAAGTGCGCCCGCACGAATATCTGGACCGCGCGGTGATTTTTCTCGGGCCTCCGGGCGCGGGAAAGGGTACGCAGGCGAAAGTGCTGGCGAAGTATTTTGGTGCCCCGCATCTTTCGACTGGCGACATGCTTCGTGAACATATCGAGCACGGTACTTCGCTCGGTATGCAGGCGCAGCCGATTATGTCGCGTGGGGAGCTAGTGCCCGATTCGCTCGTGCTGAAGATGGTGGCAGAGCGCATCGAGCGCCGGGATTGCATTCACGGTTTTGTGTTCGATGGTTTTCCGCGAACCGTGGCGCAAGCGCAGTACCTGGGCCAGTTGCTCGTGGAACACGGTTTTCCGCGGCCCATCGTGATTCACCTGGTGATCGATTTGCCGCTGCTGATGAAGCGGCTCACCGGGCGCAGGGTCTGCAAGGTTGGCGGCGAGATTTACAATATTTACGACCGTCCGCCGCAGGTTGCCGGCCGTTGCGATAACGATGGCGGTGAGCTGATGCACCGAGTGGACGATACGGAAGAAGTAATCGCCCCGCGTTTGTCAGCGTACGAGAATCAGACTTCGCCGCTCGTTGCGTACTACCGGCGATTGGGGCTGCTGTACCAGATTGACGCGGCAAAGAGCGTTGACGAAGTGAAGCAGCAGGTTTTGCAGAGCGTTTTGAGCGCAAGGCGGGCGCACTAGGCTGGAACATGGCGATTCATTTGCGCAGCCCGGAAGAGCTCGAAAAAATGCATCGCGCTGGACTCGCTGTCCACGAGGTGCTGCAAGCTCTGCGAAAGTTTGTAAAGCCGGGAATGACGACGATGGACCTCGAGGAAGAAGCCACGAGGCTCATTGCAGGAAAGCCTGGCAAGCCGGCGTTCAAAGGGTATCGGGGTTATCCCTGTGTTCTTTGTACGTCAGTGAACAGCGAGATCGTTCACGGGATTCCGTCGCCGAAGCGCAAGTTGAAGGAAGGCGACATCGTATCCATCGACTTCGGAATGGAAGTGGATGGTTACTATGCGGATTCGGCGGTCACGGTTCCGGTCGGTGAGATCAAACCGGAAGTCCAGAAGCTTCTGGACGTGACGAAAGAATCGCTCGACCGCGCGATTGACAAGATGCGCGCGGGCAACCGCCTCGGCGATGTGGGCCACGCGGTGCAGAGTTTGGTCGAGCAGAACGGCTTTTCGGTGGTTCGCGAATTTGTCGGGCATGGCATCGGTACGAAAATGCACGACGAGCCGAACCTGCCGAATTACGGCGAACCTGGCCGCGGCCCGCGATTGCAAGAAGGTATGGTCATCGCAGTCGAGCCGATGGTGAATGCGGGGCGTGCGGATGTTCGCATGCGCGATGAGTGGACAGCGGAAACAGCCGATGGCAGTCCTTCGGCCCATTTCGAGCACACCATCGCGATTACCGCGGACGGTCCATGGATTCTGACGCGGCCGAAAGAGATGACTGGACCGGCTTGGTAGAATAGTAGGGAAGCTGTAGCGGCCGCCTTTGAGGCGGGCGTATTTGGGAGAACATGGCGAATCGCGAAGAAGACAAAAAGAAGAACGACTCCGGTAACTCCAAGGAGGACGCGATTGAAGTAATGGCCACGGTCATCGAACCGTTGCCAAACGCGATGTTCCGCGTGGAGCTGGAAAACAAGCACCAGGTGCTTGCACACGTTTCCGGCAAGATGCGCAAAAATTTCATCCGGATTTTGGCCGGAGACAAAGTGGCCGTGGAGCTTTCGCCGTACGATCTAACCCGCGGCAGAATAGTTTACCGCTACAAATAGCGGGGACTTTGTAGGGCCGGGACTTTAGTCCGGCCAGTGGGACAGGAAAAGATTTTGTAGTGGCGGGTCTTTAGACCCGTTCAGTGAGGAGCAAAGATTATGAAAGTTCGCGCAAGCGTCAAGAAAATTTGTGACAAGTGCAAGGTCATCCACCGCCGTGGAGTTGTTCGGGTGATTTGTTCCAACCCGAAGCACAAACAGCGTCAGGGATAGTTTGCTGGTCTAACAATAATTTTTGATTTGAATAAGTTTTGAAGAAACAGGAGAAGTAAAAACATGGCACGTATCGCAGGTGTTGATCTTCCGCCACAAAAGCGACTCTGGGTCGGTTTGACTTCGATCTATGGCATCGGACAGGTGCGCGCAAAGCAGCTCGCGGAAAAAGCGAATGTGGATCACACGAAGAAAGTCCGTGATCTCACCGAGGACGAAACCAACCGCCTTCGCCAGGAAATTGAAAAAGAAGGCCGCGTCGAAGGCGATCTCCGCAAGGAGATCCAGATGAACATCCGTCGGCTCATCGAAATTCAGGCGTATCGCGGCATTCGTCATCGTCGCAACTTGCCGGTTCGCGGCCAGCGCACGCACACGAACGCCCGCACGCGTAAAGGTCCGCGCCGCGGCGCAGTCGCAGCCAAGAAGCAGACCAAGGGCAAGAAGGGCTAAGAGTTTTGGTTTTGAAAAGTCTGAGCACCAAGCGAAACGGAGCAGAACGTGGCTAAAGAACCGAAAGCAGCGCAGGACGCAACACAGGCGCCGGCAAAACCGGCAGCGGGTGGAGCGGCGGCCAAGCGAAAAAAAGAATTCAAGAAGAAGCGTGAGAAGCGCATCGTGCCGCACGGCGTGGCGCACATCGCCGCTTCTTTCAACAACACGCAAATCACGATCACGGACTCGGATGGCCGCACGTTGTGCTGGTCTTCCTCCGGCGCCGTCGGCTTCAAGGGTTCGCGTAAGGGCACTCCATACGCCGCGCAGCAGGCTTCGCTTTCAACAGCGACGACCGCGCGCGATCAGTACGGCATGAAGAGCATCGAAGTCCGCATTCAGGGGCCAGGTTCCGGCCGTGAATCGGCCGTCCGTGCCCTGGCCGCAGCGGGTTTGCACATCGTGGTGATTCGTGACGTCACGCCGATTCCGCACAACGGCTGCCGTCCGCCGAAGCGCCGCCGCGTTTGATTTTTGTGGCGCTGGTTTAGTCCTGCGCCGAGAAAAGTTCCAAGAGTTACTTGAAGGGAGAATCGAAGTTGGCAAGACATCGTGAAGCAGTTTGCCGCCTCTGCCGCAGAGAAGGCCAAAAGTTGTTCCTAAAAGGTTTGCGGTGCTTTACGGAAAAGTGCGCCATTGAAAAGCGCAATTTCGTTCCGGGCCAGCACGGCCAGTCGCGGCGTCCAAAAGTCGCCGGCTACGGCTTGCAGTTGCGCGAAAAGCAAAAAGTAAAGCGCACCTACGGGCTGCTGGAACGTCAGTTCCGCAACTACTTTGAAAAGGCCGAGCGGACCAAAGGTCCAACCGGCGAAAACCTCATCATTTTCCTCGAGCGCCGTCTCGACAACGTTGTGTGGCGCGCGGGCCTTGCTTCCTCGCGTTCGCAAGCGCGGCAGCTC
>Ga0210402_10002962_pt1 | contig 16183 bp, 15 predicted proteins | sample IncBWC7MmetaG_FD_161055 | JGI IMG/M metagenome (GOLD analysis project Ga0210402, IMG submission 161055) | Forest soil microbial communities from Barre Woods Harvard Forest LTER site, Petersham, Massachusetts, United States - Inc-BW-C-7-M | ecosystem: Environmental > Terrestrial > Soil >... | reverse complement strand
GGACGACTATCTGACCAAGCCGGTCTCGCTGGAGGAGTTGGGACTTCTGGTGAACCGGCTGCTTTCGCGGAGGCACGCCGAGGAATCGCTTGCCTACTATCGGCGCCGCGAGGAGCAGCGCAGCGGTCTGGACCGGATCACCGGTGCCTCGCGGCAAATCGTCGAGTTGAAGCGACAGATTACCCAGGTGCTGGCGATGGAAGCACGCCAGTTGAGTGGTCCGCCGCCGCCCGTGCTGATCACCGGCGAGACCGGGACAGGCAAGGAACTCGTCGCACGTGCGCTGCATTTCGAGGGCCCGCGCCATGCCGAGCCATTCGTCGAGATCAACTGCGCGACGTTGTCGCCGCAACTCATCGAATCGGAACTGTTCGGACATGAGCGTGGCGCCTTCACCGATGCGAAGGAGCGGCGCACCGGGCTGATCCTGGCCGCCGATCGCGGCACGCTGTTCCTGGACGAGATCGCGGAGATGCCGCCTGCCTCGCAGGCCAAGGTGCTCAAGGTGATCGAGGACCACCGTGTGCGTCCGGTCGGCAGCACGCGCGACCGGTCGGTCGATGTGCGCTTCGTCGCGGCGACCAATGCGGCGTTGGAGGAACGCGTGCGTACCGGGGAGTTCCGCGAGGATTTGATGTACCGGTTGCGGGCGATCACGCTCGCCGTGCCGCCGCTGCGCGCACGCGGCGACGATGTGATGCTGCTCGCCGAGTATTTCATGTCGCAGCACCGCCTGCGGTATGGCCGGCCGGAACTCCGCCTTGACCCCTGTGCGATCGAGGCACTGCGTCGTCATTCGTGGCCAGGTAATGTCCGCGAGCTCCGCAACGTTTTGGAGCAGGCGGCGCTGCTGACGATCGGCGAACGGATACGGACGGACGATCTCAGCCTGCGCGAGCCGCCGGTGCTGCTGGGTCAGAGCGATGACATCGCGGGCGGAGGCGGCGCCACCTTGAGCAGCCAGGAGCACGACCTCATCGTGCAGGCCTTGCGCCGCGTCGGGGGAAACGTGACGTTGGCCGCTCAGGCACTTGGAATCACGCGCGACACGCTGCGCTATCGCATGGACAAGCACCAACTGCGCCGCAGCGCGTTCACCTGAACGCGGGCAGGGTCGGTCCCTGTGCCGGCTGATCTGTGCTAGCATCCCGGCCCATGGCCACGACCTCCATCGCTATTCAGGAGAGCCCGCTCGTCCTGCAGTTGTTCCGCCGGGCGGACGATGCGCTGATCCTTGGTCACCGCCTGTCGGAGTGGACAGGCCGTGCGCCGGCGCTGGAGGAGGAACTCGCGCTCGCCAACATCGCGCTCGATCTCATCGGCCAGGCGCGCGGGCTGTACAGCCACGCCGGCACCATCACCGGCCATACCGAAGATCAGCTTGCCTATCTCCGCGATGCGGGCGCCTGGCGCAACTGCCTGCTGGTCGAACTGCCGAACGGCGACTTTGCCGTGACGATCGCTCGGCTGCTGCTGTTTTCAGCGTTCGCCGACCCGTTCTGGCGCGCGGCGAGCGGATCATTCGAGGCAACGTTCGCCGCCATGGCAGCCAAGGCGGAGAAGGAGACCGCATATCATCTGCGCCATGCCGGCGAATGGCTGATCCGTCTCGGCGACGGCACCGTGGAAAGTCACCGCCGGGCGCAAGCGGCGCTGGACCTGCTCTGGCCCTATACTGGCGAACTCTTTGCGACTGATGCCGCCGATACCGCGCTGATCGAAGCGGGAGTGATCCCGGACCCCGCGTCCCTGCGGGAGACCTGGAACGTAACGCTTGGCAACATGTTGTCACGCGCCACGCTCGCGCGGCCGGTGGATGGCTGGATGCAGTCGGGTGGGCGCGGCGGACGCCATACCGAGCACCTCGGTCATCTGCTGGCGGAGATGCAACATCTCCAGCGAACTTATCCGGGTGCCACATGGTAGCAACCGCATCGCTGCGCGATCGCGCGCTTGCCGTGCTCGAGGACGTCGTCGACCCGGAAATCCCGGTGCTGACCATCGCCGACCTTGGCATCCTGCGGGACGTGTCGGTGCAGGGCGATACGGTAGAGGTCACGATCACGCCGACCTATTCCGGCTGTCCGGCGATGAATATGATCACCCTGGAGATCCAAACGGCTCTGGCACGCGCGGGTATCGACGCACGTATCCACACCACCCTGTCGCCCGCCTGGACCACCGACTGGCTGAGCGATGCGGGCCGCCGCAAGCTCGCCGCCTTCGGCATCGCGCCGCCGGAGCACACATCGTCTCGCCGCGCGTTGTTCGGCGAGGCGCACCCGGCATGTCCACTCTGCGGCAGCACGGATACCGAGCAGATCAGCGAGTTTGGCTCCACAGCGTGCAAGTCGCTGCATCGCTGCCGCGCCTGTCGCGAACCGTTCGATGCATTCAAGTGCCATTAGCGACATAGGAGGAACCGATGCCAAGGGAAGCCGTAGTCACCGATAAGGCGCCAAAGCCTGGCGGACATTTCGCCCAGGCCATCGCCGTTGAGCCACGTGGGAAACTGGTGTTCATTTCGGGGATGGTCGCGCAGCGCCCGGACGGGACGATCGCTGGCATCGGCGACATCGAGGCGCAGACGCGGCAGGTGTGCGAGAACGTAAAGGCGGCGGTGGAAGCCGCCGGCGGCACACTGGCAAATGTCTGCCGCGTCGATGTCTACGTGCGCAACATGGAGAACCTGGCGCCGATCCATAAGGTGCGGCGCGAGTATTTTCCGTCGCCGCCGCCGGCCTCCACCTTGGTCGAGGTGAGCAAGTTCACCCATCCTGACTACCTGATCGAGATGAACGCGATCGCCGTAGTGTGACGCTTCGGCCGCGGCCGAAGCAACGGGGATGGATGGACCGCGTTTGACCCAGCATATCGGGCACTCCGATGCACCATCGAGGGAGCTTCGCCAATGCCGGTCAGCCACGACACCGCGACATCGCTGCTTGACCCACGCGAGGAACACTTTTGTATCCCGAGCTGTCACAGCGGACTGTCGCTGTTCCTGCGCCGCCTGACGCCGCAGGACACGCCAACGCGAGCCGTCGTGCTCTATGTTCATGGCGCGACCTTTCCGTCCGCGCTGTCGGTTGCGCACCGCTTCGATGGCCGCTCCTGGCGCGATGAGATGTGCGCGGGTGGGTTCGATGTCTGGAGTCTCGACTTCCATGGCTACGGCCAGTCCGATCCGTACCCGGCAATGTCCGAATCTCCGGACGGGCGCGAGCCGCTCTGCGCTGCCGAGGATGCCAGCCTGCAACTCGAGCAGGCGGTACGGTTCATCTGCGAGCACCATGCGATAGAGCGAATTTCGATCGTCGCGCATTCCTGGGGCACTATCGTCGCGTGTCGCTTCGCCGCTCGTTGCCCCGGGTTGGTCGATCGGTTGGTGCTCTTTGGGGCAATCGCGCGACGCGGCGGAACGGATGCGCCGCGATATCCCGCCTGGCGTCTGGTTTCGCTCCAGGATCAATGGGATCGCTTCACCGCGGAGGTGCCGGCCGGCGAAATTCCTGTTCTGTCGCGGCATCATTTCGCGGAATGGGGCGAGCGCTATCTGGACAGCGATCCGGCGAGCCGCACTCGAAGTCCGGCCAGCGTGCAGACACCAAGCGGACCGTGGAATGACATTGGCCGTGCCTGGGCTGGCAGCCTCGGCTACGATCCGTCGCGTGTCCACGCGCCGGTGGCGATCATTCGCGGCGAGTGGGACTCCATGTGCAACGATGCGGACGCCGCATGGCTGTTCAACGCTTTTGCATCGTCGCCGATCCGGCGCGATGTGAAGATCAGCCGAGCCACGCATCTGATTCATCTTGAGGAAAGCCGTTACGCGCTGTACCGCGAAACACAGAATTTTCTTGCTGCGGGCGACGTGCCCGCCTTCCTGGTATGAGCTGCAAAGGAGAACGTGATGTTCGCCGTCATATTCGAAGTTCAGCCGAAGCCGGAAAAATGGGACCAGTACTTGGAGCTGGCGAAGCAACTGCGGCCCGAACTGGAGCAGATCGCAGGATTCATCGACAACGAACGATACAAGAGCATGCGTACCGAGGGACGCTTGCTGTCGCTGTCCATCTGGGCGGACGAAAAGTCGGTGATCCGCTGGCGTACCCATGCGATGCATCATGGCGTGCAAGAGAAAGGCCGGTTCGAGGTCTTCGAGGACTACCACCTGCGGGTCGGCGAGATCAGCGCGGATACGCACACTCCGCCGGGGTGGACATTGCAGCAGCTTCGGCTCGATGCGACCGAAGTCGGTGTTGCGAAGGTTGTCAGCATATCGGAGATCGATCCCGGCCCGAACGCAAAACCGGCCGATGCAGATACTCTTCCGGAACGGCTGCGCGTGCCGAGCCCCGGTCGCGACGGTGTCAGCGACATGGAGCTGTTCGCGAGCATCTACACGCCTGGCAAGTTGTTGCTGCTCGTGTCGTGGCGTGACGCTGCCGCGGCAGATGCGTGGCAGCCGCCTGCGTCGCTGGCCGATGCTGGCAGGATACGGCACCGGCGCGTGCGGGTGGTCCGCGACTACGGACTGGCCGACCGGCGGGAGGCGCCGCAGTTCTACCCCGACGTGGCGCGACGCGGCGACGTTGGCTAGACTTGCCGCCGGCTCATACGCCGATGGAGGCAGACCATGAATGTCATGCGTGGCTATAGCGGACCGCGCTACAAGCACAGCCCGGATGACCCCGCACCGTACGACACGATCACGGTCGACAAGCTGACGCCTATCATCGGCGCCGAGATCGGCGGCGTCGATCTGGCGCAGCCGCTGGGCAACCAGACCTTCGAGGAGATCCATCGAGCGCTCGCGGAAAATTTGGTCATTTTCTTCCGCGACCAGCACATCACGGCCGAACAGCACCTCGACTTCGGGCGCAAGTTCGGCAGGCTGCACATCCATCCGGCTGCGCCACACGAGCCCGGCCATCCCGAGTTGATGATCATCCACGCCGACAAGGATTCCCCCCGCGCCAACGGCGAATTCTGGCATAGCGATGTTTCGTGTGACGTGGAGCCGCCGATGGGCAGCATCCTGTATATCCGCACCTGCCCGCCGCGCGGCGGCGACACGCTGTTCGCTTCGATGTATGCCGCCTATGAGGCTCTGTCGGATCGAATGAAGCGCTACCTGGAGAGGCTGACCGCAATCCACGACGGCGAGGATTTGTATCGCGGCACCTACGCCAACTTCGGCATTGCCGACAAGCCGAGCTATCCGCGCGCCGAACACCCGGTGGTCCGCACGCATCCGGTGACCAGCAGGAAGACACTTTACGTCAACCGCGGTTTTACCAAGCGCATCGTTGGCCTGTCGCGCGACGAGAGTTCGGCCATCCTGCACTATCTTTGGGACCACGCGGAAAATCCGCTGTTCCAGTGCCGGTTCCGCTGGCGGGAAAACTCCATCGCATTTTGGGACAACCGCTGCGCGCAGCATCGCGCCATGTGGGACTACTGGCCGCACACCCGCTCCGGCCACCGCGTCACGGTGCAGGGCGACAGGCCGGTATGACCATGGCAAATGCTCCGACATCGCCACTAACGACGTATCTTGAATATCTGGAGAAGGGCGAGCTCGGTTACCAGTTCAGCCCCGAAGCCAACGCAGCGGTGTTCTATCCGCGCGTGATCTGCCCGTTCACCGGAAGCGATCGGCTGGAGTGGCGGATCGGCAAGGGGATGGGCACGGTGCACGCGACCACCGTGGTTTATCCTCAGAAGGGCGATCCGTACAACGTCGCGCTGATCGATATCGACGAGGGTTTCCGAATGATGAGCCGCGTCGAGGATGTTCCCCCACTCGATGTGCGGATCGGCATGCGGGTGAAGTTCCGCGTGCATCAGGCGGAGGGCGACGAACCGCCGTATCCGGTGTTCACGCCGGCGGAGGTCGCGCCATGAACGGCCTTACGCGAGGGAGCGCCGCCATCGTCGGCGCCGCGGAGTCCGACATCGGCGCTGTTGCCGCGAATATGAGTCCGCTCGATCTCATGGCGCAGGGCATCCATCGCGCACTGGCGGATTGCGGGCTCAAGCTGAAGGACGTCGACGGCATCTTCTGCGCCGCGACGCAGGCCCGCACCTCGGCGATGTCGATGTGCGAGTACTTGCACCTGCCATCGGCCTACACCGATTCCACGATCGTCGGCGGCTCTTCGTTCGAGGTGCACGTCGCGCATGCGCAGGCGGCCTTGGCCGCGGGACTTTGCTCGGTGGCGGTGATCGCCTACGGCAGCACGCAGCGCACCGTCGGACGGCGCCAGGCCTCGGCGCGCGAATACAATCCGTACGAAACGCCGTTCCGTCCGTTCCTGCCCTCGACTGCCTATGCGCTGGCCGCGTCGCGCCACATGCACGAGTTCGGCACGACGCGCGAGCAGCTTGCCGAGGTGGCGGTGGCGGCGCGCGAATGGGCGCTACTGAACCCGGTCGCGTGGGAGAAAAAGCCGCTGACCATCGCGGAAGTGCTGTCGGCGCGGCCGATCAGCTATCCGTTCACCGTGCGCGACTGCTGCCTGATCACCGATGGCGGGGGCGCCATCGTCATGATGTCGGCGGATCGCGCGCGCAGCATGGCGAAGCCGCCGGTCTATGTGCTGGGCTGCGGACAGGTGATCACGCACGCGTCGATCTCGTCGATGCCGAACCTCACACTGACGGGCGCGCGCGAGTCCGGCGCCGCCGCGTATCGCGTGGCACGAATGCGCGAGACCGACATCGATGTGCTCGAACTCTATGACGCGTTCACCATCAACACGATCCTGTTCCTGGAGGATCTGGGCTTCTGTCCGAAAGGCGAGGGCGGGCCGTTCGTCAGCGGCGGAAGGATCGGGCCGAAGGGCAGCCTGCCGGTGAATACCAACGGCGGTGGGCTGTCGTACTGCCACCCGGGGATGTACGGATTGTTCCTGTTGATCGAGGCTGTGCGCCAATTGCGTGGTGAATGCGGCGCTCGCCAGGTGGCGCAGGCGGAAACCGCGCTGGTGCACGGCAACGGCGGTGTATTGTCGGCACAGGCTACGGTCATCCTGGGAACACAGGCCGCGCTGTAATTCAGCTTTTTGTTGTGGAGCATAGGGACGCACCATGTCGCGGGCCGGGATCAGGCCGATCAGGATTTGGCGAGCATAGTCGCAGTCGAGGCGCTTGCCTTGGGATCTGGGTGCGGCGTTGCAGTATTGTCATTGATTCCACCGTTCGGACATCCTCGCAGAACCGGAGAGCTGCTTTCGACTGATGCGGGACGGACGTAGACCGTTGGCCCCCTGGGGTTTTGAATGCCGTCAAAAAGATGGGTCGCGTTCTTCCGACCGCGCAATCCAAGCCGGCTTGCCTGCGAACTGCGCTCACGCTCTGCCGGGCCGGGTAGAGCCGATGTGCTGACCGGCGATGCCTTGACCGTCGTCGCCACCCGATCGCAAGGGTGGAGGTTTGAGCGCATGTCTGGAGCTTCCAGTCGGCCCAGCGGCGAGTTCGCCAGTTCAGGAAAAGATCAGGTCGAGTGGCCAGGCCCGGGAGCTTGAATTGGGCGACACCTATGAGTGATCCGAACACACTGTCTGTTGGTGGAGTACTCACCACCCTGTCCCATTTGACGCGACGGATCCGAGGTCACGTCAGCTTTGGCCTGCAAGCCGAGTTCTGTTCGTACGCGAGCGAATTTCTGCGGGTCCATGTAGCGCCGGTCCGAGGCAAGGAGCCGCAGGGCCACGAGGCCGCTTTCGGTGAAGAAGGCCTTCGGCAACGGGGCATCAGTCCTGACGTCCATGAGGCTACGGTCAACCATGGTCCGCGGTGGCGGTGGGATTTTTTAGCGTCAGCCAACGAATACCTGTGCGTCCGCAGTTTCGAACATCACGTCCACCGGCTGTCCCTCAGCCACCCAGGGTTTCCGGACGCTCTGAACGTGGCCGAACCTTTCGCCCCTGATACCCGCCTTGAACAATCTTGATGAGCTGCCGCTGTTCATTTTCACTAATCAGGGGCAAGTGCTCGTCGGCGCCGTTGGATCGCGGCCCGGTCCAGATGCAGTGCCTCTGCTCTTTGCCGCCGATCTCGAACAGGAACGGCGATGGCCTCGACTTCTGGCCATACCGCTCAGCCGAGTAAGTAAGCCCGAGTTGGCGCCGGGCTCTGGTCATGCCCACGTAGGCCACGCGCCGCTCCTCCTCGAGGTCTTTGCAGTTCGTGTGCGGCAGAACGCCATCTTCCACGCCAACCAGGAAAACCGTGTCCCATTCGAGCCCCTTGGCGGAATGAATGGTCGACAGCACAACGGCGTTCGGCAGCGGATTGCGCACTGATCGAGATTGTTCGGCGATTCGGTTCTCCAATTGGTCTAGCGACACGCACGAATGGGCCAGCGCGACAACCGCGTCGACCACGGCATTCCATTCCGCTGCCTCCCTTTCGGACGCTCGAGCTGGCACGGCCTCGCCAACGATGCGTCGGACGTGCGCGGCGGCAGCAGTGAATTGACCGCGCACCGCCACTCGGATCTGATCGAGCTGCTCGCGGACGATTTCGGCACGCTTGTTGGACCCCAAACGGCTCATTGCTTCCGGGCTGTTGCCATCTCGCAGATAGGTCAGCGATCCCACCACCAGTCTCGCCGCCACGCTCTGCCAAAGATCGGCGCCGCCGCGCACATCGAACGGAACGCCGAAGTCCTTCAGGATGCTCTGGAACGGCAGACCAACGGTGGCAGTGCGGTACAGGATGGCGATGCTTTCGACGGCGCGACCCTGCTCGAGCAGCTTGACGGTGGCGCCAGCCACCTGCCGCGCCTCGATTTCCGGCGATGGATAGCCTCTGATCACCAGCTCGCCCGGCGGCCCGACGACTGGTTGGTAATCCTTGTCGATGCGGGCTCTGTTGTGGCGGACCAACCGTTTGGCCGCCCGCACGATCTCCGGTGCCGAGCGATAATTGCGATCGAGCACATGCGTCGTTGCCGCGGGATACCTCGTCGTGAACTCTAGAATGTGACGGACGTCGGAGGCTCGAAACGAATAGAGCGTCTGATCGTCGTCGCCGACCGCCCAGAACCCGACGCCGTCATTGATGAAATTATCGATCAGCTTGATCTGGCCCGGATTCACGTCCTGATATTCGTCAACCAGCATGTGATCATATGCGTCCGTGATACTGCGTCGATATATCGTGTTGGTGGTCATTGCCATGACGACCAGCGGCACCATATCGGCGAAGTCGATGGCGCCCATGGCGCTCAGCGCCTGCTCGTAGACCCGGAAATACCTGACGGCCTCGACCAGCACGTCGTCGTCGGTATTGATCGTGGCCTCGAACCCGGCGGCATCGAGCAGGCACTCCTTTGCCCCGCCGATGATGTCGAGAATGTCCTGTTCCTCGTTCCACCACATCTGGCGGGTCGTGAAAACGCGCCGTTGCTCAGGGGTATCCCAAAGCTGGAACCGCTCGGGCAGACCGGCGACACCTGGGTTGCGTCTGAGCAACCGGAACGCGAAAGCATGAAATGTCATGATGTTCAGGCGGGCTGCCGACGGCAGCTCCAATACGCCGGCGATGCGGCTGCACATCTCGTCGGCGGCCTTCTTGGTAAAGGTCATGGCCAAAATGCGGGTCGGATTGATGCCCTGGCGGACGAGGTGGACGAAGCGCCCCGTCAGGGCGCTGGTCTTGCCGGAGCCAGGGCCCGCAAGCGTTAGTTGGACTGGCGCCGTGCCCTTGGCGGCGGCTGTTTGTGCTGGATCAAGGTGCCTCATTGTCCAACATAACCGAGCCAAGCCTCATCATGGAAGCTCTCGATTGACAGAGTAGAACGCCGCCCGAGTGTGACATGCCAAGATGCTCAATGGAACCGTCGTTGCTGTTTGCCTGCGGCATATTCCATCGGCAGATGACGGTCGCATGTGCCTTTCCGGGCTGAGTGCGTCAGAAGTCTGGCCGGGATTTGGCCGGCAACATGAGCGGACCGGTGTCGCGGCCATCCCATACACGAATTGGTCGAGCACACCGCGCGCCTCCCGGTGGGCCCGCGGCCAACGCAGGTGCGATGGCTCGTACCGTGGGGTCAGCAGGGGCGAGAGTTTACCGATTGGCCCGGAAGGCAACCCAACTACAGTAAATCCGCCACGCTCGATAACGGTCCTTCCCGCCCGGTATGTTCCGCGCCGTAGCGGTGGCAGCTCTTCATCCCATTACGGCCATTGTCCAACGCAATACGGGATGGCGCAGTTGGGTGGAAAGCGGTCTTTGCCGCCGAACGAAAACGCCGCCGACCATAGGGCCAGCAGTGCTTGCGCCTACGGACCAGCTAATCGCCGCATCAACACGTCGAGCGCTGGCCACGGTGGCCCCTTGCGTAGGGTGCTGACGAGTTCTCGGGCTACTCGCGGCCCGTTCGGGAACTGATCGCCTGCATCCCAGCGCCACGCTGCGACCATCGCAAGAACCAGGACCCGGCACTCGTCGAGCAGTTCTTGATCAACGTCCGGATAGTGCTCGATGACCTCTTCGGGCACATGGGCGAGGTCGAATTCGATTGGCCCGCGGCAACACGTCTCAAGGTCGATGAACAGCGGTCCGTTCTTCGTGCTGAGCAAGTTGCCCGGGTGCGGCTCGCCGTGCAGCAGTTGCTCGGCGGCGCCGCGGTCGGCGATCGTTCGTCGTATGCTTCTTAACGTGCTGCTGAGGAGCTCCCGGTCGGCGTCGGCGAGCGCCGGAGTTCGGTCGCGGCTCGCCACGAGTTGCTGAGCTTCTGCGACTCGATCCGTGAAGTGGGGCGTCGTGACATCGAGCTTCCGCATGCCGGCATGCAGCCGCTTGAGCGCCTTCGCGTAGTCGGCTGGTGCAACTTCTCGTGGCGTCACCGATGAGTAGTAGGTCCACAGCGTGACCACGAAGCTGTCACGCTCGTAAGCGCGCGGCTCCACACGAGGCTCAAGAGCCGCCGCAGGGCTCTGGGTCTCGGCGAGCCGTTGGGCAAGCTCAACTTCGAACTGCGCCACCTGCCGCGCCAGAGGTGCGATTCGGGCAAGGACGTCACAAGGCAGCAGGCGCACGGTGAGCTTATTGGAATTCTGAAGAACGACCGCGTCGTCGACTGTCAGGCCAAGCGCGGAGGCGATCGCCATGGCCGCAGCCACCGCACGCGGAACCTCAGATGCCTGCAAGGAAACACTCCGTCTGCACCTACTCTGGCAAGGGTTACCACGGGACCTAGCGCTTCCTGTCACTTGCCGCTCACCCCGACGGCAAGGTCCGGCTTGGGTCGAAAGCGGCCGTTTCGCAATCGCTCAGAGACAGGCTCTAGTCAATCGGGTGACCAGCCGATGCTGTCAGGAAACAGACGAAGATCAACACAGAAGAAGATCAACACGGTCCCCCAGCCCGCGCGCGGGCACCACGATGGGAGAAAAATTGCACTTCGACGATAGCGCTCTAGAGAAGGTCCTTTCTATTTTCGTAGCAGCGGAGGACGATCGAGCACACAGAGAATCACAGGAGATCATTCTCGATGGGCGCGCCGCGCAATCAATCCCCTCTCCGTGGCCCTTCGTGGCCCTCAAATCTTCCTCCGTGTTAAATGCTTTCTGGCGGACCACCCAGCCGCTCCGGCAGCGGGATGACGGTCCGATTGCCCCCCGCGCGCGGAGGCCGCGACGGTTGCCAGACCGCCCTCCGGTCGCGCAAGTTCCGGCGGTCTCGCGATCCCGAAAGGACCCGCCCATGAACGGCGCCGAAAGCCTTGTGCACAGCCTGCTGAAGAGCGGCGTCGATACCTGTTTCTGCAATCCCGGCACGTCCGAGATGCACTTTGTCGCCGCACTCGACCGGGTGCCCGGCATGCGCTGCATTCTCGGCCTGTTCGAAGGCGTGGTGACCGGATCGGCAGACGGCTACGCGCGCATGTCGGGCAAGCCGGCGGCGACGCTGCTGCACTGTGGGCCGGGCCTCGCCAACGGTCTCGCCAATCTGCACAATGCCCGCCGCGCGCAGACGCCGATCGTCAACATCGTGGGCGACCAGGCAACTTACCATCGCCCGAACGATGCGCCGCTGACCGCCGATACCGAGGGCTGGGCGCGCGGCGCATCGGCTTGGGTGCGGACGGCGACCTCATCCGAGACGGTGGGCGCGGATGCCGCCGTGGCAGTGCAGGCGGCGCGCACCCATCCCGGACAGATCGCCACGCTGATTCTGCCGTCGGACACCTCGTGGGACGAGGGCGGCGTGATAGCGGAGGCGCTGCCGGTGCCGCCGAAGCCGCGCTCGGACCCCGCCCAGGTGCGCAACGCCGCCGATATCCTGCGCCGCGGCCTGCCTACGCTGATCGTGCTCGGCGGCGACGCGGTTCGGACCGAGGCGCTGGAGAATGCCCATCGCATCGCGTCGGCCACCGGCGCGCGGCTGATCGCCCAAGGGGCAAATGCCCGGATCTCGCGCGGCCGGGGGCGGGTGCCGGTGGATCGCATCCCCTACGTGGTCGATACCGCGGTGAAGGCGCTGGCGGGCACGCGGCATGTCATCCTGTGCGGACTACGCAAGCCGGTGACGTTCTTCGCCTACCCGAACAAGCCGACCACGCCGATTCCGGCGGACGCCGACATCCACGTGCTCGCGCGCACCGACCAGGACGCAGCCGATGCGCTGGCGCGGCTGGCGGACGAACTTGCCGCTCCGCGCGTCGCCATTCCCGATCCCGGCGCCCGGCCGGAGCCGGTGCGCGGCAAGCTCACGCCCGAGTCCGTCGCCGCCACGCTGTCGGCGCTGTTGCCGGAGCAGGCGGTGGTCACCGACGAGGCGGTCACCTTCGGCCGCGGCTTCTTCCCGTTCACCTACGCCGCCGAACCGCACGACTGGCTGAACTCCACCGGAGGGGCGATCGGCTGCGGCCCGCCGCTCGCCACCGGTGCCGCGGTCGGCGCGCCCGGGCGACGCGTGGTCGCGCTGCAGGCCGACGGTTCGGCGATGTACACGCTGCAGGCGCTATGGACGCAGGCGCGCGAGAATCTGGACGTCACCACGGTGCTGCTGTCCAATCGCAAGTATCAGATCCTGCTGGGCGAACTTGCCAATGTCGGCGCCAACCCCGGCCGCACCGCGCTTGACATGCTGGACCTGGGGAGGCCCGATATCGACTGGACCAGGCTTGCTGCCGGAATGGGCGTCGAGGCCGCGCGCGCGGACACCTGCGAGCAGTTCGCCGATCTGTTCGCGCAGGCCAACGCTCGGAAAGGCCCGTTCCTGATCGAGCTGGTAATCTGACGCCGTGAGACGGGCCCCGGCGGGTGGGCGCCGGCGCCGCTATAGCTGCCTAGGGGCTGGCGCCCTCCACGGGTCTGCCCGGGACCGTCAGCTGGCCGCCTGCGGTGACGGTTGGCGGCGCAGCCGTTCGACTTTGGCCATCGCGGCGGGGCCGGGCCACTCCTCGACGAGCCACTGGGGCAGCGGGTCGTCCGCGCTGCTCAACGGCAGTACTTCGTCCTCGTCGCCGCGACCGTTCGGGAACAACTCCAGCGCCCGTGGCATCTCGTAATAGATCTCCAAGCCGTTGCCGTCGGGATCGGCGAAATAGATGCTGCGCTGGCAGATATGATCGGCGGCACGCTGGATTTCGACGCCGTTCTTGAGCAGGTGTGCGTAGGCTTCGCGCAATGCCGCATAACTGGCGACCTTGAACGCGATGTGCGCGAGCCCAAGCTGTCCCTGCCGCGGCCTCGGCGCGTCCTGTGGTGCAGGGTGCTGCATGACGTCGATTGTATGGAAGCCGTCACCCAAAGTCATGAACACACCGCCGTGCTCTGGATCCTGCTCGGCGATGCGAAACCCCAGCACGTCGCGGTAGAACCGCTTTGACGCTTCCTCGTCGGCGACCCTCAGCAGAACGTGGCCGATACCGCTCAGGTTGATCATGTCAGGCTTCTCCTTGTCGCACGAGTACTTCTTAGCCAAGCCACGTGGCGTGGAATAGCGATGCCCTTTCATTTACCCCAGACCGAGCGCGCCAGCACCGGTCGGCCAGGGCAGGGGCTCGGCCTTCCTTCATCCCAGCCGCGCCACGATCCAATCAGCGCCAGGGGGCTTCCGGCCCTACCATGAGCCGGTGTTGGGCATGCTGGTCCAGGGTTCGGAAGGCGGCAGCGCGCCGCCGGCCTGCAGCAGTTCGATGGAGATGCCGTCGGGTGTGCGGATGAACGCCATACGGCCGTCACGCGGCGGGCGGTTGATCGTCACTCCGCGGGCGATGAAGGCGCTGCAGGTGTCGTAGATGTTGTCCACGGCGTAGGCGAGGTGCCCGAAATTGCGGCCGCCGGTGTAAGGCTCGGGATCCCAGTTGTAGGTGAGTTCCACGGCAGCCGCCTCGTCGCCGGGGGCGGCGAGGAACACGTTGGTGTAACGGCCCTTCTCGTCTGGACGGCGGCGGATCTCACGCAGGCCGAGCACCTCGAAGAAGGCGATGCTGTCTTCCAGCGAACTGACGCGAATCATGGTGTGCAGATATTTGGTCATGGCGGGTCCTCCGGTCAGGTGGTTGGCGTGTTCGTAGCGGCGCAGCAGGCATTGGCTCAGTCGACACGAGAGCCCGCTTGGGCCGGTTCCAGAACAGCAGTTGCTGGTTTACCCGGTCAAGCCGAGCACACTCAAGTTTGCAGATAATGCCCGGTTTCCTTGACGAAGGATGGAGAGCGTCCGCAAACTTCAATGTACCCAGATACTGAAGTGCTTGGAGGGGGGAAATGGCCAACCGATCAACTGGCAGAGAAGGGCTTATCGACCGGCGCACCGTGCTGCAGGCCGGGGCGGCGCTGACGGCCGCTGGGCCCGCGCTTCTGCGCGGAACACATGCCGAAGCGCAGCCGCGGCCACAAGGTGCTTCCCACACGACAATCATTGATGCCCAGGTCCATGCCTATGCGGCGAACACGCCGGACCGACCCTGGCACAGCGTGCCAAACTGGCCCGCGCACGTTACCGGCGACGAGATGGTGGCGGCGATGGACAAGGTTGGCGTCGACGGCGCGATCTACATCTCGCCCTTTTCCATGTACCAATATGATGCGAGTTATGCGGTGGACGTGCGGCGGGCTCACCCAGACCGGTTCGCGCTGGTCAAGCCGGTCAACCCCGACGATCCGGCGGTCGCGGACGTTATCTCCGAGTGGAGGAAGACACCCGGTACGGTCGGCATCCGCATCATCATGACCAAGGAAGCAAAACGCACGCCCGACGACCCCGGCTTCGACCGGGTCCTGCGTGCGGCGGTTCAACACGATTTTCCGGTCAACATCCTTTTCTGGGGCAACGTCGACGCGGGCACGGAGCTGATCGACCGCCATCCCGATACGCGCTTCATCATCGATCACATGGGTATCCTGCAACCGACTGCGCCGCCGGCGCCACCGCAGCCTTGGGCCGACCTTCCGAAAGTAGTGGAACTCGCCAGGCGCAAGAACGCGGTGATCAAGATCACCGGCGCCTGCACGCTGTCAAAGCAGCCGTATCCGTTCGCCGATATCTGGGACCCGCTTGCCCGCATATTCGATGCCTGGGGTCTCGATCGTTGCCTGTGGGGCACCGACTGGACGCGTGCATTTGCCGTCGTCAACTACGAGCAGGCGGTCGAGCCATTCCTGAAGACTGATCGCCTGAGTGCCAGCGAGCGGGCCATGCTGATGGGTGGTGCCACCGCCAAGGCGTATGGTTGGTCACCGAAGAAAGTCTAGCGCCTCATCCGGCTTCGGGGCGTTGTAACCACGACGGTTTCGTCATCAGTCCGCGATGAGCGTTCTCCGGCTGACGTTGTTGATCGTGGTATCGGATCACCGATTCGCTTAGCATCCGCATGGCCACCGAACCATGGGAGGACTGCATGCCGCGTATTGCCTTGCCGGAAGGTGTGTCGGTCCACTGCGCGATCGATGATTACCTATGGCCCTGGGATGACAAAATGCCGGTGCTGATGATGCACGGCTTCGCGCGCAACGCGTTGTTCTGGAACCGATGGGTGCCGGCGATCGCGGAGACGCATCGGATTTACCGGCCCGATCTTTTGGGTTGTGGCCTTTCGGACCAGCCGCCGCGAGAATATCAATACACGCCGAATGCCATCGCTGCCCAAATTCTCGGGGTGCTCGACGCGTTGTCCTTGTCCCGGGTGCACTGGGTCGGCGAATCCTCGGGCGGCCTC
>Ga0210402_10002960_pt1 | contig 16199 bp, 13 predicted proteins | sample IncBWC7MmetaG_FD_161055 | JGI IMG/M metagenome (GOLD analysis project Ga0210402, IMG submission 161055) | Forest soil microbial communities from Barre Woods Harvard Forest LTER site, Petersham, Massachusetts, United States - Inc-BW-C-7-M | ecosystem: Environmental > Terrestrial > Soil >... | reverse complement strand
CGCGTCGAGCGGAAGGGTGTCGCGTTCTAGCACCACGACATGTTCAAAGTAGTCGGCGAGGGCGCGTGCCGCCGCCAGGCCGGCCATTCCGGCGCCGACCACAACCGCCTGCTTTCCGATCAAGGTGGACGACACCAACGCCTCTCACCGCTTTGTCCCGGTGGGAGATAGAGACATACACCGTTCAGCCGAGCCCGAGTGTGAAATCCCTCACACTCCCAACGGGCCGCTTTCGTTGTAAACCGAAAACTGCAACCTCGCGGGTTGTGTTTCGCCTCCGACCCCAACAGACAGGTCGACGACGGGGCCGGGTCGTCCTTGAGAGTGACCGAGAGATGGTATGGTGCCATCTCCTCGTCGCCTGCCCCATCCCATCTCTCGGTCACTCTCGCGACGGCGTCGCTTGATCCTCGGGGAGGAGAAGGAGCCGGAGGTCAATCAGCGTGGTCTCGGAAGACGCCGTCCCTTTTCAAAGACCGCCGCATCGTCCGGCTTGGTCAGATCAGCCGGTATGGCGACGATTTAGCGATTTGTCTCGCGCGCAATTTGGGACGCTGCTGCTTCCAGCGGCTCCCGGCGACGCGCGCAGATCGCAACACACCGAGCGTAGTCGCGTGTCCGCAGAATCGAGCGTCACGAGTTCACGAGTTGCCAAAGGGCCTTCTCAAAATCCCCGGTGTCTCGCGTGATCGAGACCAGCGCCATCAAACACGTCCCGGTAAGTCGGATGCTGCCGATGCGCCTATTCCAGGACCGCCATGGCCTGTCCGGACGCGCCGGTCGAATTGGTGCGGGCGCTGGCCGCCGCGGCGCAAACCGTTGCCCTTCCAGCCGAAGGCACGCTGCCGATGACCAGCAGATCGGTCGCCAGATCGAGTGTTTCACCTCGATTGCGGCGGCGCGCCACCAGTCGGGCGGCGGTCATACGCCGGCAACGGTCTGCAGAGGCTCGGCTGTCCAGGCGGGATCGTCGAAGACGCTTTTCGGCCAGGGCAGGCCGTAATGCTCGCGCAGCATCGATCCCTCGTATTCAGTCCGGAACAACCTCCGCTGCTGGAGGATCGGGATCACTTCGGGCGCGAAACACGTCGAGTTGCGCCGGCAGCAGTGGCGGCATGATATTGAACCCGTCGGCCGCACCGTCCTGGAACCAGTCCTCGATAAAATCGGCGATCTGGTCGGGCGTGCCGGCGGTGACGTAATGCCCGCGCGCGCCGGCAAGATATCCGAGCAATTGGCGCAATGTCGGCTTGTCGCGCCGCACCAGATTGATGATGACTTCGGTGCGGCTGCGCGCGGCCTGTACCAAACCCGGGTCGGGGAAATCTTCCGGGACAAGCGGGCGATCGAGCGGCAGGTGCGAAAAATCGTGCCCGCCGAAGCGGCCCGACAGCCGCTTGCGCCCGACCTCCGGATCGGTGAGGTCATTGACCTCGCGCGCAAGTCGCTGCGCCTCCGCCTCCGTGGCGGCGATCATCGGGCTCAGGCCCGGCAGGATCAGGACGTGCTCCGGCAGCCGTCCCTCGGCCGCCGCCAGCCGCTTCAGATCGGCGTAGAATTCCTGCGCCGTCGCCTTCGCCATGTGAGCGGTGAACACGGCATCGGCATGCCGTGCGGCGAAGCGGCGACCGGTGTCGGACGAGCCCGCCTGCACCAGCACCGGCCGTCCCTGCGGGCAGCGCGGCAGGTTGAGCGGCCCGGCCACATGGTAGAAATCACCGCGGTGATTGATCGCCCGAATGCGGTCCGTGCGCGCATAAATCCCGTCGGTCCGGTCGTCGACCACCGCGTCGGTCGCCCAGCTGTCCCACAGGGCCTTCACCACCTCCATGAAATCCTCGCCGCGAGCGTAGCGGTCGGCGTGGCTCACCTGGCCGGTGCCGCCGTAGTTTTCCGCCGCGGTCGCGAGCCAGGAGGTGACGATGTTCCAGGCCGCGCGGCCGTTGCTGATGTGGTCGATCGAGCCGAACTGCCGCGCCAGATTGAATGGCTCGGTGTAGGTGGTCGACGCGGTGGCGATCAGCCCGACGCGACTGGTCGCCGCTGCCACTGCCGCCAGCACGGTGATCGGCTCGAGCCAGGTACGGGGCGCCTGCGACACATCGCCGCCGAGCGCCAGCTGATCGGCGAGGAAGAGCGAATCGAACAGCGCTGTCTCGGCGCGCTGTGCCAGGTCCTGGTAATAGCGGATGTCGGTCAAGGGCAGCGGCGACGAACCCCGATGCCGCCACGACGCCTCGTGATGGCCGCGGCTGTGGATGAACAGGTTAAGGTGTAGTTGCCTTTTCATCGGGCGTCCTTGCTGGTGTGCCTACTGCCCGTCCTCGACGGAAAGGGTGGGCGCGGGATCGGAGGGGGATCGTCACTGTCGGCCTCGGCTCGCGCTACACCGGCATCGTCCGTTTCTGGTGCGCGCGGCCGAGGATCGCGGTCTCTTTCCGGTGGCCAGCGATGACCCGCACCCCCTCGTCGAGCTTGCCGACGATATTCTCCGGTGCCGCGGTTTCGAGAAACGCGACGCGGTGCTTGCGGCAGGCGGCAAAGACGCGTTCGCGCGCCTCGCGCATCTCCGGCGGGTAAGGATCGCGCGGGACTTCGAGATAGCCGAGAGCCAGGCCGAGGTCACCCGGACCCAATTCTGCAAAGCCGAGGCCCGGCACGGCGATGATCTCCTCACTATTGGCGATACCCTCTGGGCTCTCCAGCTTGATGCCGAGCAATAGCTCGCCCTCGGGGTTGAGCGGCCAGGGATCACAGCATGCGAAGTATTCCCCGGGCGAAATCCCCCACACCGGAGCGGCGGTCGCTTCCGAACCGCGGCCGCGCGTCCCCAGGCCGAGTGAACCCCCGGCGGTGTTTATGGCACGCGTCGCGCCATGCATCCGCTCGACCGGAGAAGGGAGGGTCGGATCGATCCCGGTCGACTGGTGCGGATATCGGCAGGATTCGACAAAGGCGCGAACGGCGTCCGCCGAGTCGGCCTGGCACAGCAGGACGCCGTGCACTCCGCGACCAAGGATTTGGCGGAACTGCCAGGCGTTGAAGCGCACATTGGCGGCATCGGTACCGTTGACCGGAGTCTCGACGATGACGGTCGGCGTGCGGTGCTCCGAGCGAGTTGGGCCGCCCTCGATCAGACCCTGCATGTATTCGGCAAGACCCGCCATGTCGAACGAGCCGTGCTCCATCCCGATGTTTATATAGTCGGCCCAGGTATCCGCGTCCTCGCGCCCGTGTGGGCGGGTCAATACATGGCCGCTATGACCGCCGACGTAGTAGATCGCCTGGTCGCCCACCAACAATTCGATGGCGCGGTTGATGCGGTTCGCCATGATCGCCTCCTCGACGCTGATCTTGCCATCCATGGTGCAGCAGCGGTTCAGCCGACGCGCACAAGCGAGCCGCCATCGACGGGCAGCGCCACGCCGGTTATGAAATTGGCCTCGTCCGACGCCAGGAACAGGGCGGCGTTGGCGACGTCCCAGGCAGTCCCCATGCGCCCGCGCAGCGGTACCCTGGCGTCGCGTTCGGCGGCGACCTCGGCGCGACTGCGGTTGCTGGCGCGGGCGCGCGTATCGACCGCCATCGGCGTGTCCATCAGCCCGGGCAGGATGCAGTTGGCGCGGATGCCGTAGGGCGCGTTGTGCAGCGCCAGCTGCTCGGTGAATGCCACCATCGCCGCCTTGGTCGCCTTGTAGGCAACAAGCGGGTAGGAATTCTCGCGCGCCGCGACCGAGGAGATGTTGATGATGACGCCCGAGCGCTGCCGGCGCATGATTGGCACCACATGTTTGCACGCCATAATCGTGCCGCGCAGGTTGATCGCACAGATGCGGTCGAAAGCCCCTTCGGTAATCTCGTCGAGCGGTTTGTCGCCGCCGGCGATGCTGACCCCGACATTGTTATGCAGGATGTCGATCCGTCCCCAGCGCGCCTCCGCGGCGGCTATCGCCGCGGCAAGAGTGTCTTCCTTGGTGACGTCGGCAGCGAAGGGCACGCACTCGCCGCCCTCTTTCGCGGCCATCGCGGCCGTCTCCTCGGCGGAGTCGATAAGCCGGTCGGCCGCCAGGATCCTGGCGCCTTCTTGCGCGAAGCGCAGCGTGGTTGCACGACCATTACCGATGCCCTCGCCGGGGCTTTGCCCGGCCCCGACGATCACAGCGACCTTGCCTTCGAGCCGCATGGCTACATCCTTTCGACAGCGTGTCGAAGGATGCCTCCGGGCTGCCGCTTCGGCAAGACAGCCTAGGGTGGAGATCACAAGTCTGCGGAAGTTCCGGTACTGGCGCTGATGACAATCGCCGGCGTGCAGCCGCGAAATTGACTCGCAGAGAGGACTCTCCGAGGGAGCAAAAGGAGATTCGAACTGTCGGTCGCTCTCGCGAGAAACTCGCTGATTTTCGCAGAGGAGAAGGGCCTACAGGTCAATCAGAGTGGTCAAAACAGGCCTCCGTATTCACGGGTGACCGGCGGTTCGAATTCCCTTTGCTCCAGCGGGGAGTCTAGTGCGAACCTGGTTTTCGGAAACGAATCCCATCGATGACTCTCGGGAGCACTCACTTGGCAGCAGCACGGGGTAAGTATCGCCTCCTGCACCGACGATGCCGACGCGCAGTTTAGCACCGAGGTCCGCGTGACCTTGAACGACGGCCGCGTCCTCTCGCCGCGTCGACGACATGGCCGGCCGCGGCGGCGACCACCCGATCTCGGGCGAAGAGCTGTGGGAGAATTTCGACGATTGCGCCCGCCGCGCCCTGCCCAAGCAGGACATCATGCCGCTGTTCGAACGCCTCGAGACGCTGGAGAAGGTCGCCGACATCCGCGCCTGTTGGTGAAGCGGCCCCTGCCCGGTACGATGACACAAGCCGCGAAGCCGGCGGCTGCGCCAGCCAAAGGGAATGCGCTGCCGGAAACGAGCTAGGTTCCTTAAGCCGAGCCGCACGCCAAGGTCGGCTATTGGGCAGGAAGGGCCGTTCCTGCAGCCTCTTTTTATTTTCAGATGTCGCGGATGCGCGGCAGCACCTTCTTGCCGAACATTTCGAGCGCTTCCATCAGCTCGTGGGGATCTTCCGAGCCCGGGGTCTGGAACGACAGATCGACGATGCCACAGCCGATCTGCTCGTGGGCTTGCTTCAATTGCGCAACGATTTCGTCCGGACCGCCGCAGAAGTTGATCGGCAGCACCCGGTTGACATTGGCCGGCCGCCGCCCTTCGCCGGCGACGTTGCGCTGATCGAGTTCGAGCAGCGCGGCGCGGACACCCGGTTTCAGCGGGAACACCGCCTCCCGTGGATATTGCGCCAGCGCCTGCTGCGCCTTCTCGTCGGTTTCGGCGATCAGGATGTTAGCACGGTAGACGATCTGGTGCGGCTCCGGCTGCCAGCCCCAGCGCGCGCACTGGTCCTTAAAGTAGCCGGTCACCTTGCCCATCACATCGAACGGCCCGAAAGACACGCCGAGGCCGATATGGTTGCGGGCGGCGAAGTCGCTGGCCTCGCTGCTGGTGCCGAGCGCATACATCGGCGGCAGCGGCTGCTGCAGCGGCCGCGGCCATACCGACACCGTGCGGTAGTGGAAATGCCTTCCCTGCCAGCCGAAAGGCTGCGGCTCCTTCCAGGCACGCAGGATCAGCTCCATTCCCTCGTCGGTGCGCTCTCGCGATTCCGCGGGGTTGAGATCGTAGGTCAGCATCTCGTTGGTCGTGCCGCGCAGCATGCCGACTAGTTGATTGGCAACGACCTAGGGAGGTAAAAATGCCACGCTTCAGTGCGGCTGAACAGGAGATCGTCAAGGCTCTCATTGACACTAAGGCGGTGGATTTCGAAGCGATTCGTCGCGCATTCGCTGAGCATGGTGCGTCCGCTACGCTAAATCTATCCGGAGAGGATTTCTTTTGCGGAACGATCCGTCGTTTCATTCGAGTGTATCGCCTGAACGACACAGTCAATGTGGTCGAGCAGTTAGGGGAACTTCAGCAACTCAGAGGCGAGGTACAAGGGTAACTACGTGCGGGCGCCTTGGCAAGCTCGGACTCAGCCTCGTGGGATGATCGGTGATTTGAGTTCCGCCAATAATGGCGGCATCCAGTAGTTCCTGGCCAGAGGCCGATCTCATTAGACGCTTATGTGTTGCGCTAAAGATCGCCACGGAAGAACTAGCAGCGGAGGGATATTCAGACCCTAACGATGAGGAAGTCGAAGTAGGAAGTACCAAGATCATTGCGGAAACCGCGATGTTATTGCTTGCGGCTGTCCCGGCCGCGCGCCGGTTCGCTGTACTGCGCGAGCAGATCGAATCCGTAGCCCAACTGCTTGCTCCGCATGCACGGAGCCGGCACATGCGACTTGGGCTCTGCCTGAGGCCGGCACTGGCCCGTGACTACGGGTTTGCGCATATCTGTCTGAGTGCTCTCAACCACCCTGATGCCGACTTCGATGGTCTCCTGCGGAGCGGTGTGGCGGCGTATGAGGCAGAAAGCCGGAAGCGGCCGCCCCATCGAGAGCTGGAACAGCGTTGGATCGCGCGTGTCTGGTCTGGCAACTTCCACCACAGCCGGTCTGACGTGCAACTTTCGAGGGGCTCGATGATCGGCCGACCAATCGACACGCTCAGAGCCGCCGTGACGATATTTATACATTCACGCACGCCTTGCTGTACGCGACTGATCTCGGTCAAGCCGCGATACGGGTTCCGCGATCGAAGCGATTAATTCTGGCGGACGCGGAAGCTGCCTTGGCTCGATGCCTAGACTTCGAGGATTACGATCTCGGTGGTGAAGTTCTTCTGACTTGGCCATTGCTGAGTTCTTCCTGGAGCGCCGTCGCCTGTTTTGGTTTCAAAGTATTGGCGCGCGTGGAAGACGAGGTTGGTTTCTTGCCAGCCCCTATTACCCGTCTCGATCGTTACCGAAGCTTGGAACGGGCGGAGGAACGGTCTCGCTACGCGCTCGCGACAGCATATCATACTGCCTATGTCATGGGACTGCTTTGTGCGATTACCTTGAACCCCGGGAAGCCAGTTCCTCATAAGACGTGGGCCACCAACAGGCGAGGTGCGGATAAGGAGCTCGCGCCGCTGCTAGACCTCCTACACTCCGCCTCTACGCGAGATAAAGGCAAAGAGCCTCACTGGCTCTCTGATTTCTGGACTTTGGATCCTCATGAGCGAGCCGCGACGTTACCGATGCTCCTGACCATCGCGCTGCAGCGCGCCGCGAGGTCTCATAACTTGCAGAACATGCGGGACGCGCTCGAGGTGGGCGTTCGATTGGGGCTTGTCATGGGGCCTGCATCGCTCCAGGCCGCTGAATTCCTTCAGCGAGCAGCGACGCTTAGCGCGATCTGAATGGATGCGACCGAACACTCGGTCGGATACATCCGCCTACCAGCGATCCGGACCGCCTAGTCTTACTGCGTCAGTAATCAGGAATTCTGCTGGTTTTGCGGGTAGGCGCGTTGCAACAAGGGCATCTCGGAAGGCTCCTGCACAAGCGGGCTGGCCGCATCGAGCAGGCGTCGGGCGGCGCGAGCCGCGCGGTCTTTCGCGCTCCCTGCGGTTCACTGATGAGTTTGGCTCTTTCCTCCGCCGCTGAGTCCGTCTTACCACATCGGCCAGTCCGCGCGCGACGGTCGCACGGATGCGGCTCCTTCTCTCTCAACTTGGCGCGACAGCCTGTTCAAAAGCAGGCTCTCCTGACTAGTCCTTCCTCAAGGGACCAATCCGTGTATCTTTCGCCTTCGCTTGGCGCAGCACAGCTCGGTCGCAAAGAAAATGAAGATATCAGCGAACATGAGAACAGTTTCGATAATCTCCTGTATCGCTCTGCTCGCGTTGAGCGCGTTGTCGCTGTTCACTGCGGCGAATCGTTTCCATCCGTATTTTTCGGCGGCTTCTTTGGTGGTCGCCCTCACTCTGCTCGTGGCGATAATCGTCACCCGCGAAGGGGGGCCCGAGCCCAAGCGCCCCAAAGCCGAGGCAGCCAAGCCCATGCCGGTCCCGGCAGCCAACAATCAGGCCGAAGCTGAAATTGTCAGTTTCCTCGCCACCCTTCAGGAGCAGGGCCGGTTAATCGACTTTCTAATGGACGATATTACGACATACGACGACGCCCAAGTTGGAGCCGCCGCTCGCGTCGTGCACCAGGGGTGCAAAGCTGCCCTGCAGGAACACTTCAGAATTCGACCCGTGCGCGAAGAGAGCGAGGGATCTTCCGTCACCATCGCCGTGGGATATCCAGCCGATGAGTATCGTCTCATCGGCAAGATCAGCGGGGCAGCGCCGTTCTCGGGAACGCTCGTCCATCGCGGCTGGAAAACGGAGTCGGTTAAACTTCCGCGGATCGTGCGGGTCGACGAGCGGCTTCCAACAATTGCGCCTGCGGAGGTCGAACTGAAGTAAGCTGCCAGGAGCGCCGCCGTCCGACACGGCGCGTTGTCGGCAGCGAGCACCACGACGACGAAATGGGCGGGTGACCCGATGTCCACCCGTAGGTGACTGCCCCGCCAGCTAAAAATGTCTTGCACACAACGCAACCGAAGACTTGTAGATCATGAGCACACGTTTCAGTCTTGGCATCGACCTTGGAACAACCAACAGTGCAATCGCGCTCACCGATCTGGAGACGGATCAAACCGAGGTGCTGGAAGTCACCCAAATTCTTGGACCGAACCAGATCGGCGAGAAGTCTACCCTGCCCTCCGCGCTTTACATCCCGCACCGTGATGAATTTCCGGAGAATTCGTTTCCACTGCCTTGGGAGAACGGAATCGGGGACGCCATGGTAACTGGTCATTTCGCTCGCGAGCATGGCGTTCTAATTCCCGATCGTCTCATCACCTCCGCCAAGTCGTGGCTCTCCAACCCGCATATCGACCCCAGGCACCGATGCCTTCCGTGGAGATCAGACATCCAGGATCAGAAGCTCTCGCCCTTCGAGTGCTCACGGCGATACCTTGCGCACCTGAAGAACGGATTTCTGTACGCTGGACGCGTGCAGGGCCGGAACTGGGACCTTTCCGAAGCGCAGATCGTTCTGACGGTTCCCGCATCATTCGATGAAGTTGCGCGAAGTTTAACCGCTGACGCGGCGGAGGCTGCCGGTCTCGGCAAAGTCACCTTGCTTGAGGAACCGCTGGCGGCGTTCTACGCATGGATCGCGCAAGCAGGCAGGGAGTGGCGCTCCCTGGTCGGTCCCGGTGACATTGTCCTGGTCTGTGATGTCGGCGGCGGAACGGCCGATTTCAGCCTGATTGCCGTTACCGACAACGATGGCAACTTGGAGCTCGAACGCATCAGCGTCGGAGAACACATTCTTCTGGGCGGGGACAACATGGATCTGGCGCTTGCATATACGCTCCAGGCCAAGCTCGAAGCTGAGGGAAGGTCGATAGATTCCTGGCAGTTCCTTGCACTCGTCCACGCTGCCTCCAAAGCCAAGATCGCATTGTTCGACGACGACTCCTTGCCCGAAGCGCAGATTGCGGTTCCCTCACGAGGCTCGAGCCTGCTCCTCAGAACCGTTTCGACGAAACTTGATCGAGCCAGCGTTGAGCAGGTGATTCTCGACGGCTTTTTCGCAAAGACCACGATCAGCGACCTACCACAGGAGGCACGTAGAGTTGGGCTACAGGAGTTCGGCCTCCCTTACGCAGCCGATCCCGTGATCAGCAAACATCTGGCCCGCTTTCTCTCCCGGAGCCGCGCAAATGTGAGAGCCAGCCAAACGCTTGCCACACTGGTGGAAGGGCGGTCGGGGAAGGAATTCCTCATGCCGACCGCCGTCCTCTTCAACGGCGGTGTTTTCAAGAGCGCGGCGATCCGCAGGAGGGTGCTCGAGCTGCTCGCTTCGTGGAACCAAGGACAGGCGGTTCGCGAGCTGCAAGGGAGTGAACTGGACCTCGCGGTCGCAACAGGGGCTTCATTCTATGGGCGAACTCGGGTCACCCGAAAAGATATCCGGATCAAGGCCGGAGCAGCGCGGTCGTACTACATCGGCCTAGAGACCTCTATGCCAGCTGTGCCCGGATTCAAACCGCCCGTAAAGGCGCTGTGCATTGTTCCGCAGGGGATGCAGGAAGGCTCAGAACTCCTCATCGAAGGACGAGACTTCGGTCTCCTCACCGGGCATCCCGCCGAATTCCGATTCTTCTCGTCGGCAGTCCGTAGCGGCGACCGACCAGGACAGATCCTGCCTGATGCCGAACGAGAGCTGGAGGACAGCAGCCTGCTCGAAATCAATCTGCCTCCACTCCCCGACTTTCCGGCAGGACAGGCGGTTCCCGTGCAAATCAACTCCGTGGTGACCGAACTGGGCACGCTTGAACTGTGGATGAAGCACATAAACTCAGATCGCCGATGGAAGGTCGAATTCCAGGTCAGGACGGAGTAGCCGGTGCCAAGCGCCCGACCATGACACGAGCCCGTTTCAGCATCGGTATAGATCTCGGGACAACGAACTGCGCCCTGGCGTTCGTGCCGCTGCATGGCGAAGCGAGATCGGAGATTCTTGGCATCCCGCAATGGGAGGCGCTGTCCGGGATAACGGAATCCCCAGCGCTCCCTTCCTTTCTCTATCTGCCGGACGAAGCAGTCGCCGCCCAAGTTCAGGGCCGGGAGGCCGGCAACGAGGAATGGATTGTCGGCCGGCTCGCACGAAAAAAGGCCGGAGAATCTCCGGGCCGGGTCGTCCATTCCGCGAAATCTTGGCTCTGCCACCACACGTCCGATCGCTCGGCGCCGTTTCTGCCCTTGGGATCGGACGACATCGCTCGCAACAGCAAGATCTCACCGGTACGGGCCTCGGCGCTGATCCTCAACCATCTCAAGGGAGCGTGGGACAGCCGATTTGCCGACGCCGGCGCCGACTTCGAGTTTGATAGCCAGGAGATCACCGTCAGCGTTCCTGCGTCATTCGACGCAGCTGCCCAGAGACTAACGCTTACGGCCGCCGAGGAAGCCGGCTTTCCGGAAACCATTCGTCTGCTCGAAGAGCCACAAGCCACGTTCTACGGCTGGCTGGAACAGCACGATTTTGCAACAGACCTTGGGAGCAAGCTGCCCAACGACAACGACGGAACGCACCACGTTCTGGTGGTCGACATTGGTGGTGGTACCTCGGATTTCAGCCTATTCGAATTCCGCTCGCACAGCCGCGACCCTGCCCCGGGAATCAAGCGCGAGGCTGTGAGCGACCACATCCTACTGGGTGGCGACAATGTCGATCTCGCAATCGCACACCTTCTCGAACCGCGCCTGATCGGTGAGCGAAGGAAACTCTCGGGCCCTCAGTGGGATGACCTCGTCGCTCGTTGCCGGGATCTTAAGGAGAAAGCGCTCTCCAGAGAAGGCCGGCCCGACGAGCCCTTCCCTATCTCGTTGCCCGGTCGCGGGTCCGACCTGGTCGCGGCTGCGCGTACGGCCCAACTAACGCGTGCCGAGGTCCAGGCGGTATTGCTCGACGGTTTCTTCCCCGAGTGCGACTCGCAAGCGCATCCTTACCGGACACAGGCCGCCCTGAAAGAGTGGGGGCTTCCCTATGCGTCCGACAGTGCGGTCACACGACACCTTGCCGATTTCGTGCGGGGTCGTCCTCGGGTCGACGCGATATTGTTCAACGGCGGCTCGCTTCACCCTGAGCTCCTGCGCCAAAGGATCTGTCAGCAGGTCAGGAAATGGCAGGGGGGCTTGCCGCCGCTCGCGCTGGAAAACGCGGACCTCGACCTCTCTGTTGCGCGCGGGGCGGCGCTATTTGGAAAATTTGGTTATCACAAAACAGAGCGCATCGAGGCGGGTGCCGCCCGCGCGGTTTTCCTCGAAGTGCTTAGGGAGTGGTCGCCCGAGGCTGCTGAAAGGGCTCGGCCCTCGCTTATGTGTGTTCTCCCTCGTGGGGCGTCGTCCGAGCAACGGTTCGAAATCACGGGCCTTCCGCTCAAGCTGCACACGAATCGTCTTGCACGCTTCCAGGGCTATTACTCCACGCGCCACGACAAAAGCAAAGCAGGCGACATCGTCGATTGGTGCGAGGAGGAGTTCCACGCCCTTCCGCCGCTTGAGACGATCATCAAAGTGGCGGACTCTGCCCCCGGCACAACCACCGACACACTTCCCGTTACGTTGATTGCCAGCGCTAACGAGTTGGGCCTCCTCCAAGTCTCTTGCGTCAGTGCGGACCACCGTATCAGACAGTCCTGGCCGCTGGAATTCAATCTCCGCCCACACGAGCGGGACAGCAACAGCGCGCTTCGATCAACGACAGTCTCCAAGTCTTCGGTTCACTTTGAGCCGAATGTCACCGCGGAGGCACTCGAAACCGCCCGAACGCGCATCCAGTCCTTGTTCACCCGCTCCCCCAACAAGCGAGATAAGCTCACAGCGACACGGGTTCTTAGAGACCTGGAGCAGATTCTGGGAATGCCGAAGAGCGAATGGAACGCGGCCCTCGTTCGCTCTCTCTGGCCAGCTCTGGAAAGCTGTGTCGCCCGGCGCAAGGAGTCGGTGGACCACGAGGAGGCCTGGCTCATTCTCGCCGGATTCCTGCTACGCCCCGGCTTCGGGGCTGCCGCCGACAACTTTCGCATCGACAGCCTCTGGCGGCTCCGCGACCATGGTCTCTATTTTCCTGGCAAACGCATTAAGTGCCAGGAATATATCCTTTGGCGGCGCGTGGCGGGTGGCCTCACGCGGCAACGTCAGGAGCAGATCCTCGCGCCCGAGCTCAACAAAATCCGTACACTCAAGAACCTTCCATCAGAACTCATCCGCCTCGCGGGATCATTGGAACGCATTCCTAATGAAACGAAGACGGAATTGGCTAATCTGTTCATTGATATTGCCAGCGAGCTCGCCCGCGAGAAGAAGCACTGTGCTCCCTATCTTGCCGCGCTAGGCCTCATTCTCAGCCGGGCACCACTTTATGCCGGACCAGAGACTGTTGTCTTGTCCGATCTTGTGGGGCGAGCTTACGAGACCTTCCGTATCTTTGATTGGGCAGCGCCGGAACTAGCAGAAATGCAAGCCTTGTTCCTCCGCGCCGCACGCGTCGTTGACAATCGGAGTTTTGACTTGCCCAAAGCTATGCGTCGTCAAATTGCAGCCAAGCTGGAGAAATCCGGTGTCGCTCCTCAGAAAACCGGCAAGCTCAAGGAATTCATGCCCGTAGGACGTTCGGAACGCATCAGTCTACACGACGAGAGCCTCCCCTCCGGACTGATCTTGAGAGAGAGCTAGTGGATAACACCTGACGAAAATCCCGACGGGGGATCCCGGCGTGCGATCTGCCGTGCGAGTCCGGGCAATGCGCAAAGGGATCATCGTCAGGTGAAGGCGAGGAACCCGAGAGCTCGCTATCACCGCAGAAATTGAAAGCGCTTTCTCTCACAAGTGACCAATCTTCCCCTCCGCTGGCGAGTCCGCTTCACCAGTCAACTTCGCGGCTGCGGACGAAGAGGCCGCCCTCTCGTCGGAAGACCGACAGTTAGCTTGCCTAATCTGGGATGGGTGAATTGACCAGAAGACCGGGCTTCCGATCCTCGAACGGGCAAAGCGCTGATTCTGATCCTAATAGATCGGCACTTTCTGCTCTTGCACCGCGCGCATCGTAGTGATAGACGCCCAAAAGATTGATCAATGCTGGTCAATCCATATTCTGTCTCGAAGATAAAGAATGTCGACATTGGACGAGATCACCAAGGAGAAGCAGCGGGTCAGCGAAGCACTCGCACGCGTCAATGCGCAGCGCGAGACGCTCACCGGCCAGCTCAGCGAACTTGAGGCGACCGAGCGTGTGCTCGCGCGGTACAGCAAAGGCACTCGGGCAAAAAAGACGGCCTCAGCCAAGGCGCCGACTACAGCAACCAAGGCGGCCGCTCCAGCGCGACCTCGCGGGCGTCCGCGCACTGCGACCGCAAAACCAGCTGGCGGCAAACGTACCTCGCCGACCCTCGGCGAGCAGGTCCTTGCCTTAGCAACCGGCAAGACGCAGCAGGAAATCACCGCGGCATGCAAGGGGGCTCGCCCTAACCATGTCGGCGTCGTCATTTCCCGGCACAAGCGGGCGGGCCGCATCGAGCAGCGCGATGGGAAGCTCTACGCCACGCAGTCGACGGGGATGGAGCAGGGCGCCGCGCTCTGATACGGGAAGGCGTACCGCGTCCTACGACGACTACGCCATAACGCCGGCCGCGAACATTACCCCGCGATTTCTCCGATGGCATCAAGACGCGCTCGGCTTCCGGGTGTTTACAGGTGCGAGATGAGTTTCGTCGGTCGGCAGGAGGCTGCGATGAGCGAACAGGAGAAGAAACTCGACGGACCCGACTTTGCTCGTGGGGTCCCGCTCGGGGATCTCGCCGAAGGCAGCATGATCGTGGGGCAAGTCGCGGGCGAGGCGGTATTGCTGGCGCGAACCGGTGGAGCGCTCTTCGCGATCGGCGCGGAGTGCACCCATTACCACGGCCCCCTCGTCGAGGGGATGCTGGTGGCGGATACCGTCCGTTGCCCCTGGCACCATGCCTGCTTCAGCCTGCGCAACGGAGAGGCATTGCGTGCCCCGGCGTTGGACCCGGTCGCGTGCTGGCGGGTCGAGCAACAGGACGGAAAAATCTATGTCCGCGACAAGCTTGAACCGGCGGAACGCGGGGCGCGGACGGCAGCAGGTGCCGGGCCGGATTCGATCGTAATCGTCGGCGGCGGTGCGGCGGGAAACGCCGCGGCCGAGATGCTGCGGCGCGAGGGCTATTCCGGCCCGGTCACGATGCTAAGCGCCGATGAGGCGGGACCGTATGATCGACCCAATCTGTCAAAGGACTACCTGACCGGCAACGCGCCCGAGGAATGGATCCCGCTGCGGTCGCCCGATTTCTACCGCGAGCGGGGGATCGAGCTGAAGCTCAACGCCCGCGCGGTCGCGATCGATCCCCAGGCCCGAGAAGTCCGGCTCGCAAACGGCGCCCGGCAGCGCTTCGGCGCTTTGCTCCTCGCCACCGGCGCCGAACCGGTCCGCCTCGGGATTCCTGGTAGCGATCTTCCGCACGTCCATTACTTGCGCACGCTCGCCGACAGCAGGGCATTGATCGCCGCAGCAACAGCCGGGCGCCGGGTGGTCGTCATCGGCGCCAGCTTTATCGGTCTAGAGGTCGCCGCGTCGTTACGGGCGCGCGGGCTAGAGGTGCATGTCGTGGCACCCGAAGCGCGCCCGATGGAAACAGTCTTTGGCCCGGAAGTCGGAGACCTCGTACGCCAGGTCCACGAGGAGCACGGCGTCGCGTTCCACCTCGGTACCACCGCAGCTTCTTTCGATCCAAACCGCATCACATTGAAGAGTGGCGAACAGCTCGATGCCGACTTCGTCGTCGTCGGGATCGGGGTGCGGCCGCAGACCACGCTCGCCGAGGAAGCCGGGATTGCTGTTGACCGCGGTGTCACCGTCGACCCGTATCTCGAGACGAGCACCCCCGGCATCTGGGCCGCCGGCGATATCGCCCGCTGGCCCGACCGGCTGACTGGCGAGACGATCCGCATCGAGCACTGGGTCGTCGCCGAACGGCAGGGCCAGACAGCTGCCCGCAACATGCTCGGGGCGCGCGAGCGCTTCAGCGCGGTGCCGTTCTTCTGGTCCCAGCAGCACGATCTGCAGCTCAACTATGTCGGGCACGCCGCAGGATGGGATCGGGTCGACACCGATGGAAGCATTGCGGCGAAGGACTGCACGGTGACTTACCGACAGAGCGGCCGCAAATTGGCGGTGCTGACGATCGGGCGTGATCGCGCCAGCCTCGCCGCCGAAATCGAGCTCGAGAAAACGATCGCCGCTGGTAGCTGACAGGCAGGCCCTCCCTGTCTCTCCGAACCGCCTTGGAGGTGACGCTGAGGCCAGTCACTTCTCAGGGGGGACCAGCGGTTCGATTCCCCTTTGCTCCAGCGGCGAGTCAGCAACAAACCGTTCCGGCGTTTGGGTCGTCCTTGGTGCCCCGCGGCGCAAAAGTTTTTCGGAGCGCCCCTGATCCTTGGCCCAGCTCGTAGCCATCCCATCGAGCGAGTTCGCTGGTGCGGCTGTGTTTCAGCATTAACCCGGGACCCCACCTGGAAAAGAGGCAACTTACTGAAATTGAGTGCGGATATGCCCTGATAGCGGGGTCTCGACGGCACCGATCGCGACCCTCCCGATACTCGAATTTCTGAATGAAAAATCAAAGTTAGAATTC
>Ga0210402_10002959_pt1 | contig 16201 bp, 10 predicted proteins | sample IncBWC7MmetaG_FD_161055 | JGI IMG/M metagenome (GOLD analysis project Ga0210402, IMG submission 161055) | Forest soil microbial communities from Barre Woods Harvard Forest LTER site, Petersham, Massachusetts, United States - Inc-BW-C-7-M | ecosystem: Environmental > Terrestrial > Soil >... | reverse complement strand
CTGCTCCTATTTTTTCACGGCAGCAGGTGAGGGATGCCACATTGGTCCACAATGGCCTATAATCGGAGAACATCGTCCCAGTTCTGGATACAATGCTTGATCTCAACGATATCGTGGTGTTCGCTCGTGTCGTCGAGGCGGGCAGTTTCACCGCTGCCGCGCGCCAGCTTGGCATGCCCAAGACGACGGTCAGCCGCCGCATCGCGGCGCTCGAGCGTGAGGTCGGCGTGCGGTTGGTCCAGCGCACGACACGCAGCCTCAACATGACGGACGCGGGACGTCTCTATTACGAGCAGAGCAGTCAGGCGCTGCGGACAATCGAAGATGCGAATTTGCGGCTCGCGGAAGCGAGAGCGGAGCCCTCGGGCACGATCCGCATTTCGGCTCCAGTCGGCTTTGGCGGCCATTTCCTGACCAGCGCGGTGTTCGATTTTCTTGCCGCTTATCCGAAGACCAAGGTCGATTTGCACCTCACGGACGACACGCTCAATCTGGTCGGGAACCGGATCGACCTCGCATTCCGCACCGGGATTCTTGCGGACTCGACACTGATCGCCCGCAAGCTCGGCTCCACGCATAGAATCCTGTGCGCCAGCCCGGACTACCTCGCTCGCCGCGGTGTCCCGGTGGCGTCGGCGGACCTCGCTGGCCATCACTGCGTCATTGCGGGCCCCTCGACCGGCAGCGCTCACTGGGTGCTGGACGGGCCGCGTGGCCAGGAAACGGTCGCGGTGTCTGGACGCTTCGCCGCCAATGAAATGCAGGCGGTGGTCGCCGCAGCGATTGCAGGCTACGGCATCGCTCAATTGCCCTACCAGGTCGCCGAGGCGTTTGTCCGGGACGGGCGGTTGCGCCGCGTTCTTGGCGACTACACGACGCCGGTTGGCGGGCTTTATGCCGTGTATCCGAGCAGCCGACACGTTTCGCCTTTGGTCAAGGCATTCATCGAGCTTGCAGCCGAGCGATTCGCCGCCATCGGGACCGGCGAGGATGACAAGGCTGTAGCCGTATCCAACCAAAGCTTCGGCTGACAGACTAGCCCTCTGTCCGCTTTGGGACCCGTAACAGACAGGAGCAATCGATTCTCGATTTTCGCGGCCAGACGATAGGTCACAATTCCGCGCCCTAGGAGTAAACCGACATGCTACCAGCGAGGTTAGACAATGTTGGAACACTGGCTCATTGAGCTCGCCGGCCACGTCTCCGGCCTTAGCAACACACAACTCAAGCAAATTGAGAAATCCTTGCCGGCGACCAAGGCGCTGCTCGATCTTCTCAATAGAGCACAACCGATCATCGAACAGGCGCAAAGCCTGTACGCTGAAGCCAAACCGCTGATCGATCAAGCGAAGCAGGAGTGGCAGACGGTCGGCCCGGCCGCGCAAATCCTGATCGAAGTGATGTCGCATCATGTCAACCGAGGTAGCTCCCCGGAAGAGGCGGCCGAAACAGTGCGTGCCGCGTTTGACGGATCAATCGCGAGCGTCGCACAGGATCAGTCGACGGATCGGGAAATGAGCTGCGCCACGGTGTTTGGCGGGACCGGCTTTGTCGGCCGTCGCGTCGTGCGCCATTTGCGCGAGTCCGGCACCAGGGTGCGCCTGGTCTCGCGGCATGGTGGGCAGAGCGAGGACGATGGCATCGAACAGATCGCCGCCGACGCCCATGACGAACGCGCCGTGGCGGCCGCCGTTGCCGGTGCCGACGGCGTTGTCAACGCGATCAGTCTCTACGTTCAGCACGGAAGCGATACGTTTCACTCGGTGCACGTGGACGCGGCCGGCAAGATCGCCAGAGCGGCGAGGCAGGCAGGGATCAGGCGGTTTGTGCATGTATCGGGGATCGGCGCCAATACGGCCTCGCCTTCGCCCTATATTCGCAGCCGCGGCGAAGGTGAAGCGGCCGTGCAGACCGCATTTCCCGGCGCCGTCATTGTCCGCCCGGCCGTCATGTTTGCGGCGGATGACGCATTCCTCGCGACGATTCTCCGGCTGCTGCGCTCTCTGCCAGCCTATCCGCTATTCGGCGCCGGCAGGACGAGGCTTCAGCCGGTATACGCGGACGACGTGGCTGGGGCGATCGCACGAATTCTGCGGCAGAGCCAGAGACCGTATCCCGTCTACGAACTGGCCGGGCCGCGCGTCTACTCCTACGAGGAACTGGTGCGAACCATTGCCCGTATCGCAGGATTGCGGCCGGTGCTGATGCGGATGCCGTTTGCCGTGTGGGATGTATTGGGCGGTCTCGCCGAGAGGCTGCCGCAGCCGCCGTTCACCCGCAATCAGGTCGAACTCATGCAGATCGACACCGCGGTCTCCGAAAACCTGCCGGGGTTCCGCGCCCTTGGAATTTCGCCGCGATCGCTGGAAGACGAACTCGAAGCGATACTCAGGCCAGGCAAATCAAGTGTTTCGTTGCCACGACCACATCGATTGTAGGCTGGCGCCGACGAGGTGATCGAAATAAGTCCCGTTCCGTGCATCAAGAATTTGGAGGGTGAATTATGGAAAGAACCGCGAAGTGCCTTTGCGGTCAGTTTAGCGTCATCGTCACGAGCGAGCCGACTGTGGTCAACGTCTGTCATTGCCGCGACTGCCAACTACGATCAGGCGTGCCTTGGGCCAGCAATGCCTATTTTCCAAAAGAATACGTTCGTCTCGATGGACCGAATAAGATCTACACCCGCACCAGCAACGCAGGGACCAGGATCAATCATCATTTCTGTCCGAACTGCGGTGTCACTGTTTGTTGGACCCGCGAGATAGGATCGACACGCTTCGGCGTTCCTGTAGGTACATTCAACGATCCCTCATTTCCCGCACCGTCCGTATCGTTCTGGGAGGAAGCGCGTTACGCATGGTCGCCTCAAATCAGCGATGTCGAGCACTGGAACACTCAACCGCCAGCAGCTTGATGCGTCGCCACCGCGAACGTATTGCTACCGAGGTGCTCGATCATACAGCCATGCCTGCCGTTGGCCCGACTCGGACATCATTGAAATGACGAGGCTCCAATGTAAGGTGGCTTGGGAATAGTGGTCAGGAGCCAGGGATCGATGGGTCTCGAAACTGCGCGGCGTCCAACTTTTGTCCTCATTGCGCGCGTGCCGATGGAGGGGGTCGCTAGCTTCCAAGAATACGAGGACGCAGTGCTTCCCCTGTTGAGGGAGTTTGGCGGGCTGTTGGAGAGACGCTTGCGTAACGCCGACGGCACTGTCGAGGTTCATATCGTGAGCTTCGACTCTGAGCAGAGTTTTCAAAGATTTAGAAGCGACCCGAGGCGTGCTTCATATGCGCATCTCATGGAGAGGTCGTCAGCGAAGAATGAACTGATCGCCATGGCCGATGTCTCTTAGTGGCACGAAGCCGACGTCAGCCAGGAACCGAAAGGTGTCCCCCTCCAGGGGGAAAGCGGAAATGACGCGGACTGGCTGTCACTTCCGAATCTGACCGAGGCCGTGTGAAAACGCAGGAAGCGGTTGCTACCACGCAACAAAGGAATCGAAGGCCTCGTCTCATCAAGATTTCTGATGCGCGCGAGACGCGGGGTTTGAATCAATCTTGCGCCCAGTTGACCTGCCGAAAGGTTTTCACACAGCCTCGACCCACAGCGGACATGGCGGAACCGCTTACTCGATCAGCCGCGTATGCGCGCCTCATGAGGCGGGCGGGACGTCCGCGCTCCGAAGGAAATGCTAAACCGCCGTTAGTGCACCAGCGCGGTGATCTTGGCGTCGACCTGGGCCAGCGCCGCGTCGGTGGTCTTCTGGACGCGGCCGTCCGTCGTGATCATCGGCAGCGTGTACTCGCCGTGGCCGTTCATCTTCGACACCGGAGTCATACTGGCGTCGAAGAAGTAGAGGTCGATGTCGATCTTGTAGGTGCGGTCGCCATAGGGCTCGAAGTATTTCCATCGCAGGTCGACCACGATCACGCCCTGCATCCCGGCGGCCTTGGCTTCGCGCAGGTCATGCATGTTCTGGATGTTGGGCCAGTGGCGGCGCAGCATCTGGATCAGCTTGGCGCTGAAATAGGTCGGATCGGTGTCGGCCATGGCCACGGTGTTCTCGAGCGAGGTCGGGACCATCTTGTTCCAGTACGCCCACGCGTCCTTGTTGTAGCCGATATGGTGCTCGACATTGTCGGTGGTGACGAAGGCGACCGGCTGGCCCATCGTCACCGGCGCGTCGACCGGCACGGCGCTCGACGGGCTGCGGTTGTAGATGCCGGTGAAGGCGTCGACCTGCGCCGGCGGCGGCGGTCCGTTGCAGGCGCCAAGCGCCAGCGTGGCGGCAAGCGCCGCCAGGATCCTGGTGATCACCCCCATTGTGTTCCCCTGTCTGTCTTGTTCGGTTGTCTTCTTGTTGGCGGCTCAGTGCGTCCCGATGCCGGTGATCGTGCTCGGCGAGGTCGGCGGCCGCGGCTGGTAGGTCGGCGCGCCCTGGCCGTAGGTGCTCTGCAGCGGCCGGTTGCCGATGCTGTTCATGTTCGAGCCGCCCGACGGCACGGCGACGTTGCCGCCGCCCTGGGGCATCCCCGCAGCCATGCCGTTCGCCATCATGCCGCCCAGCTGCAGGCCGATGCCGATGGCGTTGCCGATCATCGCTGCCTGCGCCGCCGGCGACGTGCCGGCCTGCAGCTGGCGCGCCTGCGCCGCGCAGCCGTCCTGGGCGCGCGCGCAGCCGCCGATCACCTGGTCCGAGAGAGGCGTGGCGCCGCGCGACGGCAGGTCGTCGACCGACGAGACTACCGGCGGCGGCCGGTCGACCTTGGCCAGCACGCCGCAGCCGCCGGCACCCTTCAGCGCGTTGTAGCCCGCCAGCGCCCGCGTCCCGTCGTTGGCCTGCGCGGCGGCGACGTAGTTGCTCACGAGCTGCTGGCACTGCGGCGACATCTGCGGCTGCGCCGGGGCTGGCGGAGGTGCGGCGTTGGCCGTCGGCTTGGGCGACGCCGGTGCACTCGGATTGACCGTCGGCCGTGGCGTCGCGGGCTTGGCCGGCTGGGCCGTCGGCGCGCTGGTGCGCGGCGCCGAGGCGGCAGCGATCTGCGGCCGCTGGTTGACGTTCATGCGGCACATGCCGGCGAAGCGGCTGTAGAGCTGATAGCAATCGCCGAATGCGCCGGCCTGGCCGCTCGTGCTCGTATTGTCCTGCGGCGCGCACGGCTGCTGGGCATTTCCGGTCGGAATGCACGATACCATGTTGTTCTGGCGCGTCTTGCAGATCTGGGCGTTGTTCTCCATCTGCTGGCAGAAAGCGGCACTGAAGCCGCCCATCGGCGGCGCGCCGGCGGGCGCGAAGCCGTGCTGCAGGACCGGCCCCAGCGCCGTCGCAAGCGCGCTGCGGGCGGCACCTGCCGCCTGTGCCAGCGCGTCGAGCAACGCGCCTGAGCAGGAATTCAGCTGAGCGTTGGTTGCGTACCCGTCGCTGATCCGCGCCAGGACCTGGGCGCAGCCGTCGCTCACGTCATAGGACTTGCCGCCGACCGTGAGTTGCGCGTCAGGCAATGGTGGCCCTCCCGTGGCCGCCACGGTGTTGGCTGGATCGCCGTAGCCGCCCGGGACCGCGCAGGCCTGTTGCAGGTCGGATGGTGGCGTCTGGCAGTTTCCAAAGGCGCCGGCGGCCAGCGCACACATGCTGGGGTTCGCGCTGCCAGCACATTGCGCGCCGATATCCGCTGTCGCGGCATAGGCAGCGCCGGCTGGCCGGGCGCCTGCCGATACAGGTTGGAGCTGCCTGCCGTCGGCCGTGTACCAGTACTGCGTGCGCTGCGCCGGGCTTGAGCCGCACAGGCTGTTGTAGAGGCTGGCGAGTTGCACGCGCATGCCGATGTAACCCGGCATGGCGTTGGACTGCGCATCCATGGCGGCTATGTCGTTGCGGAGATCGGTGCAGTTGCCCGCTGATGGCGATGAGGCAGTCGTAGGAACCGCGGCCGGCGCGCCCGGCGTGACGATGTTCACGGGCGGCGTGTTGACCGTCGGTGCGGTGTTCGACGGCGTGGGAACGTTGACGCTGGGGCCACGTGCGGCCGTTGGCGGAGCAGCCACCGTGGGAGCGTTGGTGCCGGGCAACTGCGCATTGACTGTCGGCGCGCCACCCGTCGATGCCGTGCTGTCTCCCGGATCGATCGCATCGAGTTTTTTGGCAATGCCGTCGAGCGTGTTGATCGACAGGCGGTCGTAGCACTGCCTGAACTTCTCGGCTTCCGCGACATACTGCTGGATGAGCGGGTTCTGGATGGCCCGCTGCCGGGCCCGTTCCGCCGCCTGCGTCATCCGCTGATAGGCGCTGCCGACATCCTGCATCTGTCCGGCCAGGCCTTGCATGTCGAGGTCGCGGCCGATATCTGCGCCCAGCTTGCGGCAGGAGCAGCTCTCGCTGATCGCCGCGATCCGCAGCTGCAGGCAATTCGCGAGCTCCTCGTTGGCCGCTGTCTTCTCGCTCGCGGGACCGCGCGCCGCGAAGGCGAGACCGAGCCGCACCGCCTGCTGGGTGCACTGGCCAAGCTCCTGGATAGGTCCGTCCTCATAAGGCTGCGACCTCAACTCGGTCTGCTGCCTTCTCATCTCGGAGATTTCACGGCGCACCTGGTCGTCGCAAGTCTCGGCATGGACCGCCGTAGCCGTTGCGACGCCGACGACAAGCGCTGGCCAAAGCAACACTTTGCGTAAGTTGATGCTCCCCATCACGTCAGTGCCCCCAAGCACCTAGTCGTTTCTGCAAATCCTAAAAAAGGGATTTCCTTTATGCAAGCACAAAGCTCCGACAGCGAGGATCGCGAACGCCTGTGCATCGGTCATTCGGAGAATGGAGGCAATGCAATTTCCTCTCGCCGACGGTTCTCAATGGAAACGCCGATTTCCGCTAATGGCACTTCTCTGACTTTGCGGGGCGTCTGACTCTGGTCCGCAAAGCGCTGCAAAGCGGACATGGATCAAGCCGCGTTAACCGACTTCGATTTATGAGGACAGGCCCTAGCCACATGAATCTAAAGTTCACCGCATAATGTCTGCTGTGTTTTCTGGCAGAAGCGAGCGCGGCCCGACCAAGCTTTTCATGAAAGGAAGAAGACCAGGCTGTCGGTCCGGCCCTCATCCATGGCGGCTTGCAGGCGGCTGAAGGCCGGCACGCCGTCCGGCTCACTCGCGACTCGTTCGGCGCTGCTCCTTTCTGTCCAACGCAGGTCTGCGCCGGAGCACCGTCCGCAGGATGCCGATGAAGAGCAATGCCGCGACTGGCCAATGGAACCAGATCCTGTGCAGACCGGTGAAAACATTGATCAGAATCAGAAAGCCCGAAACCGTGAGGCTCACTGCAATGGGGCGAGGCAGGTTCGCCAACCAGTCCCGGACGAAGCGCATCGGTGTCGATGGCTCGCCTTCGTCGTGCATCCGTTGAGCGCCAGCTTCCGGGGCGGCAACCGCTTGCGCCCGGGGAGTGGGGCTTTCGTCAACGGAGAAGCCACGTCGCCCGGCGGCTTGACCGCCCATGGTCACTCGATAGCTGATCACGGGAGCAACGTTCTTCATCTGCTGCTGGCCGAGACAGTCAAAGCCAAGGGATAATTTGTTGTGCACCTGATCGTAGACGGGAGCGGAGATCACGACGCCCCCGGGCTCGGCAAGCTCCTGCAGCCGCGCCGCGATGTTGACCCCGTCGCCAAAGATGTCGGAGCCGTCCACCATCACATCTCCCAGGTTGATGCCGATGCGAAAGCGCATGCGGTGCGCGGGAGGCGGGTCCGACTCCTGGTTGGAAATTTCCTGCTGAATCTCGACCGCACACTGCACGGCCTCGACGACGCTGGCGAACTCGGCGATGACGGCATCGCCCCAGGTATTCACGATCCGCCCGTCATGGCGTTCCACCAATCCTGCAATGGCCGTGCGGTAGCGGCGCAGCGTCGCCAGCGTTCCCGCTTCGTCTGCTTCCATGAGGCGAGAATATCCGTGCACATCGGCGCACAGGACGGTGGTCAGCCGCCGTTTCACCTTGTCGTCGGTCATCGCCCACATGGTAGCCTCACCGGCCGCCAAATGCATGAGGCATCGAATCTGGCGCCAGCGCTGTTCAGGGGCCGGTTCTGACACTTTTGCGACGTGGGAAGAGACGCGAACGAAGGCCGCTTTGGGCCCTGGAGCGAGCAAAGCCCGCCGATCCTTGGGGACCGCCGGGCTTTCTTTTGGCCATCCATGCTCGCACCATCACGGCCCGAGCAACTCGCCCAGTCTCTGGCGCATGCCCCGCTCAGCAGCGCGCGCCACGGCCTCGATGAGACGGGCATTGTGAAGGGCGTGTTCGAAGCCGGGCGTCGTGCAGCTGCCCTTGGTGAGATCACGGGCGAGATGGGCGTAGACCTCTCCCACGTTGATCGCCGCGCCCATCATGCCGCCGCCGACCGCGGCTTCCTCGGGCTTGTCGAATGCGACACTGCAGGCGAGCCTGAGATCGCCCGCCTGGAAGCCATAGGGATGATGACTGCTCAGGCTGAGCCATCCCTCGGATCCCCTGACTTCGAAGCTGAAGTCAATATCCGTCGGCGCCACGACACCCGCAATCTCGACCGTGAATACGGCGCCCGAACGCGTCTTGCCCAGGATGCCGGCGTGATCCGGAGTCTCTCGGGCACTTGTCTCGCCGGTGTCCGTCAGAACGACGGTGGGCCACAGGATCTCGGCGCGTGCGTCCACTTCGACGATCGGTCCGAGAAGCGCTTCCACGGCATCGAGTGTATGCCCCGCGGTGATGGTCAGCATGTTGGCGCCGGAAGACGCCTTGTTGAAGAGGTCGATCCTGGAAGCCATTTCCGGCCCGAAGCCCATGGTTTTGGAAACGACTCTCGCACTGAGCGGACGGCCGATCTTTCCCGAGGAAATGAGCTCCCGGGCGCGCCGCAGGCTCGGGTTCAACCGGCCCTGCAATCCGATTGCCGTATGGCGCGAACGCGCCGCGCGGGCCATCTCTGCCGCCTCCGCGGTGTTGCGGCCGAGCGGCGCCTCGCAGTAGACCGCTTTGCCGGCCTCCAGTGCGGCCAGGACGAGCTCGCGGTGAGCGGGTACCTTGACGGCGACGGTTACGATATCGATCAGGTCGTCGCGAATCATCGCGAACGGATCGGAAAACCAACGCTCGGCACCAAGGGTTTCAGCCGCCTCACGCGCGCTCTGCTCGCTGCGCGTTGCCACGGCGGCGAGCTTCAGGGCGGCAAGACCTGTGATTGCCGGAATGTGGGACACCTTTGCCCAGCTTGCTTTGGTGTCTGCGCCGATAACGCCGACGCGAAGTGCTCTTTGGCTCACGACTGCTTCTCCTGCTTGTCTCGAGCCTTTTTGCCAAAGCGCGGCGTCGCGCATTATTGAAAAATATCGAACAGGCCGTGCAACGCGCGGCGTCTAATCGGACGGCGTGGACCAACCTAGGTTTTCGCCGACCCTCTTCGGGTAAAACGTTTGCGACAGAAGCCTGCGGCCCGCCCGCCAGTCGAGCGCGATTCACGGCGCCGGAGGTGTCTGGCGTGGCCGAGCCCTGGGTCGGATGAGGCTGATCGGCCCGCTCGCGCGCAGGGGAGCTTTCCATTAGTGATTCTTAACATAGCTTTCTGTTGTTCCCTATGTGCAGTCACTGCTGGCAAGCCGCGTGGAGTTTCTGCGCGGCATGGTGCGCAAAAACTCCCGTACTTAATTTACCTAAGTATAACTTGACTTCCCGCTCGGCGTGGCCTACATGGACCGCGGAACCACATCGAGGAGCATCGCCATGTCCGGCGGACGACCCGCTGTCGGCAAAACCAGGCCGATCGTCGAGGAGGCGATGAGGGTTGGTGGAGGGCGTGGGCTTCCGGCGCAAAGCCACGTAGAAGTCGGACAACGCCGGCCGCCCGCGGCTGCGCCGGGACGTCGAGCCCGCCGCAATTGGCGTATCACTTGCGGAAACTGCGGAAACCCCTCGCAGGTTTTTGGCGGTGGCCAAGGTTTCGGCCCCTGTCCTGATTGGCGTAACGCTTGCGGAAATTGCGGAAATTCCTTCGCAGGCTCGAAGCGGTGACCAATGTTTCGGCCACCAAGGTTTCACCGAGAGCTGCGATGACGGAAATACCAGGGGCTCCGGTAACTGGTGCTTGCGGGGAGTCACATCAGGAGCAGGTGCTCCGCCATCTCGCGCAGCTTGCCGCGCTGGATCTTGAAGCCGTTGGGCGAGGGCGTCTTGGGGAAGTCGGCGACCGCGAAGACGCGCACCGGCACCTTGTAGTTGGCAAGGCCGCGCTTGCAGTGGCCGATGACGTCCGCTTCGTCGAGCGTCGCGCCGGGCTTCAGGATGACGAACGACACGGCGCGCACGCCCTCGGGCCGCGGCACGGCGATGGTCTGACAGTCGGCGATGGCCGGCAGCTTCTGGATATGGGTCTCGATCTCGAGCGGGTTGACCAGGAAGCCGGAGAGCCTGAGCACGTCGCCCATGCGGCTCAGGAAGGTGAAGCCACCGCGCCCGTCGAGCTGGGCGAGGTCGCCGGTGCGGACATAGCCGTCGGCGGTCATCGCCTGCGCGGTCGCCGCCTCGTTGCCGTAATAGCCCACCATCAGCGAGGGGCCGGCGCATTCCAGCGCGCCGGGCTGGCCGGGGCCCAGCAGTTCGCCGGTTTCCGGATCGCGCACGCGGACGTGCGCGAGGGGAGAGGTCGGAAGGCCGCCGCCCAGCTTGCGCCGGGCCAGCGGCGCCTTGAGCGGCTGGCGGGCGTAGAGCGCCTGCACCTCGCTCATGCCGTACAGCCCGACCAGGCGAAGTCCGCGCGGCTGGGCCCGCTCGGGCAGGTCCTCGAGCGAGGCGTTGAACGCGCCGTAGCCCGCCCACTTGATCGAGCGGAAGGGCCAGCGGCCCGGCATCAGGTCGAGCAGGCGGGCGTACATGTCGTCGCTGCCGAACATCGTCGTCGGCCTGTGGCGGGCGATCAGGCGCGCGATCTCGTCGATCTCGTAGGAGTCGACCAGCACCGAGGGCCGGCCGGCGGCGAGCGTCGCCAGCGCCTGGTTGAAGCCGAACACGCCGCACAGCGGCAGGATCGCCAGCGACAGCGTGTCGGGTGCGGTGAAGCCGAAGACGCGCGCCACCTGCTGGGCATGGCCCGCGATCGCGCCCTGGCGATGCAGCACGAACTTGGGGGCGCTGGTGGTGCCCGAGGTCGTGAAGATGTTGCAGGGCGCGCTCGCCAGCGCGTGGTTGGCGGCCAGGGCGGGGCGCGACAGCAGGCGCTCGAACGGCACCCGCCGCAGCCGCTCGATGGCCGGTGGGACCGTCGCGGCTTCGTCGCCGACGATGACGATCGCCGCGAGCCTGTCGAGCGCCGCCGGCTCGATATCGGCCAGGATCGACAGGAAATCGATGCGGCGAAAGCCGGGCGCCGAGGCCAGCACCTTGGCGCCCGAGCGGCCGATGATGTCTGCCACCTCGACGGCGCGATAGCGCGTGTTCACGGCGACGGCGATGGCGCCCAGGCGCGCGCAGGCGAAATAGAGAATGGGATAGGCCGGAATGTTGGGCAGCCACAGCGCCACCCGATCGCCCGGTCCGACGCCGAGATCGGCCAGGCCCTGCGCGGCGCGCGCCGACCCGTCGAGCAGCTCGGCAAAGGTCAATGTCCGCTCGCCATGGATGAACGCCGGCGCGTCAGGCGTTTCCTCGGCGATGTCGGCGAGCAGCGTCCAGACGTCGGCGGCGGGATGGACAAGCGGCATGCGGCGCGGAGACTACCGCAAGCCGGTTTCATCTCAAGGCGCGTTGCGATGCTTGACCCGGCACGGCGGAGGAGGGATCGAATCATGTTGCGTCGAAGCCTGCTCGTTGCTCCGCTTGTGCTCGCCACCGCGCCGGCGCGGGCCGAATGGGTGCCCAAGCAGCCGATCCACGTCATCGTCGGCTTCGCGCCCGGCGGTACGGCGGATATCGCAGCGCGGATCGCCGGCGAGGCCATCCAGCGCCGCACCGGCCAGATCGTCGTCGTCGACAGCAAGACCGGCGCGCTGGGCTTCATTGCGCTCAAGGCCGTCGCCAATGCCGCGCCCGACGGATACACCGTGGGCATCGGCATCATGGGCTCGCTCGCCGTGGCGCCGGTCGTGCCTGGAACGCAGATCCCGCTCGACCTCGACAAGGAGCTGTTGCCGATCTGCAATCTGGTCGGCGTGCCGATGGCGCTCATCGTACGGCCGAACGCGCCCTACAAGACCGTTGCCGAGCTCATATCATACGCCAGGGAAAATCCCGGCAAGGTGACCTACGGCTCGACCGGCAACGGCTCGACCAACCAGCTTGGCGCCGAGCTGTTCGCGGCGGAAGCGGGCGGGTTGAAGCTGCTGCACGTGCCCTATCGCGGCGGCGCGCCGGCCATCGCCGACGTCGCGACCGGCCAGATCGACATCTTCTTCGCCAATGTCTCGGAGATCGTGGGCCAGATCCAAAGCGGCCAGGTGCGCGCCCTGGCGCTCGCCTCGTCGCAGCCCAATCCGATGGTGCCGGACCTGCCGCTGCTCACCCGGGACATCGCCACGCTCGACATCAACAACTGGTTCGGTCTGGTCGGGCCCGCCGGCCTGCCGCCGGAGGTCGCCGCGGGACTCGGCAAGCTCTTCCTCGATGCCGTCAACGATCCAGTCAGTGCGCCGCTGCTGGCGTCGCGCGGACTCGTCGCCGTTCCGCAGGACGGCCCCGCCTTCAAGGCCGCCATCCTGAAGGACCGCGAGCGCTGGGCGAAGGTGGTGAAGCAGGGCAATATCCGCGCCGAATGAGTACAACAGCGCCTCTCTCCCTCGGCATCGACATCGGGGGAACCTTCACCGACCTCGTCATCCACGATCCGCGCGACGGCCGCGCCGTCATCTGGAAGGAAAGCACGACACCCGACGATCCGGCGCGCGGCACGCTTTTAGGCACGCGCAAGGTTCTGGAGAAGGCGGGGGCGAAGCCCGAGCAGATCGGCCGGGTCGTCCACGCCACGACGCTCTTCACCAACGCGCTGATCGAGCGCAAGGGCGCCAAGACCGGCCTGCTGACCACCGCGGGATTTCGCGACGTGCTGGAGATCGGCCGCGAGCGCAAGTACGAGCTCTACGATCTCTTCATCGAGATGCCCAAGCCGCTGGTGGCGCGGCCGTGGCGGCGCGAGGCCACGGAGCGCCTGGCACCCGACGGCACGGTGGAAATCCCGCTCGACGTCGATGCCGCTCTGGCCGAAGTCGCCGATCTGGTGAAGCAGGGCGTCGAAAGCCTCGCCGTCTGCTTCCTGCATGCCTACGCCAATGCAGCGCACGAACGCGCCATCGGCGCGGCGGTGGCCGAGCGCTTCCAGAATCTCTCGATCTCGCTCTCCTCGGACATCGCGCCGGAAATCCGCGAGTACCTGCGCGCCAGCACCACGGTGGCCAACGCCTTCGTGCGGCCGCTGGCCGAGATCTACCTCGAGCGGCTGGAGCAGGCGCTGCGCGATGAGGGCATTCCCGGCGGACTCTTTCTCATGCTGTCGAACGGCGGCCTCACGCATGTGAGCGAGGCCAAGCGCGCGCCGGTGCAGCTGCTGGAAAGCGGCCCGGCCGCGGGCGCGCTGGCCGGCGCCTGGTTTGGCCGCAATGCCGGCCTGGACCGTGTGCTCGCCTTCGACATGGGCGGCACCACTGCCAAGCTTGCTCTCGTGGACGAGGGCGAACCGCTGGTCGCCTACGGCTTCGAGGCGGCGCGCGAAAAGCGCTTCCTGCGCGGCTCCGGACTGCCCATCCAGATCGCCACCGTCGAGCTCATAGAAATCGGCGCCGGCGGCGGCTCGATCGCGCACAAGTCGGACCTCGGCACGCTCAATGTCGGGCCGCAGAGCAGCGGCGCGCAGCCCGGGCCGGCCTGCTATGGCCGCGGCGGCAGCGAGGCCACGGTGACCGATGCCGACCTCACCCTGGGCTACCTCAACGCCGACTTCTTCCTGGGCGGCGCCATGCAGATCGATCGCGCCGCGACCGACGGCGCCTTCGGCCGCCTGGCCCTGGCGCTCGGCGTCGAGCGGGGACGCGCCGCCTTCGGCGTGCATGACGTGGTGAACGAGAACATGGCGGGCGCGGCGCGCGTGGCCATCGCCGAGCGCGGCCGCATCCCGGCCGAATACGCGCTGCTGGCGACCGGCGGCGCGGGGCCGGTGCATGCCTGGCACGTCGCGCGCAAGCTCGGCATCACGCGCATCGTCTGCCCGCCGGGCGCCGGCGCCGGCAGCACGATCGGCATGCTGATGGCGCCGGCGCGGGTCGATCGCGTGGCGAGCTTCAACGCGGCCCTGGCCGGCGCCGATTTCGCCGCCGCCGGCCGGGTCTTCGCCGCCCTCGAGAAGGAGTCGATCGACGTCCTGCGCCTGACCGGCGCCGACATCGAGGCTCGTACCGTCGGTCGACTGGCCGATATGCGCTACATCGGCCAGGGCAGCGAGATCACCGTCGTGCTGCCGCAGCCGCTCACGGAAGCCGGCGTGACGATGGCCTTCGAGCAGGCTTACAAGGCGCTGTTCGCCCGGACTCCGCCGGGCGCCGCGATCCAGTTCGTGGCGCTGCGCCTCTCCATGAGCGCGCCGATGCCGGGCACCGGCGGGACGCTCGAGCTGCCGCGCCATCCGTCGGCGGCGGCGCGCAAGGGAGAGCGGCCGGTGTTCTTCCCCGACGCCGGCAAGATGCTGCCGACGCAGGTCTTCGACCGCTATGCGCTGGAGCCCGGCGTCAGCATCGATGGCCCGGCCGTGTTCGAGGAGGACGAAAGCACCTTCATCGTCGGCCCCGGGGCCAAGGCGCGCCTGCTGGCCGACGGCTCCATCCTGGCGGAGGTTGGCTGATGGCTACGCCCAAGAACGCGAGAGAGTTCGATCCCATCGAGCTCGAGCTTTTGTGGCGGCGGCTGATCTCCATGGTCGACGAGGCCGCCGCCGCCATGGTGCGCACCAGCTTCTCCACCCTGGTGCGCGAGAGCTACGACTTCTCCTGCGTCATCACCGACGCGGCGGGCCAGTCGCTGGTGCAGGCGAGCGAGAGCATCCCGAGCTTCATCGGCACCTTGCCGGAGACGGTGAAGCACTTCCTGCGCTTCTTCCCGCCCGACCAGCTCGCGCCGGGCGACGTCCTGATCACCAACGACATCTGGCTGGGCACCGGCCATCTGCCCGACATCACGCTGGCCAAGCCGATCTTCAAGGACGGCAAGCTGGTGGCCTTCAGCGCCACCACGGCGCATGCGCCCGACATCGGCGGCAAGATCAGAAGCCCCGAGCCGCGCGAGGTCTTCGAGGAGGGCCTGCAAATCCCGCCGATGAAGATGATCGCGGCCGGCAAGACCGACGAGACCCTGGTCACCATCATCCGCAAGAACGTGCGCACGCCCGACCAGACGATGGGCGATCTGTGGGCCCAGGTCGTGGCGCTCGACCTCATGGAAGATCGCCTGCGCGTGCTGATGGAGGGCTATGACCTGCCCGATCTCACCGACCTGGCGCGCGAAATCCAGGGCCGCTGCGAGACGGCGATGCGCGCCGCCATCCGCGCGCTGCCCGACGGCACCTACCACAGCGCGGTCCAGACCGACGGTTTGATGGACAAGCCCATCACCTTGAGGATGGCGCTCACCATCAAGGGCGACGAGATCCTGATGGATTTCGCCGGCACCGATGCCCAGGTCGACCGCGCCATCAACTGCGCGCTCTGCTACACCAACGCCATGGCGATGTACGGGGTGAAGGTCTGCACCAGCCCCGGCCTGCCCAACAACGAAGGCGCGTGGCGGCCGATCAACTTGAAGGCGCCGCCAGGATGCATCGTCAATCCGCAATTCCCCGCGCCGGGCGGCTCGCGCATGCTGATCGGCCACTATGTGCCGATGCTGGTGTTCGGCTGCCTGGGCCAGATCGTGCCGGAGCGGGTGATGGCGGCCTGTGGCTCGCCGATGTGGGGCATGAACCAGTCAGGCGTGCGCGACGACGGCAAGGACGGGGGCAAGCCCTACGCCAACATGTTCTTCTACAATGGCGGCATGGGCGGCAACACGCAGAGGGACGGCGTGACCTGCCTTTCCTGGCCGTCCAACGTGAGCTCGACCTCGATCGAGATCAGCGAGCACATCGCGCCGCTCCGCTTTCATCACAAGAAGCTGCGGCCCGACTCGGGCGGCCCCGGCCGTCATCGCGGCGGGCTG
>Ga0210402_10002958_pt1 | contig 16202 bp, 11 predicted proteins | sample IncBWC7MmetaG_FD_161055 | JGI IMG/M metagenome (GOLD analysis project Ga0210402, IMG submission 161055) | Forest soil microbial communities from Barre Woods Harvard Forest LTER site, Petersham, Massachusetts, United States - Inc-BW-C-7-M | ecosystem: Environmental > Terrestrial > Soil >... | reverse complement strand
TAGGGTCACCGACGAAGCCCGCAAATTGCCGGAACTGGCGTTCCGTGATGTTTCAGGCCAGACTAAATCGCTTGCCGACTGGCACGGCCGCACCGTGCTTCTCAATTTGTGGGCGACGTGGTGCATCCCGTGCCGCAAGGAAATGCCGGCGCTCGACGCCCTGCAGGACAAGCTCGGCGGGCCGGATTTCGAGGTGGTTGCGGTCAACATCGATACCCGCAATCTGGAAAAGCCGAAAAACTGGCTACGGGAAGTGGGAATCGGCCATCTCGCCTACTATTCGGACGCCAATGCCAAGGTTTTCCAGGATCTCAAGGCGGTTGGCAAGGCGATCGGCATGCCGACCACGTTGCTGGTCGACCCGAACGGATGTGAGATCGCTTCACTGTCGGGGCCGGCCGAATGGGCGAGCGATGACGGCCTGAAACTCGTCAGCACGGCGCTGGGGCGGTAAAGGACGTTTGCAACATTCGGTTACGTTCACGTACCGAGCATCGTGCATTATCTGAGTTCGTCGGAGCGAAACCCATCCCGCGTCGGTAACGTTCTTGACATCGTGACCAAGAAGCTCCTTACGCAGGGCGCGTGGAACGCACTCCTCTGTCAACACGCGCAGCGGTCATCGTGTAGGCCTTTTCCTGCATGAGCGCAGCAACAAACATTCTGCTATCAGCAAAGCGAAATACCCGTGCACGCGCTCTTCATCGGCCAAACCTATATCGACATTACGTTCCTGACCGATCGGCTGCCGACCGGCGACGAGAAACACGTTGCGTCGGCCTACGCGGTGTCGTTCGGCGGCAATGCCGTGACGGCGGCGTTCTGCTGCGCGAAGCTGTCGATCGTTCCGGACCTCATAACCTCCGTTGCGGACGACTGGCTCGGCCGCATGTTCCTCGACATGGCGGCGAAATACGCCATTCCGGTCCATCCGCGGAGGGTCAGCTCGTCGTCGTTGTCGTTCATCATGCCGAAAGACGGCCGGCGCGCGATCGTACGCTGCCGGGACGCCGACTACCTTCATTCGTTTCCAGTCCTCGATCTCACCGGCTGCCGCGTGCTTCATGTCGACGGCCACCAGTCCGACGCGGCGATTCATTACGCCAAAAAATGCCGGGCAGCCGGAATCCTGACGTCACTTGACGGCGGTGGGCTCCGCTCGAACACCCATGAGCTGCTGGCCTTCATAGACGTGGCCATCGTGGCCGAGCGGCTCTGCGAGCAAATGCAGTTCTCACCCAGCGAGATGCTTGAGTACCTCAAATCGCGCGGCTGTCGCGTCGGCGGCGTCACATCGGGAGAGCGCGGCCTTCTCTGGTACGACGAAACGGGCGCCGTTCACTTGATGACCGCGCTACCGGTACCGCCGCAGCAGATTTTGGACACCAGCGGCGCCGGAGACGTGTTTCACGGCGCCTACGTGCACTCCTATTTGGCCGATCCGGGCAAAACTTGGGACGAGCACCTCCGGTTCGCGCGGGCGGCCGCCGCGTATAAAATCCAGTATCTCGGCAATGAGGCCGGCTTACCGACGCTTACCGAGATCGAGGCGGTACGGCGTAAATTCGGGGAGCCGCCGTAGCGGCACCGAAACGGCGCTGTTGACGAAGTGGATTGGCCGCTTTAGCTTAACCTGATGGTTAACTATCGGCCCGATCGTCTGGACGGCATCTTTGCGGCCCTTTCCGATCCGACCCGGCGGGCCGTGCTGTCACGTCTGAGCGAGGCGCCGGAACTCTCCATCACCACGCTGGCACGGCCTTTCGCCATGTCGCTGCCGGCCGTGCTCAAGCATCTCGACGTGCTTGAAGGCGCCGACCTGATCCGCCGCCACAAGAGCGGACGCACGGTATCGTGCCGGCTCGACGCGGCGCCGTTGCGCGATGCGCAGCGCTGGCTCGCCCACTACGAGCGGTTCTGGTCCGACCGTCTGGACGCCCTCGCGCGCTACCTCGCGGACGAAGCGCCGAGTGGAACTCCCGGCGCGAATCCGAATGCGACAACGAGCTCAAAACCAAACGTGGAGCCTCAACCATGTCCCCCGACGGACAATCCGCCGCCGTCACACGCCCGAAGCCCAGCTTCACCATCACGCGCAAGCTCCCGGGGCCGCCGGAGCACTGCTTCCGCGCCTGGACCGACCCGCAAGCGCTGAGGCGCTGGTTCGGTCCAGGCGCAAACGAAGTCGTGTTGGCCGAAACGGATCCGCGCGTGGGCGGGCGCTATCGCCTCGTGATGCGCTCCCCGGACGGCGAGGAGCACGATGTCAGCGGCGAGTTCCGCGAAGTGATCGCGAATCGCAAGCTGGTTTTCACCTGGGCCTGGCGTAGCACGCCGGAGCGACAGTCCCTGGTGACGATCAAGTTCGTGCCCGTGGGCTTCGAGACGGCGCTGACGCTCACCCATGAGCAGTTCGCCGAGGAAACTGCCCGCGACCGCCACCATCACGGCTGGACCGTATCGCTCGATAAGCTTGCCACGTTTGTGTACGAAAGCTTCAATCGGAGGGAAATCAACATGCCGGATCATCAGGTCGTTTCTCGCGACGAGTGGCTCGCCGCCCGCATCAAGCTGCTCGCCGAGGAAAAGGAATTCACGCGGCGGCGCGACGAATTGACCCAACATTGCCGCGAACTGCCGTGGGTGAGGATCGAGGACTATGCCTTCGACGGCCCCAGCGGCAAGGTGCGGCTGTCCGATCTGTTCGGCGGCAAGTCGCAGCTCATCGTTTATCACTTCATGTTTCATCCCGACTGGAACGCGGGGTGCAAAAGCTGCTCGTACTGGGCCGACAATTACGAGCGCGCCGTGGTGCACCTGCGTGCCCGCGACACCAACCTGGTGGCGGTATCGCGCGCCCCGCTTGCCAAGATCGAGGCTTTCCGCAATCGGATGGGCTGGACCTTCGAATGGGTCTCGTGCGGTGCCGATGGAGTCTTCAATCGCGACTTCGGCGCCTATCTCACCAAGGATGACCTGGTAAAGGAGGGAAACAACACCAACTACGGCACCCGCCGCTTCACCATCGAAGACGTACCGGCTATCAGCGTGTTTTTCAAAGACCGGGACGGCGGCCTCTATCACACATATTCGACCTATTCGCGCGGCCTCGACATGTTCAACGGCGCCTATCACTACCTCGATATCGTTCCCAAAGGCCGCGACGAGGAGAAGCTGAAATATCACATGGACTGGGTGCGATTGCGGGACGAGTACGCGTGAAGTGGCGTGTCGCCTGCGTCTCAAGAACGCCGCTTCACCGGCGGCGACAGGCGATGGATGAGCGCCACCAGATCGGCTTGGCGTGCGACCCCGGTCTTGGAAAGGATGCGGCCCAGACGCGTCCGCGCCGTGGTCTCGGCGATCGCGAGCGTTTCCGCCGCTTCGGCGAGAGTTGCGCCGGCCGCAAAGCGCTCGAACATGCGAGTCTCTGCCGGTGTCAGCTTGAAGTTCGCGGCCAGCGACCTGCGGGGCATTTTGCGATCGGGCGCGGCAAGTCTCGCCTGACCGCGTTCGACTCCATCCTGTGGACCACAATCATTTCGACGGGCGTGATTGTCGCTTCCATTGCGCTCGGAGTGAGCGCTGATCCGGCGACGGTAATTTTCTTGTCTCCATGATCGCCGGGTTGCGAGCTTGCCGGAACATCCACGTCGATTTTGTCCCATTGCGGGGGGACGAACAACAGGCGCCTTCACCGGCATTGTCGTCAGTCGAAGCTACGCAGATGTTGAATGACGCGATGAGCGTTCCGGTTGAACGATTCGATTCGCATTGAGCGGGAGTACGGCTCGCGCGGGGCCCGCCTTGCGCCATCAGCGCAAACGTTCCTCGCCGGCCCCTTCACATGCCGACCCCCGCCGCCTTGAAGATGTCGCGCGAGGCGGGGCGCGCCAGGTAGGCGAGCAGGGCCTGGGCGGATTCCGCGGCGGTACTCGCGGCCGGGATGTAGGCGGAATATTCGTTGACGAATTCGATCTCCTTCGGCAGTGCGCCGACCACTTTCACGTCCTTGACCGGAACGAATTCGGTCGTGAATCCGATGCCGATCTCGGCGTCACCCTTGACCACCGCGGCGATCACTTCACGGCCGGTATTGAACCGCAGAGATTTCCCCTTGACAGCGTCCGCGATGCCCAGCCGGTCCAGCATGCCGGCGACAAAGACCGCGGCGGTGCCGCCGCCGGCCGGGTCCGTGAAGGAAATGGATTTCGCGGCGAGCAAGATTTTCTTGAAGGCCTCCGCGGTCGAAATATCCGGCACTGGCGTGCCGTTGCGCACCGCCACGCCGATTTCCGCGCGGCCGACCACTGCGCGGCTTCCGGCGCGCGCGGTTCCGTCCTTCTCGGCCGCCGCCGCCAACGCGGTGGTGAGGACCACCAGGTCGGCTTTGGCGCCAGCCTTGAGCTGGCCCTGGATCGCCCCGACCGATCCGAACGTCACGGCAACCTTGTTTCCGGTATCGTGCTCGAACGCGTGCACCACGGCTTCGAATGGCTGTTCGACGGCCGCCGCCGCCAGAACCGCGATCTCGGCGGCTTGCGCCCCGCCATGGGACGCAAGGGCCCACAGTACGGTCACAGCCGCCGTCGCGAACGAGAATTTGCGCATCGCCTCCTCCTGGTTTCATCCGGTTTTGATCGGAAACAATACAGCCGGAAAACGCTGCGGCAAACCGATGTTTGTTGAAACGTGTCGCCGACCTGATCGTGCGGATGACTCGACCCCTACAGGCCGCGCCCGTGTCCGCGATGCCGCGTTCAAATGGGAACGGCTTCTATCAAACAAAAATTAGGAGCCGTCTCTTATCAAACAGCGGAAGAGTCCTATAATGACAGAGCGAGCCGATATTTCCTTCCTGTGCCCGCCGTCCCCTTAACCGGCCTCGGGCGATCCAAGAAACCCCTCATGTCGAGAAAACCGCATCTGCCCTCTATTGCCACGGCATCTGCCGCGTCCGCGGTCTCTTCTGCATCGCCGCCTCCGACCCGCCGGCGCCGTGCTCGCGCCGGCGTCGCTCCCGGCGCCCATCCGCACTCCGGGCGGGGCGCTGCTCGGGCCGCGGCCGCTGATCGACGGCGAGGACGGAACCAATTACGACGTGATTCTGGAGCGGATTTCCGCCGACGTCGTCCCTGTGGACTTAGTGGAAGAGATCTGGGTGCGCAACGTCGTCGATCTGGTGTGGGAAAGCATCCGGATGCGCCACCTTAAATCGCAGCTGTTGGATCTCGGTGACATGCTTATCTGGTCACCATCCCGCCTTTGCCCGATCAAGGGCCGCGGCAATCCTGGATCATTAGCTTCAATGAAGCTGCGCGCACAAATTGCTCAGCCTTGATATTGAATTTTGCCCAAAGGGTATTTCAATCGCCGGAGCGGAACCCCGCAATCAAGATTCGGGACGGGTGCAATCCGAGGGGCCGCCAGAGAATGGGCGAAGCAGCGAACCGCGCATGCTTCGCCCGAACCCGCTCTGGCGCTAACGAAGGACAGCTACGACTTCAAGTGAATCGCGCATCAGCGATCGGCTCCCGCCTTTGGCTGGCTCGACGAAAGTGAAGCGTTAGATTCTGCGTCTCTCACTTCGTCGTTTTCAGATATGCTTGCGACTCCGCCTCGTCCCTGACCGGAGTCACCTTGTCGGGATCGATGCGCACCATCACGTAGGTGATGTGATCGTCGATCTTGGTGAACCAATGCCCGGTTCCGGCCGGGATGACGACGACGTCGCCGGCCTTGAGTTGGTAGGTCGCGCCATTTCTGATCGTCGTGCCGTTGTTGCCGGGCCCGTTGAACAGGCGCACGGTTTCCGATGTTGCGGGACGGCGCTTCATATCGGCGATATCGGGCCCTAGCACCAGCGTGCCCGACCCCTCGATGATGTGATAGACTTCGCTGACGAGATCGTGCTCGGCGACCGATTCCGGCGCCGGCGCGTCAAGCTTTCCGCGATATACCATTCCGATTCCGATGTGGGCCTTGCCGATGTCGACATCGCGCACTTGTTGATCGACTCGTTTTTCGGCTATTGCCTTCTTGGTATAGGCCTGCAGCTCGTCGACCGGAATGTAGGTTCCGGGGCACATCTTGCAGCTCGGCTGCGGATCATTGCTCTGCGCCGCAAGCGGAGTGATCATGCAAATGGCGGCCGCGAATCCCAACATTGTCCTTTTCATGCTAACCTCCCGGTTTTTGTGATGCTGCGCTCATGGTGGGTTTTTCAAGTCGGCGAGCGTCCCGACCGTGAAGCAGACTGGCCACTCCAGCATAAGACGGTTGAGGATCACCGACAAGCTGACACTCCTTAGAGCGTTCCCGATTAGGATCACACTATGGGTGTCATTGCCCCGCTTGACGGGGCAATCCAGTATCCACGTTCGGTGGTTACTAGATCGCCCGGTCAAGCCGGGCGATGACAGCGGAGTGGGGTGTCAGCGTGATCGGGAAAGGCTCTCGGTGGAGAGCGGTCACATTGGTACGCTGAGTGTGCTCCCTCTCTGCTTGCGCAGCTTGCGGGATAGAGTGAGAGTGCGGAGGCTTTGCTGCGAGTTCAAACTCGCGGGAACCCCCGCACCTTATCGATCAGCGATGCAGCATCCGCCGGAACCTCATCACCGCGCCACGCCACGTGGCCGTCGGGCCGCACCAGGACCAGGCGGCGTTCATAGAGCGCGGTGGCCTCCTCGTTGCGAATGTCGCGCACCGCCAGGGGAACCCGCCGCTCGGCCGCGATTTTCACGAGCGGCTCTGCGTCGGCTGGTGCAGCGCCGAAGCGCATCAGCACGAAGCCGCGCCCGAACAGGTCGATGGTCGATTGCCCTGGCGCGAGCCAGACATGGGGCGCGCGGTGACCGGGCCGTGCGGTCTGTGTGTAGGTTGCGGTCTCGTCGGGCGGCGCCGGGGAGCCGTCCGGAATGCAGATCGGCGAATTCTCATAGCGGTAGCCGAGCTGAATGCCGATGGTGAACCACTCCCGCCGCATTGTCGCAGTGAATTTCGCCCCAAAGACGCGTCGCGCGCCATCGCCGGCGGGGCTGCGCTCGAAGATCTCCGGTGGCGGAAGGGCCTGCCGCGGCGACAGCATGCGGGCGAGATTGCCGGCCGCCTCGTGGACGTTGCGCGCCCCGATCGGCCGCCGCTCCAGCTCGTAGGAAGCGAGCAGGTTGTCGCCGCCCCAGCCGGCGATGCGCGCCTCCAGCTTCCAGGCGAGATCGATCGCCTCCTGGATACCGGTATTCATGCCGAAGCCGCCGGTCGGGGACAGCTGATGTGCGCTGTCGCCGACGAGAAAAACGCGGTCCGTGCCGTACCGATCAGCGATCAGCTCACGGCGCGTCCACGGCATGATCGACACGATCTCGAACTCGAACGAGCAACCGACAGCGCGCTCGATCGCAGCGCGCAGGTCGGCCTCGCTGAGTTTGCGATATTCGCGGCTGCCGACGATGGAAAAACGCCAGTGGTCGCGGCCGTCGATGGCTACGATGGTAGCGAAGGTGCCCTCCGGCCCGATGAAGATGAAGCGATAAGCCGGCTTTTTTCTGTGCAGCTTTTCGAGGCCGGCACGGCGAAAGATCACGTTGGTGGTGTAGGTCAGCACCGGATTGCCGGTGAGCGCGATGCCGAGCTTCTCGCGACACGGGCCGCCGGCGCCGTCGCAGGCGATCAGGTAGTCGGCCTCGATGGTTTCGCTTGCTCCGGTCGCATGGTCGATCACCTGCGCCGTCACGCCGCCGTCGTGCTCGGTGAAATCCATAAGCTCGGTGCCGTAGCGCCGCGTCACCTGCGCAAACGTGCCGGCGAACCGCGCCAGCACCGGATCGAAGAAATTCTGCGGGCACCGCTCCCGCTTCTGCGGGCTCTGCGGCGGCGGCTTCTCCTCCCTGGGCGACGGGAACGGCTCGCGGCCGAGCTCGTGGCCGTTGGCAAGGCTCGTGACCCAGGCGTTATCCTGTGGATAGTCGCGGTTATAACCGGCCGCTTCGACCCACGGCACGATGCCCCAGCGCCGGCAGAATTCCATGGTGCGGACATGGACGATGTCCATCCGAGGCTGGGTGATGCGGCCGTCGGTCTTCTCGATCAGCACGCATGGGACGCCGCGCCAGCCGAGGTCGCCCGCCATGGCAAGTCCCACCGGACCCGCGCCAACGATCAACACCGGCGTTTTCATGATCTGAGATATACTGCGACCGCAAGCAGACGCAAACAACAGCGAATCCGAATGGCGAATACGCAAGCACAGGACCGGCGCGTCCTGCCGTCCGTCGATGCGGTGATGCGGAGCCCGGCGGCGCAAGTAGCGACGGCACGGTTCGGGCACCGGGCCGTCGTCGGCGCGGTGCGCCAGGAATTGGCCGAATTGCGTCGCAACGGTCTCGGGATCGCGGCGCAGGACGTTGCAGCCCTTGCGCTGACGCGCCTTGAGGCAGCCGACGCTCCGCGCCTCAAGCCCGTCTACAATCTCACCGGCACAGTGCTCCACACCAATCTGGGACGCGCCTTGGTGGCGGAGACCGCGGTCGAGGCAGCGGCTGCCGCGATGCGCAACGCCGTCGCGCTCGAATACGATCTCGGCTCCGGCCGGCGCGGCGACCGCGACGATGTTCTGCGTGACCTCGTACGTGAGTTGACCGGCGCCGAGGATGCCACCGTGGTTAACAACAATGCGGCCGCTGTGCTCCTCGTGCTCAACACGCTCGCCAAGGGCCGCGAGGCGATCGTGTCGCGCGGCGAGTTGATCGAGATCGGCGGCGCCTTCCGAATGCCGGAGATCATGAGCCGCGCCGGCGCCAAGCTGGTCGAAGTCGGCACTACCAACCGCACCCACCTTAAGAACTATGTCGAAGCCATAGGGCCGAAGACTGGCGTAGTGCTGAAGGTCCATCCGTCGAATTACCGTATCGAGGGGTTTACGGCGCAGGTCGCAACGGCAGCGCTTAGCCCGGTGGCGCGCCATCACGGCGTGACGCTGATCGACGATCTCGGCTCCGGGACACTCATCGACCTCGTGCGCTTCGGCCTCCCGCATGAGCCCACGGTTGCGCAGGCGGTCGCGAACGCCGACATCGTGACGTTCTCCGGGGACAAGCTGCTGGGCGGCCCGCAAGCGGGCTTCATCGTAGGACGCGCCGACCTGGTGGCGCGCATCAACAAGAATCCGCTCAAGCGCGCGCTGCGCATCGACAAGGCGCGGCTTGCGGCGTTGGAGGCGACGCTCAAGCTCTATCGCGATCCCGACCGCTTGGCCGAGCGCCTGCCGACGCTGCGCCTGCTGACCCGCCCGCCCGGCCATATCGCCGCGATGGCACGGCGGCTGATGCCTGCCATGCAGGCGAAGCTCGGGGAGGGATTTGCGGTTGACGCCGTGGAATGCGAGAGCGAGATCGGCTCCGGCGCGCTGCCCCGCCGGGCCATTCCGAGCGCTGGGCTTGCGATCCGTCCGACCGCGAGACGCGGAGCCGGGCAGGCGCTCGCGGGCCTCGCCGCGTCGCTGCGCCACCTGCCGATGCCGGTGATCGGACGGATCGAGAACGGCGGGCTGATTCTTGACTTGAGATGTCTCGACGACGAAGAGGGCTTCGGGGCAAATCTTGCGGCGCTGCAAGGAGCGGAAGGGCCCGCGTGAGTCGGAGGGATGGTCGAGCCGTCAATGGGGCATCATGCAGGGACTAATTGCTGTGAGGAAAGGTGGCCCCAACCTCCCCTTAGCATTTGCCGGTTGGGGCCAATTGCTCGTTTTGCTGAAGGTTCGAGCAACGCCAGCCTATCGGCTTGGGCGGCTGGGGAATATTGGACCTTGGGCCAGCTAGCCCTTGGGCCGCCCCTCTCCCGCTATTTCTCCTTGCGATGATCCGTGCGCCATCCCGATATTGAAGAATGGCGTTAGGGTTGTGACGTTCATTGAACGCTCGACCAAAGAACGTGACCCAGCGACGGGCAATGAAGTCGAGCGCGAAGCTGGGGGACGGTTAAATGCCGTCCCTCACTTGATCGACTTCACCGCCCGCGCAAATCCTCTGGCGAAAGCGTCTGTCATGTGGAATCGCATTAACGACAAGCGACTGATACCGTTGGGCTTGGAAGGGAAGCGTCCCTGGTGGGGCGTCCGGACTTCAAATCCGAGAAAGGGCCGCCTGCCGGTCCTTGGTGGGTTCGACTCCCACTCTCTTCCGCCACCCGCTTTTGCTGTTCGGTCCGTATCAATACACATCATGCACCGGGCTTTTTTTCATGGTGAGGCGTCCGGGTTGCGGTGCTATTCTGTTTGAAGTGGGGCCGCCGTTCACCGTTGCCAAGCGCCTCTGCCGGGAGGAGACCTCCATGAAGGAGCTGATCAGGCAATATCTTGACGACGGCGTGTCGCGCCGGCAGCTCATGACCGGGCTGAGTGCGCTCGGCATGAGCACCGTGGCGGCCAATGCAATGGCTCAGTCACTCACGCCGGCGTCGGCCGCGCCGCCCGGCGCGATGCGGGAGGTGCAGGGCACGGGCGGGGCGCTGTTCGTGGCGCAGCTCAAGGCCGCGGGCGTCAAATATGTGTTCTTCAACCCGTCGACCGGCGACTACCCGATCTTCGATGCGCTGGTCGACGAGCCGGCCATCCAGGTCATCAAGGGCATTCATGAGGGCGCCGTGGTCGCCATGGCGGACGGTTACGCGCGGGCCGCCGGTAAGCCGGGCGTGGTGATCGTCGCCAACGTGGGGCTCCCCAACGCCATGACCCAGATGATCAACAGCTGGAAGGATCAGATTCCCCTGCTGGTCGCGGTCGCCTCGGCCGACCAGGAGATCATGGGTCGTGATCAGCTCCAGGAAGCCGAATTCCACGAGGCCATGACCCATCCGATCACCAAGTGGACCTGGATGGCCAAGACCACCGCCGGCATTCCGGAGACCTTGCGGCGCGGCTTCAAATTCGCCTCGACGCCGCCGTGCGGGCCGGTGTTTCTGGCATTGCCGAACAACACGCTGCGCGACGAGGCCAAGGCGGCGATCTGGGATCAGGCCAAGTTCGACGTGCCGATGCGCATCCGCCCCGACAAGGACGACATCGAGAAAGCTGCCCGCGCCCTGGTCGAGGCCAAGAACCCGCTGATGAGCGTGGGCGATGAGATCACCTGGTGCCATGGCGAAAAGGAAGCCGTGGAGCTTGCCGAATTGCTGGGCTTGCCGGTCGCCTCCCAGCCGGGCGCGCTCGGCTTCTGGTCGAAGCCATTCCCGACCAGGCATCCGCTCTATATCGGGGCGCAGTTGCGCGACATGCGCTTCCCGGGCAAAGTCGACGTGCTGCTCAATCTCGGCAACCGCTATGGCGACCGCGCCGCGCCGGGCACAACCCTGATCTCGATCCGGCACGATCCGACCAGTCTGGCCCGCGCCACGCCGGTCGACATCGCCATGGTGGCGGACACCCGCCTCGCCGCAGTGGACCTCATCGCGGCGATCAAGAGTCTGGCCACGCCGACGCGGCTCAAAGAGATCGCCGAGGAGCGCGGCGCCAAGGCGCGCGCCTATTCGGGCGAGATGGCGGAATTCCGCATGAAGATCGCCCGCGAAAACGCCGACCGTTCGCCCATCACACTCTCGCGCGTGGGGCTGGAGCTGGAAAGCGCGCTGGCGCCCGACACCTGCTACGTGTGCGATGTCGATTCCGGCAAGGCCATGGACCCGCTTATGTCGTTCGGCGGCGCCGACAAGAAATACTTCGCAACCAGCCCGAATATTCTCGGCTGGGGCATGGCGGCGGCGTTCGGCGTCAAGCTGGCGCAACCCGATCAGCCGGTGGTTTCCGTGGTCGGCGACGGCAGCTTCTGCTTCTCAGGTCCGCAGCCGCTATGGAGCCAAGCGCGCTATGAAGCGCCGGTGATGAACATCGTGCTCAACAACAAAAGCTACAACAACGAGCGCAACCGCATCTGGCACTACGGCGGACGCCAGTTCAAGACCGGGCGCGACATGACCTGCTACATCGGCAGCCCGGACGTCGACTACGCCAAGGCTGCCGGAGCCTTCGGGGTCGAGGGCGAGGTCGTCAAGGAACCCGGCGAGGTCAAGGCTGCAATTCTGCGCGCCCAGCGCGTCATCGCGGATGGACGGCCTTATCTCCTCGACATCCACACCCAGCGCGACGGCATCGGGGCGGCCAGCACTTGGCATCCGGCCTATTCGGTCGCGGATATCCGGACCAGGAGGGTATGATGGCGCGGCTTATCCTGGCCCTGTGTACCGCGGCGCTTGCAGTCGCAATCGCCACACCGACCCGCGCCCAAGGCGTGCTGCCGGCAGGCGAAGGCCGCGACCTGATGGCGACGGCGTGCTCGCAATGCCATCCGCTGAACGTGATCAGGTCGATGCGGGAAGGCGCAGAGGGCTGGAAGCGCCATGTCTACAACATGGTGACGCGCGGCGCTCAACTGAACGCGCGTGAGGCCGACACCGTGGTGGCGTATCTCGCCGCCAATTTCGGGCCTACGGCGCCGGCTGCCGCGTCCGTCGTTCCGGTGACGCTGCCCGGCGGGCCCGGCAGGGACCTGGTCGAGGCGCGCTGCACCGCTTGCCACGATCTCGAACGGGTGACGGTCATCAAGCGGCAGAAAGCCGACTGGCCGGTCCTGGTCGCCAACATGGTCGGCCGCGGGGCCGTGGCGACGCCCGACGAAGCGCAGGCCATCGGTTCCTATCTCGCCATTCATTTCGGCAGCGATTAAGTTTTCAGAGAACCACCGCCCAAACTACGCGCTACGAGTTTTTCGGGAACTTTGATTTTTCTCAAATCGAACACGACATCGCCCATGCGATGTTGTAAGAATGGATCGCAGCAACCGACCGCCTCCAATCAAAAATTGCCCTATGTGCCGCTTGGCGATGGTAGCCGAGCGGACGGATAGCAGGCTTGCGGAATTCAACTACTTTCGCTGCCTGGGGTGCGATCTCACCATCACCTTTACGCCGGGTGGAAACCGTAAAACTGACGAGTAGTGGCTCATGACCACGAGACTTCCCGATTGGGCTCTGTTTCCCCGGAGTCCAAGTCCGGATTTCGCCGCTGCTCAAATCCGGACTGCGCTTGCCGATGTCGACTTTGCGCGTCCCGGCGGGTAACATTGAGAAAGGTTCGCGTTTTGCGATCTGCCTCAACCCCGAGAACACAAATGAACTCATCCGGCCCGCCCTCGATCGCGCTGTTGCGCGCTCCGCGTGTCATCCTGCGGGTGAGCGCCATGACGAGCCTCGTCCTGGCATTTCTGCTGACTCTAGCGGTGGACCGCGCCGCTGCCGAGCCGGTGTTCTCATTCGCCGCGACGCCCGGTAAGCTGCTGAAGACAGTGGTGCCGATCCACTACGCCCTCGACCTCGCGCCCGACCTCGACAAGCTCAGCTTCGCGGGATCCGAGACAGTCGACATCGAGATAACGGAGCCGACCAGGCGCCTCGTGCTCAACGCGGTCGATATGACCATCGAGGCGGCAGCCGTCGACGGTGAGGCCACGTCGGAGCTCGCACTCGATGCGGCGGCCGAAACTGTGACGCTCGCCTTCCCGCATCCGATCGCGGCCGGCCGCCACCAGCTGCGCGTCTCGTTTACGGGCCGCATCAACCGCTTCGGCCGCGGCCTTTTCGTGGTCGACTATCCGACCGCCGACGGACGCAAGCGGATGATCTCCTCTCATTTGGAGCCCGCCGATGCGCGCCGCATTTTCCCGAGTTGGGACGAGCCCGCTTTCAAGGCGAGCATCGCGCTCACCGTTACGGTGCCGCAGGAGCTCCTCGCGGTGTCCAACATGCCGGTCGCGCGCGAGGAGCCGACCGGCGATGGCAACAAGCGCGTCGCGTTCCAGACGACGCCGCGCATGGCGAGCTACCTGTTCGTCCTTGCGGCGGGCGAGTTGGAGCGCGTCACCGCCGATACCGGCGGCGTTACCATCGGGGTAGTGACGGCGCGCGGCAAGAGCCAGCACGGACGCTACGCGCTGGACGCCGCCGGTGATCTCCTACGATACTTCAACGACTACTTCGGTATCGCCTATCCGTTGCCCAAGCTCGACCTGATCGCGGTGCCCGGCGGCTTTGGCGGCGCCATGGAGAACTGGGGCGGCATCACGTTTTTCGAAAGCCGCCTGCTGTTCGATCCGGCCACCAGCGCCAGCGATGCCCGCCGCGGTATCTTCGGCATCATCGCCCACGAGATGGCGCATCAATGGTTCGGCGATCTCGTCACCATGGCGTGGTGGGATAATATTTGGCTTAACGAAGGCTTTGCGAGCTGGATGCAGGCAAAGGCGGCCGAGGCTCTGCACCCGGACTGGCAGAGCTGGCTCAACGGCAGCGGCTTCAAGCAGGCGGCCATGAGCGAAGACGCTCGCCGCACCACCCATCCGATCCAGCAGGCGATCGCCAACGAATCCGAGGCGATGGCGGCATTCGACTCCATCACCTACGCGAAGGGCCAGGCGATCATTCGGATGGTGGAAAACTATCTTGGCGACGACGCTTTCCGGGCCGGCATCCGGGCCTACATGATGCAGCACGCATACGGCAACACGACCACAGCCGACCTGTGGGGAGCGCTTGAAATGGCGTCCGGCAAGCCGGTGGCGACTGTTGCAGCCGCCTATACGGAGCAGGGCGGCATCCCGCTTGTGATCGCGCAGGCGTCCTGCAAGGGCGACACCCAACGCATCACGCTTCGCCAGGAGCGTTTCACGATCCACGATCCTGCGCCTCAACCGCAGCACTGGCGGGTACCGGTGGCGCGGGGCGTCGTTGGAGGAATGGCGGGCGAAATGCTGCTGCTCGACGGCGCCGCAGAGATTGCGGCCGGGCGGTGCGGCGATCCCATGAAGCTTAACCTCGGCGATGTCGGCTATTACCGGGTACAATATGACGCCGCGATGCTGGCGGCGCTGACACGATCGACCGACCGGTTGACGCCGGCAGACCGGGCGAATCTCCTCGGCGATACCTGGGCATTGGTCGAGGCGGGCCGTGTCGCGCCGGCCGTGTTCTTAGACCTCGCCGCGCCGCTGATCGGCGACGACAACCGGGCCGTGGCCGAGCAGATCATCAGCGCCCTGACCCGGATCGACCACCTGCAATGGGGCCGTCCGGAGCGTGCCGCGTTTCAGGCCTATGGGCGCGCCGTGCTGCGGCCGGTGTTCGACCGGATCGGCTGGGATGCGGCGCCGTCGGAGTCGGCCGATCGCGCCCCGCTGCGGGCTGAGCTTATTGGCGTGCTCGGGACGTTCGGTGATGAGGCGATCGTGGCCGAGGCGAAGCGGCGCTTTGCGGAGTTCGTAAAAGACCCGGCGTCGCTTTCCACCGCGTTGCGCGGGACGGTCGCTAATCTGGTCGGGCACCATGCAGATCGCGCGACCTACGACACCCTGCTAACGCTCGGCCGCAACACCACCAACACCGATGAACGGGTGCGCTATCACATGGCGGCCGCGAGCGCGCACGATCCGACGCTTGCCAATGAAACGCTTGCCATCGCGCTCACCGACGAACTGCCGACGAGCCTCATCGGCAGGTTGATATCGCAAGTGGCGTCGCTGGGCGAGCATCGCGATCTCGCCTGGAGCTTTGTGAAGGCAAATTTCGCCGCGCTGGCCGCCAAACAGGGGCCGTCATTCCAGAACAATTTTCCCGCCAATCTGCTGACGAATTTCACCGATGCCGCGCACGCCCAAGAGCTCGCAGACTTTGCACCGGCTCACTCAACGTCCGGCGGCCGGATCGTAGCGGCGAGGTCCTACGAGCGCATCATGACGGCGGCGGATTTTTCCGCGCAGCAGTTGCCGGCCGTGGATGAGTGGGTGAAGCGGCGAATGGCGCAGCCGTAGCTTGGATGGAGCGCAGGGTTGTAGCCCGGATGAAGCGAACGCACGCCGCTTCGCGTGCGGGCGCGAAATCGGGGGGCAGCGGTGTCACCAGCGAGACTTTTCCCGCATTGCGTGCGGGAAGATCGGCACGTAATGCGGGCTACGGGGTGCCGCCCCTTCCACTCAACGTCCGCCCGACCGCATCCCTCCAGGCCGCGATCTTGCGGCGGCGCATCGTGTCGTCCATGGCGGCCATGAAACGGCGGTCCAGCGCCCAGTGCGCCGCGAAGGCCTGGGGCTCCGGATAAAGCCCTGATTGCAGGCCGGCCAGATAGGCCGCGCCGAGTGCGGTTGTCTCCAAAATAGTGGGGCGAT
>Ga0210402_10002957_pt1 | contig 16208 bp, 19 predicted proteins | sample IncBWC7MmetaG_FD_161055 | JGI IMG/M metagenome (GOLD analysis project Ga0210402, IMG submission 161055) | Forest soil microbial communities from Barre Woods Harvard Forest LTER site, Petersham, Massachusetts, United States - Inc-BW-C-7-M | ecosystem: Environmental > Terrestrial > Soil >... | reverse complement strand
TTCGCGTTCGAACGACGGTGTTGCCACAACGCGAAAGGCGCCATTCATGCCGGACGCTCACTTTTTGGATCGAGCAGGCTTGCGTCGCAAGGTGGTGAGAAAAAGCGGGGCATCCCGGCCTTTTCCCCGGCGGTATTCTTCACTGCTCTTGCGAATTTGCGCTTTCAGCCCTGGTTCCTGCATTTCCAGATAGTCTTCTAGTTCATCAGCGCTAAGAATACCGGCCACGGGGATTCCATCCTTTTCCAGGATGAAATATTCGCGATTTACATGCGCGCGCCGGACCACCTGGCCCAGGTTGATCCGCGCCCTGGTTATCGGTATGCGGCTTACGATTCTTAGCATGTATCTATTCCAAGCGCTTAATCAACATTAACCAACATTGATCAAAGTGAATCATGCCCCCTTCACCCAACCTGCCCGCCGCACCCTTGACCCTCTCCGAGGAAAAGGATAGCCTCGCACGTAATTCGTTTATTCCTGTTTGCCGGAAAGAGGCTGCCGATGCTTTTTCTTACCGCCCTTTGGCTCCCGATCCTGCTCTCCGCCGTCTTTGTGTTCATCGCCAGCTCGGTCATGCACATGGTGCTTTCGTACCACAAATCCGATGCCGGCCCAATTCCCGATGAAGACAAATTTCTCGCATCTTTGCGAGGCGCAGGATTGCGGCGCGGTATCTACGTGTTTCCTTACTGCAACCCCAAAGACATGAAATCCCCGGCCATGGTGGAAAAATACAAGCAGGGCCCCATCGGCATACTCACGGTGTTTCCTCCCGGCCCGCCCGTTCTGCCCAAGTTCCTGGCTCTGTGGTTTGGATATTGCCTGATCATCGGCGTCTTTGTCGCGTACCTGACGGCGCATTCCGTCGCCCATGCCGCGCCCTACCTGATCGTCTTTCGCGTTGCCGGCACCGCGGCGTTCCTCGCGTACGGCCTCGCCAATCTCAGCAACGGGATCTGGAAGGGCCAGCCCTGGAGCATCGTCATCAAGGAAATGATGGATGGCGCGGTTTACGCGGCACTGACGGCGGGCACCTTCGGCTGGCTGTGGCCGCGCGGGTAGCATTGGAAGGAATTTTCTATCCTCCAAGGTTCCTTCATTGCAAGCCGCCCTTTTTGGGAGTAGTCTCTCCCCCAAGCGTTGCCAGCCCCCCATCTGCGCCCATACCTCGTGGCAACGGCTACTCACAGACCGGAGCGATTGCGTTCCGGGGGAGCAAGGCGCAATGTCCATCTCCCAGGCTCACAAAGAATTGTTCGGCCGCCTCTACCATTCCATCTGGAATGAGCGGCGAATGGAATTCATTCCGCTTGTAATTGCAGACACCCACGCGATCAGCGATCCCACGATTGCGGGAGGAGCCGTTGGCCCGTCCGCCTATCGCCGCCAAGTGGAGCGGTTTCTTACCGGCCTGCCCGACCTGCACTTTGAAGTGGACGACACCATCACCGAGAAGGACAAACTGGTCGTTTATTGGACAATCACCGGAACGCATCGCGGCGAATTCCTCGGCGTCCCCGCGACGAATAGGAAAGTGTCCTTCAGCGGCATCACTATTAATCAAATTCGCGACACCAAGATCATCGAATCCACCGTGATCTGGGATGGCCTCGGCCTCCTCGAACAGTTCGGAATCGACTTGCCTGTCCGGTATGAAATGCTGGCCACTTCCGCCCGCTGATTTTCTGGTCCTGCCGCAACCCGAATACGGTTTTGACTCTTTCGCGCCAATTGCATCCGTTTCTGCTGCCTCGCCGGCTTTGAAACTCCAGTTTATAGCTACGGCTTGCACCACTGCTTCCAGGTCATGCGCTTAGCGGTGGATTCTCAATCGAAAAATAAGGAGACCTGGAAGAATGAAAAAGACAAAGCTGGCCCTGGGTGCGGTACTTTCTCTCGCACTTGTCTGTGGCGGTCTTGCCGTTGCTCAGATGCCCAAGGACAACGTCAACGGCCACAAGCATCCGAATCTTGCCGCGGCGCAGCGCCTCTCTCGCGATGCCTGGGAAAAAGTCAGTGCCGCGCAGCAAGCCGACGAATGGGACATGGAAGGCCACGCGGCCAAGGCCAAGGAACTTCTCGATCAGGTTAACAACGAGCTGAAATTGGCCGCGGAAGCAGCGAACCATAACCACAAGTAACAAACAATTGTTTTTGCATCGATTCAAGAATTTGCCCAGCCCTCAACGTCGGGGCTGGGCGTTTTTTTCGAATTCGCAAGTCCATCCAGCTTGCGGGCGGAGGCGGACCTGTTCAAATCGAATGCCCGCCAGGCCGGTCTGAGGAATCCAACGGTTTTCCGTTCGTTTTCTTACCCGGCGTCGCGTATTCTGGTTCTCCAACCGGCCCCGGGAGTCTTTCATGCACTTTGTGCCGCGGAAGTCTTTAATTCTCCGATTCGTCGCCCAGATATTCCTCGCTGTCATTTTTTTCCTTCTCGTCGGCTTACGGCTAACGGGGGCCAAACCTCAGTCCGCTGACTCTTCCACTGCCACCATCCCCATATTAGTCAGTGATTTTGAACTTTTCTCTGTACCTCCTCTCAAGGCCAGGCCTCCGGTAACGCCAAAGCCTCCAACGCCTCCAGCCCAGGCCACGAATCCGAAAAAAGTGAACACTTCGCCTGAGCCGGAAGAGATCGAACCACCCTCCGTCCAGGCCCGGCGGCTGATGGATTTTTTCACGGCGACACTGTTGGAGACATTGAACAAGAACGGCTATAACGCCCGGCCCGCGAGGGGACAAAACTCTCCCAAGGGAGCGCTGCTCCGGGGCGTTTTCGCGGAACCCGACGAAAAAAACCGCATTCGCCGCGCGCTGCTCGGCGGAACTTCCGTGAATCCTAAATTTTTGCTGTATGTCGGTATTTTTAATCTGGCCCGGCCGGATCAGCCGCTCTACCAGCTTGCTGCGGAACAGCCCGGCGGCAGCCAGTTCGGCCCTGTCATCACCCTCAACAATTACATACCCTTGGCCAAATACGAGCTCGACAAGAATCCGACCGACGAAGACGTCCGCAAGATCTGCGCCCAGATTGTCGCAAGCCTGACTGCTCTTCTGGCCGCCAATCCTAGCGCCTTTTCGCAATAATTTCTGTTTAGAATTGCGGCTATGTCGCCACCCTTCTTGCCCGGCAATAGGTACCTGCGTATTGCAGGCTCTTCCCTCTTCCTGTTCGACTGCCGTACCCGAATTCCACGCGCTACTCGTTATCTGCTACCCTGTCCGCCGGAGGCGATCGGCTTATGAGCAGCGGTCCCGCACAGGTTCGCAACGTTTCCGACACGGCTTTGTGGGCCGCGCATTTTCGCGCCGAAGAATCGCGGCGGCCGGATGCGCTCTTCCGCGATCCTTATGCGGAGAAGCTCGGCGCGCAGCGCGGGGGTGAAATGGCCGGCGCTCTGCCGCAGGGACTGAGCCACGCGTGGGCCTGGGTGGCGCGCACCTATCTGTTTGACCAGATTTTGCAGAAAGAAATCGCGGAAGGTGCCGACCTGATCGTGAATTGCGCCGCGGGCCTCGATGCTCGGCCTTATCGAATGCGGCTTCCCGCCACGTTGCAGTGGATTGAAGCGGATTTGCCGGACATTCTTGCGTATAAAAAGGAACTTCTCGCGCATGACAAGCCCACGTGCCAATTGGAACGAATCACCGTAAATCTGGCAGACGTCAGCGAGCGGCGCCGCTTCTTCAGCGAAATTGCCAATCGCGGCAAGCGTGGCCTGGTGATTACCGAAGGGCTGTTGATTTATCTGTCCACGGAAGAAGTCGCGCAGTTTGCCGAGGATCTCTCCGGTGTCGCTTCGCTGCAACGCTGGATCCTCGATATGCATTCGCCGCGGTTGCTGGCCATGATGCAGCGCAATACCGGCAAGGCCCTCGAAAAAGTTGGAGCGTCCTTTAAGTTCGGCCCCGCGGAAGGCCCGGATTTCTTCGTTCCTCATGGATGGACGCCCGCGCAGATAGAAGGTCTGCTGCACACCGCTGCGAGGTTCGGAAGGCCGCCCCTGCTCCTGCGCTTGTTTGCGAGAATTGCAGACGTGCGCAGTTGGAAAGTGAATCGGCCATGGGCCGGCGTCTGCCTGTTGCAGAAAAATTCCACGCCTGCAATTGGAAAAGGCAAAAGATCATGAGCGGTGCTTCGCCGGAATCTTCAGTGAAAAAGTTAAGAATCGGAGTGGACCTGGGTGGCACGAAGATTGAATTCGTCGCGCTGGAGGCCGACGGGCGCGAGCTTCAACGCTTCCGCGCGCCGACTCCGCGCGGCGATTACGATGCCACCGTAAAAGCCGTTCGCGACGGCGCGCTTAAGATCGAAAAGGAATTGCAGCGCACGGCGACGGTGGGCGTCGGCATTCCCGGCACGATTTCCGGCATCACGCACACCGTAAAAAATGCCAACTCCATCTGGATGAACGGAAAGCCGTTCGACCAGGACTTAAGCGCCGCGCTAGGCCGCGAAGTGCGTTGCGCAAATGATGCCAACTGCCTGGCGGTATCCGAAGCTACCGACGGCTCTGGCGCCGGCCATCATATTGTTTTCGCGGTGATTCTTGGCACCGGTTGCGGCGGTGGAATTGCCGTCGACGGCCGGGTACAAAATGGGCGCAACGGCGTCGCGGGCGAATGGGGCCACACCACGCTACCCTGGATGAAGCCGGACGAATACCCCGGCCCGAATTGCTATTGCGGGTACAAAGGCTGCGTGGAAATGTGGATTTCCGGGACAGGTCTGGAGGCTGATTACGAGCGGGCCACAAAAACAAAAACTCTTGGGAAGGAAATCGTGGCGCGTTCCGAATCCGGCGAAGCAGCGGCGCTGGCATGCCTCGAACGCTACGAAGATCGCCTGACGCGCAGCCTGGCGCAAATGGTGAATATTCTCGACCCCGACATCATCGTTCTGGGGGGCGGCGTTTCCCAGGTGCCGCGCCTCTATCGCAACGTGCCTTCGCGATTGAAGCAGTACGTTTTCGGCCGCGAAGCCGATACCCCCATCGTCGTAGCTAAGCATGGAGACGCCAGCGGCGTCCGTGGCGCGGCATGGCTCTGGCCGCTGGAACACCGATAACCGTGACCAAAAAAAACACCGCCGGCAATTGCCGAGGGCGTTTCGAGGAATATTGTAAACGAAATTACGCCGTCAACTAGCCGCGGCGCATCAATCCGGTGCACACCGCCAGCATCCCGCAGATCAGCAGCGCCAGCGTTCCCTGCTCCGGCGTCGCCACGATGAACTCCTGTACTTGACCGGTCAGCGGCAGCGGCCCGCAATTCGTGACGATTTCAAAATTGTCGAGGTTGATGGAGCCGTAGTTCTGGCTTGCCAGCAGCAACCAGTTTTGCACGTCCGAATTTCCGCTCCCGCGCACGCCGGGATTCATGATGTCCCACAGCGCGTACTGCAGGTTAACGAGGTCGCCTGGATTCGACGCGAACTGCGTCGTCAGCCATGCTGCCTCTCCATAAGCAAGCGCCGGATTGCCAAGCACAGCAGATCCGGTCACGCTGCCGTAGCGCGTCTGAGAAAAATCGTTGCTGTTTACGGCGGTCGCAAGATTGGTGACGTTCGCGGACCACATCTGCCCAAAATAGCCCTAGCAGCCTGACAAATCTCGTGCGTATCTCCCCGTGGTCGAAGCAAGGCTGCGGGCCCCGCGGTCTCCCTAAGTGCAAGGCAACGGCCAGACTGCCCAGAATGAGACACGCTGAAAATAAGGAGATTATCCTGCGCAGCGAGAGAGATTGGGGAAAGGGGTGAAAAAACTTGCCATCGGAGGGATTTTGCAGGGCAGACTAATTCTTCTAAGACTATAATAATAATTCACTTAGGGGCTCTGGGAGTTAAGTACTAAGACTAGCCCTCTGTGGCAGGCCTACGGCGCTGGAATGGGAGGCCGGAAATTCCCTTGTCCGGCCCCTTTTTCCATCGGCCCTGCCTATTTTCCGGCCGCCTTGGTCATTTTGGAGGTGAACGCCTCGGAGCGTTTCTTCATCTCCTCCGGGGCCACATCTTCTATATGCTGCGCCAGGCCCCAGCGATGCCCGAACGGATCGCGAATTTTTCCGTAGCGATCCCCCCAGAACTGGTTTTCCAGCGGCATTTCCACCTTGGCGCCAGCCTTCACTGCTCGATTGAACACCGAGTCCACATCGTCGGTATAAAGGAACAGGTTGATCGAGTTCGGCGCGTCCGCTGGCGGTGCGCTGGTCATGCCGGGAAATTCGTCGCTTAGCATCAGGACAGAATCGCCGATCGCCAGCTCGGCATGCATGATTACTCCGCCGGGGCCGGGCATGCGCAATTTTTCCTTGGCGTGGAATACCTCCTTGTAATATTCGATCGCCCGGGCCGCACCCTTGCAAACGATCGCCGGAGTAATGGAATGAAATCCTTCAGGAATTGCTTTCACAGCGCACATAAATCCTCCTTCAGATTTTATCGGTTGGGCGCGCAGGGGAGGTTGAAGCAACGGGAGGGAACTTCACAGTTCACTCTGCGCGTGGAATTCCTGAATACTCCCCGGTAATGGCCAAGTCAAGAAGGAAATCCATTTTTTCAAAATGAAGTAATATTCTGGCCTGTTCGGAGCCAAAGAGCATCCAAATGGCCGTAGACCTTGCGGAGGTGCTTCATGCGTTATGATTTTTTGCTGGAAACGTACGCCACGGAACGCGTCAAGGTTTTAAGCGTGTGGAGCGAATTTCACGACGCGGATCTGGAGGTTCGTCCGAACGCCGGCGATCCGCGCGGCCGCAGCGTGCATGAGCAGATGGTCCATCAATGCGTCAGCGAGGATTTGTGGTTGCGCACGATGCTGGCCGTTGATGTTGCCGCGCCGCCTTTGCCCGCGCAGGAAACACGCGTCGAATTTATCCGGCGGTACGCGGAAGACAGTGCAAAACGCCTGGCCGTCTTGCAAGCGCGCGATGAATCCTGGTGGGAGAGCGAAACCAATTTTTTCAGCGTGAAGCGTTCCATCGCGTGGGTGATGACCCGCCGCATCGCGCACACAGCGCATCACCGCGGCCAGCAGATGGCCGTGCTCCGCATGCTGGGGCGCGATCTGCACAGCAACTACGGGCCCACCGCAGACACGGGCGGCCTGATGCAGCAGCACGCGCCAACTATTTACGCGTATCCGGGTTTGGACGAGTTACTGCGTGATTTGCCCGCAGGCACTCACAAATCTCCGCTGCCGGGCGCGCAAGGCAAGCCCATCACGGAGCGCCCGGTGACAAAATAAACGGAGCCGCCGATTTAATCAGTATTCCTTGTATAGTTCCGGGAACTGTTTCTTCAGGTTTTGAATCTTCGGCAGGTCGTTGATGACGATGTACGGATTGTCGGTGTGGTGCTTCAGATAGTCCTGGTGATATCCCTCCGCGGGATAAAAGCCATTGTTCAGCGGCACCACCTGGGTCATGATCTTGCTCGAATAAACCTTCGCGGCATTCAGTTGGTTGATGTACGCCTCGGCAATCTTCTTCTGCTCCGGGCTTCCATAAAATATCGATGAGCGGTACTGAGTTCCCCAGTCCGGCCCCTGCTTGTTCAGTTCCGTGGGGTTGTGCGCAACCGAAAAGAAAATCATCAGGATCTGGCCATAGGTAATTTCGGAGGGGTCGAAAACTACTTTCACGCTTTCCGCGTGGCTGGTCTTGCCGCTGCTCACGGTTTCGTACCGCGCCGTGTCCGCCGTCCCGCCCGCGTAGCCCGAAGTTGCGGAAATCACGCCCTTTGTATGCTCATACACTGCCTGAATGCCCCAGAAGCAGCCGCCCGAAATCACCGCCACTTCCTTGCCCTTCGTCGCCGCCACCGGTTGATCCAGCGCCGGCTTTGGAAACACAGAATTTGCGCGGGGCGCCTTGGCCCTTGAATTGAACGCCGCAAACATCACCAGCGCGGCTGCGATAATTCCGAACGAAATAAACCGAATCCAGCTTTGCATCGTCAGGCTCCCGGCCGGCTCAATCGGTTCGCCCGACAAGCCGAATCCACAGCAATATTCCTTGTTGGATGCCGCCAAAAAGATTTACGCTTCTCGGCGTCCCTTTATTTCGGGAAAGGGGCCGCGTTCCTGGCATCCACTGGGTTAGAGTGGGACGCCCCGGGGGAAGTTACACTGCATTTATACTCTAAATTCCGGCTGAATCACAGGTTCCTGCCCATGGCCATGCCTAACCACGCGCTTCGCCCGAAATTGCAGGTCCTTTTTGTGGGCCGCGGCTCGCCCATGAACGCCATCGAGTTCGGCAGCGCTTCCATGGACACGGTCTTGTTTCAGCCAACGGATACCTCTCGTCCCTAGTTTTCTTTGCCGGGTGTACCCTGTTGTCTGGGATGAACGCGCAACGTAACTGCGTCGCTCTCGGCCGCATCCCATCGCAAAAGTTTGCAACTCAATTCTGGAGATAATGCATGTCGGTCCGCACTGTGTCCCTTCTCGTTCTCGGCACCTCATTCCTTTTGCTGCAGCCTGCTTCGGCCCAGGTCACCCACGGCAAGAAACCGCAGCTTCCACCGCCCTTCGCCACAAAATCCGCCGGTAATGGACCCTCACGCGTCAAGGTGCCAGACGGATTTCTTCCGACGGTCCCTCCCGGTTTCCACGTGAATGTTTTCGCGCGTGAGTTCAAATACGTACGTTTTCTGGCTACCGCGCTCAATGGTGACATCTTCGTTGCCGACACCGGCGCCGGCCAGGTGGACGTACTCCGAGACCCGCAGCACACCGGTGGCGCTACCCAGCGGGAAGTCTTTGCCGGTGATCTCAAGCGCCCCTTTGGCATCGCCTTTCACGGCGACTACGTCTACATCGGCAACACCGGCGAAGTGGTCCGCTTCCGATATAACCAGCAAACTTCCAAGCGCACGGGCGATGCCGAGCACATCCTAGATCTCCCGCCCTATGGCGGCCACTCCACACGCACCCTCGCGTTCAGCCCGGACGGCCAACATCTCTACATCAGCGTCGGCTCATCCGGAAATATTGACATCGAAAAAGACCAGCGCCGCGCCGCCATTCTCGTTTGCGATCCCGACGGAAAGGATTCGCGCATTTTCGCTTCCGGCTTGCGCAACAGTGTGGGACTCGCCATCGATCCCACCACAGGCGCGGTCTGGGCCGCGGTTAACGAACGCGACGAACTCGGTGACGATCTTCCGCCCGATTATCTGACTTCCGTCAAAGACGGTGGTTTCTACGGCTGGCCCTACAGTTACATTGGCGACAGCGTCGATCCTCGCGTCAAGCCGCAGAAACCAGATCTCGTCGCCAAAGCCATCATTCCCGATGTTCTGCTCGGCGCTCACGTCGCGCCGCTTCAGTTTGCGTTTTACACCGGCAAGCAATTTCCGGAATCTTACGGTGGCGGCGTTTTCCTCGCCGAACACGGTTCCTGGAATCGCGCCACTCGCGCAGGCTATCAGGTTGTCTTTGTTGGGTTCAACGATGGAAAAGCCGCGGTGGATCCCGTGCCGTTCCTCACGGGGTTCGTGCCTAATCCTGCCGGGCGAGACGTGAATGGCCGCCCCGTCGGAGTTACCGTCACGTCGGACGGCGCATTGCTCGTCAGCGACGATGGCGCCAACGTGATCTACCGCATCAGCTACAGCAAGTGATGCCGCGCCGGGTCGAAATTTGCGGACTACTTCACAACCAGTGTTAATGAAATTTGGAGAAAGAAGACAACTCGTTGACGAACCTGTGGGTGTCGCGGACGGTGTAACTGTCAGATTGTATATTCCTGTGGGTGTAATCACCGGCGGCGGTCGCTGCACAGAACTGCCGCCCCCGCAGCCACTCACCGCCAGCGTGAGGCACGCCAGCGCGGCGACTCGTTTCCAATCGAGCGCCCACGCTAAGGGTTGCCACCGTGCGCGCTTCTGAAAGTAAATCCTGAACCCAACAACATCAGCAGCAACATCGCCAAGACCAAAAAGCTAGCTGGCCTTGAACGAATTGTCCGTCGAGCCACCAGCACAACCATGGCCCGAACGCTGGTCGTGACTGTAACAGTGAAACTCACAGTCGCCCCGTTTGCCACGGTCACGCAAGGGGCGCTACGGGTTGTTCCCATGGGCATTCCAGAGCACGCGTGCAGCGGTCCAGCCCCGTGTTTGAAACAGTCAGATTTTGCGGCCTGGCCGTTGTGCCTTGGGTGGTGATTCCCGCCAGATTAAATGTGCCAGCGGGATTCAGCGTAACCGCGGGTGCCGGCGGAGGCGGCGCGACTCCCATGCCGCTCAGTCCGTACTCCCGGCGCGGGCTGCAGGTCCGCCTTCGCCAGGTGCACGAATTGCCCCGAACTCTCCGCAATCACCGGCACGCCAAACTGTCCGGTGCAAGCCTGAAAGGGCGACGTTGCGAGTTCGGTGACCGCGCCCGTGGTCGAATTCAAGGTGTACATCGAAAGCCCGTCGGCGCAGTAGCCGTAGAGAAAACGCCCCTTGGGGTCGATCGTGGAAGGCCCGCAGGGATTCGTAAACATGGTTTGCGAATTAGCCAGCAGCGTCAGCGAGCCGTTCGAATCATCGCGTAGAAACGTCACCGCTCCTGTGGGTGTGTTGTTCGCGATCGTTTCCACGAACAGCCACGGCTGCGGTGTTTGTGCAGAGGCGCAAAAAACTCCTGAAGGGGAAGCGAGTTCCGCTACCAAGCAAAACGCAACAACACGACGGCGGCATCCGCCACCTTAAGGGTGTGAGATCGTACCAGACTTCCTCGCGCCGAACACGCGGTTCAGCATGTTTACGAGATAAGAGGGAAACCTGCAGGGAGACTAGCGCGCGGAGAATGGAGCGTCCACCAAAAGTGTATAAAAGAAAGGTAAATAGTGCAGAAGCTATGTCCCAAATTGGAACCGCGAGTCGAAGGCGCTGAAAGCGCGTTGTTCCAAAATGGAACGCGCTCGAGGTTGCCTTTCCTTCTACGCCTAACTGTCCGGATTTGACTGACTTTACGAAGCTGCGCCGAACACGTATGTATTCAAGAAATCGTTACGGAACTTGTCTTGGGGATCGAACTTTTTCGTCAGCGCCAAAAACTCCGGCAGCTTTTCGTACAAGGAGTCCAGCCGCGCCGGCGCCATCGCGAAGAGTTTCCCCCAGTGCGGCTTGGCGCCGAAGGGCGCGAGTTCGCGCTCGATCACCGGAAGCAATTTGCTGACCGCGGGCCAGTCCGGCTTCAGCGTGAAATGAATCGCCACGCAGTCCTGCTTGTAGCAGGGACTCATCCAGAAATTGTCGGCGGCGATGGTGCGGATTTCCGTGATGAAAAGATTAGGGCCAACCTGATCGTGCAAGCTTTCGACTGCAAGAATCGCGTCCACCGCGTTCTTGTGGGGCACAAAATATTCTGCCTGCAATTCCTGCCCCGCGCTCGGCGTGAACCCCATTTTGAAGTGTGGCAACCGGTCGTACCACGGCCCGGGCACGCCCATCTGCTCGGTGCAATTTTCAGCGGAGAGTTCCGCGATCGGATGCATGTTTTTCGTGGCGCGTTTCGCTCCGTAAAATTCCGGCGGCGCGTCGAACATTTTTCCGTTCTCGATGCGGTGTTTCAGCCAGACTTCGTTGACCCGTTTGTTCTGCCAGTCGGTAAAGAGGCTCACGCTGTAGGCCGCCGATTCGATCGCGTCAAAATGTTTCGTCAATTCGCCGAGCGGCAGATTTTCGTACACGTACTGCTGCACCTGGTAGCTGGACTGCAGGTCCAGCGTTACTTTGGTGATCGCGCCCAGTGCACCGAGTCCGACAACCGCTCCGTGGAACGTCTCGCCATCCTTCGCTCGCGAAAGTTTCACCATGTCGCCGGAGGCATTCACAATCTCTAGGCCCGAAGCTGCCGTGGACAGATTTCCATTCTTCACGCCGGATCCGTGGGTGGCCGTTGTGCAGGCTCCCGCGACAGAAATATGGGGGAGCGAAGCCAGGTTGTGCAGCGCCCAGCCCTTGCTCTCCAGAATCGGGCACAACTTTCCGTACGTCATTCCGGACTCGAGGGTGACCGTCCGCGCTGCCGTGTCGAGGTCAACTACCTTGTCCATCGCCTTCATCGAAAGGAATTGGTCGTGGCTGTCGACGATGTGATTGAAACAGTGGCGAGTACCCAGCACCTTCAGCTTGCTCTGCTTGCGCACAAAATCCCGCACCTCTTCCACCGATCCGGCGGAAAACAGCCGGTCGGTGCCGTACTCCACGTTGCCGGCCCAGTTGCGGAGCTTCTCGTTCGACGCCCAGGCCGTCAGCCTGGATAGAAATGGGCTGGTCATCGCCGCCGACGCAATCTTCAGAAACGTTCTTTTGTTCATGGCTCCACGCAACCAATCCGGCCGGGCATTGTTCCCTGAAATTAGAGCCGCGCCTGATTCTATACCCATTTGGGTGTGCAAACCCGCCGCCGGCCTGATGATTCTCCGGTTTCAGGCAGACTTGTCGCGACGCGCCGCGCAGCCCAAGGAATCCCTTTTCAAAAGGAAAAGGTGGGGGTAATGTCTGTGAATGAATGTTAATGCGGGCCGGACGGCCTTTCGGATACATTCAAACGCTTATGCCGCCATTTAGACTCGATGTTGAAAAACTTCCCAGCAGCACGGAAGCGCTCACGATTTATACCGCCAGTGGAAAACTGAGCATTGAGACGGTCAACGAATTCCTGCCGAAGCTTCGCGCGGAAGCCGCGCAACGTGTCATTCTCGATCTCAACGGTGTGAGTTTTCTTGATTCGGCGGGCGTCGGTGCGTTGGTATCGCTCTTCGTCAGCCGCCGCAATCAAGGCAAAGAGTTCGGTCTCGCGGCACTGCCGCCGCAAGCCATTGCCGTGGTAACCGTAGCCGGCCTGCAAAACCTTCTCCCCATTTATAAAACCGTAGAAGACGCCACCGCCAAAAAAATCTGACGGCGCTTCCACATCGCATTGGCGTGAATTACCGTGGTGTCCAATTCGGATGACTGGTGAACAATCCGTCCACAAACCCGATCTGGTAGGAAACAAACAATCCAAAGCAAAGGCTCAATACTCCCGAAGCGGTGACCAGCCCGCGATTCACCCACGCAAACCGCGTGCCCGCATAAGAAAACGGCAGCGCTAGGGCCACAGTGATCAGCATCATCCCGGCAATTGTCCCCACGCCAAAAACCAGCAGATAGAAAACGCCCCAGCGCCGATCGTGAATTGTCATCAGTACCAGCAGCGCCACCGCCGCCGAACCCGCAAGGCCGTGCACGATGCCGATCAGAAGCGGCCGCAGCGAATGAAAGATTCCCAGTCTTGCGAATGGGCCGCGCAGCCATCCCGGCTCCGCCAGCGCTTCGCCATGATGCTCCTCCGCGGGTTGGTGCTCATGCCAATGGTAGTGCACATGCGAGCCGTGCCCGTGAATATGCACATGTTCCCCAATGACTTGCGGGTGTGCGGGAGAAAATTTCTCGCTCAACCACCGCGTCACACCAGTGAGATTGAGAATCCCCAACAGGATCAGCATCAACCCCACCGCGAATTCCATCGTCAGGCCGACGCGCACCGGAATCGCCACATTAAAAAGAATGATCGCCGCGCCGACCAGCAGAATGGTCAGCGTATGTCCCAGTCCCCAGAGCGCGCCGATCCACCCCGCTCGGCCAAGCGAAGGCTCGCGGCTGATGATCGTCGAAACCGCAATCACGTGGTCCGGGTCCGTGGCGTGTCGCATCCCCAGAAAAAAGCCAATCGCCAGCATGGTCAGTCCGCTGAGCATAGATGAATGGAGGCCATCTCCGCCTAGTCCGTCAAAGCAGAAGGATACCGGAGCTTTCGCCCTCATGCGAGTGATTCGGATCACGCCGCAGGATTCAATTAGGTTTTCTTAAGCAAGCGCATGAATTCCGTTGCAGTATGCGGCAATCGCGCGCCACGTCGCGAAACGATGTAGAGATGGCGCGGAATGCTCAATTGCTTCACGCGCACTTCCTTGAGCCAGCCATGCTCCACTTCCCACGCCACGCACATGCGCGGCACAATCGCCACGCCCATTCCCATCTGCACGAATCGTTTGATGCTTTCAATCGTCGGCATTTCCATGGGCATATCCAACGCTGTGCGGTTCCGCGCAAACAGCTCGATCACCTTTCGCCGGAACGGCGATTCCACAATGTGCGCGATGAACGCTTCCTTCCCCAACTCCTCCACGTCCACTTCCTTGCGCTTTGCCAGCGGATGCTTCGGCGGCACCACCAGTGTCAGTTCGTCCTTCAGGATTTCCGTGGCCTGCAGTTGCGGGTCTCGCGGCACAAAGGAAACCGCCCCCAGGTCCAGCCGGTAATTCACCACCTCGTGAGGAATGTCGCGCGAAAACATGCGGTGCACGCGAACCTGCACGCCGGGATGCGCTTCGCGAAACGCAGCCAGCGCCGGCAGCAGCGCGTGGATCGAACTTTCATTCACTCCCAGCGAAAGCTCGCCGCGCTTTAGCCCTTCCAGCTCCAGCAGGCCTTTTTTGACCTCGTCTCGAAGATTCAGCAGCCGTTCGGCGTATTCTCGCAGAAGCGTGCCCGCATCCGTCAGCCGAACCGGCCGCGCCCCGCGTACAAAGAGGGGCTGCTCCAGCGAATCCTCCAGTTTGCGGATGGTCAGGCTGACCGCCGGCTGCGTCCGGTAGAGGCGTTCCGCCGCCCGGGAGAAGCTGCCTTCCTTCGCGACCGTCAAAAAGACCTGCAATTCGCCAAGATCCATGCGCAAACCTCATTATGGAGGGTGGGGCAGTCAAACCCTCAAAAGTGGTGTATTTCAGGGTGCCGGCTTGCCCTCAGGGGGATCCGTGCGGCGGCAGCCCTAAACCCTAGTATAAGATAGAATTATCAATTACAGAATGAAGATAAATTGGACTAGAACCCCCCGGCGTGCGTTACTGGAAGCGCAGGTCTGGGAGTAACTATGAGCCACGTACGAATTTTTGATACTACCCTCCGCGACGGCGAACAATCGCCCGGCTTTTCCATGAACACCGAGGAAAAGATCCGCATGGCCAGGCAGCTTGCCGCCCTGGGTGTCGACGTTATCGAAGCCGGTTTTCCGATCGCCTCACGCGGCGATCTTGAAGCCGTGCAGGCGGTTGCGAAGGAAGTCCGCGATGTCCCGATCGCCGCGCTCGCCCGCGCGCGCAAGGACGACATTCTTGCCGCGGTCGAAGCTCTGAAACCCGCGAAATCGCCGCGCATGCACGTCTTTCTTGCAACCTCTGATTTGCACTTGCAGGCCAAGTTGCACCTTACGCGCGAGCAGGCTCTGGAAGCCATCGGCTCCATGATCAAGCTGGCGCGGAATTACGTCGAAGAGATCGAGTTTTCCGCCGAAGATGCCGGACGCACGGAAATCGAATATCTTTGCAAAGCTTGCCAGATTGCAGTTGAAGCAGGCGCCACAGTTTTGAATTTACCGGACACGGTCGGTTATGCCGTGCCGGAAGAGTACGGCGCGATGTTTCTGAAAGTCCGCGAACACCTCGGCGACCCCGAGCACATTACGTTGAGCGCGCATTGCCACGACGACCTCGGCCTTGCCGTTGCCAACTCGCTGGCCGCGGTTCGCGCCGGCGTTCGTCAGATCGAATGCACCGTCAACGGCATCGGTGAACGCGCCGGAAACGCTGCTTTGGAAGAGATTGCTGTTGCCCTGGCCGTGCGCAAGGACAGCTTTGGCGTTGCCACCAAGCTCAATCTGAAGGAACTTTACAAATCGAGCCGCCTGCTCAGCGAAATCACCGGTGCGGTCATTGCTCCGAACAAAGCCGTTGTCGGCGCTAACGCCTTCGCCCACGAAGCCGGCATTCACCAGGACGGCATCATCAAGAACCCGCTCACCTATGAAATTATTTCTCCGGAAGCTGTCGGAGTGTCCTCGCGCTCGCTGGTCCTCGGCAAGCACTCCGGCCGCAACGCGTTGCGCCAGTCGCTGAAGGAACTGGGCTTCGACGCCTCCGACGCGGAACTTGCGGAATGCTATCGCCGCGTCACTTCGCTCGCCGATGTGTCCAAGAATGTCCGGGCACGCGACCTGATGACCATTGCACACGAGGTAATTCGCCGCAAAGCCATTGCGGTTGCGAACGAAACCTCTTCCGCCGCTTGATTCCGGCATAGAATTGTTCTCGGGGTGCCCAGGCCATGAAGTTGAAAAAGACGATTGTCCTTCTTCCCGGTGACGGCATCGGGCCGGAAGTCA
>Ga0210402_10002956_pt1 | contig 16210 bp, 17 predicted proteins | sample IncBWC7MmetaG_FD_161055 | JGI IMG/M metagenome (GOLD analysis project Ga0210402, IMG submission 161055) | Forest soil microbial communities from Barre Woods Harvard Forest LTER site, Petersham, Massachusetts, United States - Inc-BW-C-7-M | ecosystem: Environmental > Terrestrial > Soil >... | reverse complement strand
ATCGGCGCTGGCTTTTTTCGTCGCACGCGACTACGAGGGTTGGTTCGTGCGGCGAGGGCGGCTCGCGCCGGTCGTGCGGTTCGATCCGGCCAAGCACCAGAGGCGGTCCGGCGGGCGGTTCTGGGACGCGCCCGACTACTGCAACAACTTCGTCATGCGCCGGCGTCGCGGGTAGTATTCCCTCCATGACGGGCGGGCCGGATTCGGGGAGGGAGTTCCTGCGGCACACGGTCGCGACGCTCGCCTACCGTGGCGGCAAGGCCCTGCGCGGCGCGCCGGAAGGCTTCGCGGCGTTTCGCGCCGGGGGTGCCGCGCGCGCGCCGGGCGAGATTCTCGCGCACGTCGGCGACCTTCTCGACTGGGCGGTCTCGCTCGCGACGGGGCGGCAGGCCTGGAAGGACTCGCCGCCCCTGTCCTGGGACGCCGGGACCGCGCGCTTCTTCGAGGCCCTCGAGCGCTTCGACGCGGTCCTGGCCTCGCCGGCCCCCCTCGCGAGCCCGGCCGAGAAGCTCTTCCAGGGCCCGGTCGCCGACGCCCTCGCGCATGTCGGGCAGATCGCGATCCTGAGGCGCCTCGCGGGCGCGCCGATCAAGGCCGAGAACTACTTCCAGGCGGACATCGCGGCGGGACGCGTCGGGCCCGAGCAAGCGGCGCCGCGCAGGGAATTCGACTGAGCAGGGCAGCCGCGGCGCCCCGCCCGAATGGCGCGACGTCATGACGTGCTGGAACTGCGGCGTCGAGAACGATCTCGACACGGCGCAGACGTGCCGGGCGTGCGGGGCGCCGCTCGTGAAGAGCCGATCGGTGTTCTCCAAGCCGCTGCTCCTCGGCGTCGTCGTCCTGGGGCTTCTCTTTCAGGGCTACTGCTTCTTCTGCCGCTTCGGGCCGCGATGACCGCGTCGGGCGGCTTCGAGTTCGACCGCGGCTCGCTCGACATCCTGCGCGTGGCGCTCGAGCGGCTCGAGTCGGCCTTCGCCAACCTTCCGGCGGCGCAGCCGAACGCGGAAGACGGCGCAATGCGCGCGGTGGTTCTCGAGGCGGCGGCGCGGATGACGGACAACTATCCGTACTTCCATCCGCTGTATGCCGGCCAGATGCTGAAGCCTCCGCACCCGGTCGCGCGCCTGGCGTATGCGCTCGCGATGTGGGTGAATCCCAACAACCACGCGCTCGACGGCGGCCGTGCGAGCTCCGCCATGGAGAAGGAAGCCGTCGCCGGGCTCGCGCGCATGGTCGGCTGGGATGCGCACCTCGGGCACCTCTGCGGCGGCGGCACGATGGCCAACCTCGAGGCGCTCTGGGTCGCGGGGCGGCTGGCGCCCGGCAAGGCGATCCTCGCGTCGTCCCAGGCGCACTACACGCACGGGCGCATCTCGGGCGTCCTCGGCTTGCCCTTCGAGCAGATCGCGTGCGACCGGTTCGGCCGCCTCGACGCGGACGCGCTCGAACGCCGGCTGGTGCGGGGCGGCGTCGGGACCGTCGTCGCCACTCTCGGAACGACGGCGACGGGCTCGGTGGACCCGCTGGCCGAGATCCTCGAGCTGAAGGCGCGCCACGGCTTTCGCGTGCATGCGGACGCCGCGTACGGCGGCTACTTCGGCCTCGCCGAGAACCTCGACACGCCGGCGCGGCGCGCCTTCGACCGGGTCTCCGAGGCCGACTCGATCGTGATCGACCCGCACAAGCACGGGCTTCAGCCCTACGGCTGCGGGTGCGTGCTCTTCCGCGACCCGTCCGTCGGGCGCCTCTACAAGCACGACTCGCCGTACACCTACTTCAGCTCGACGGACCTTCACCTGGGCGAGATCAGCCTCGAATGCTCGCGGCCCGGCGCGAGCGCGGTCGCGCTCTGGGCGACGATGCGCCTGCTGCCGCTCGAACGCGACGGAGACTTCGCGCGGCGGCTGTCCGCCTCGCGCGCCGCGGCGCTCGCGTTCTCCGCACGGCTGGCGGCGGACCCGCGGTTTCTGCCGGCCTTCGCGCCGGAGCTCGACATCGTGGTGTGGGCGGCGCGCGCGGGCCGGGTGAGCGAGTGCTCCGAGCGGGCGCGGCGCATCTTCGACGAGGCGGCAAGGCGCGGCCTCCACCTCGCCCTGGCCGAGCTCCCGGCGGACTTCTTCGATCTGGCGGGCGCGGGCATCGAGCGGGACCGCGACACGGTCACGTCCCTGCGCTCGGTGCTGATGAAGCCCGAGCACCTCGAGTGGGTGGACCGCATCTGGCAGGCGCTCGACGCGGCGGCGGGACCCGCGTGACGCTGGCGATCCGGGAAGCCGGCCCGGCCGACCGCGCGTTCGTGCTCGCGACCGTCGGGAGGCTCGGCGACTTCGGTCCGCCGCCCTGGCGGACGGCGGAGGAGATCGGCGAGGCGGACGCGCGGGTCCTGCGCGTGTTCTTCGAGAGCCCGGCCCCCGGGGCCACGCTGCTCGTTGCGGACGAGGACAGCGCTCCGGCGGGCTTCGTCTACCTCGAGGTCCTGCGCGATTTTTTCGATCGCGTGGAGCACGGGCACGTCAGTGTGCTCGCGGTCGCCCGGGAGGCCGAGGGCCGGGGCGTGGGTGGAGCGTTGATGCGGGCGGCGGAGGCCTGGGCGCGTGAGCGTGGGTACCGGCGTTTGACGCTGACCGTGTTCGAAGGAAACGTCCGGGCCCGTGCGGTGTACACCCACCTCGGGTACCGCGCGGAGACGATGCGATACGTCAAGTTCCTGGACCGGGGTGATCGCAAGGAGGGCACATGAGCGAACAGGCAAGGCCGGCGATTGGTTCGATCGGCTGGGTGGATCTGACGGTCTCGGACGCCCCCGGCGTCCGCGATTTCTACGCCGCAGTGACCGGGTGGAAGCCGGCGCCGGTTGCGATGGGCGAGTACAGCGACTACACGATGAGCGAGCCGGAGTCGGGCAAGTCCGCCGCGGGAGTCTGCCACGCCCGCGGCGACAACGCGGACCTGCCGGCGCAGTGGCTCGTGTACGTGATCGTCGCGAGCCTCGAGGGGAGCCTCTCCGAGTGCCGGGCGCGCGGCGGCGTGGTCGTGGCGGGGCCGAAGACGATGGGCCACGGCGCGCATTTCGCCGTGATCCGTGACCCGGCGGGCGCGGTCCTGGCGCTGTACCAGGCGGCGTAGATTGAAATCGCCCGACATTCCCTCGACGCCCGCGGTACGGATGCTGCGGGCAGCGGGCGCCGCTTTCGTGCCGCACACCTACGCCTACCTCGAGCGGGGCGGGACGAGGCATTCGGCCGAGTCCCTCGGCGTGCCGGAACATTCCGTCGTCAAGACGCTCGTCATGGAGGCGCGCGATGGCGGGCCGGCTTCGAGGCCGCTGATCGTCCTCATGCATGGCGACCGCGAGGTCTCGACGAAGCAGCTCGCGCGCCAGATCGGCGCCCGCGAGGTCGCGCCGGCGAGCCCCGCCGCGGTCGAGAAGCACACGGGCTACGTCCCCGGGGGCGTGAGCCCGTTCGGGACGCGCAAGCCGCTGCCCGTTCACGTCGAGCGGTCGATCCTCTCGCTCGAGCGTCTCCTCATCAACGGCGGCCGCCGCGGATTCCTCGTCGAGATCGCGCCGGATGTGCTCACGAAACTGCTTTCACTGGTCCCGGTGGACGTGGCGATCGCTCCGGGCTCTGGCCGCGGCTGAAGAACCTGGACTGGCAGGCATATGATTCGCGGCAGATTTCGAAGAGGAGAAAAAAGATGAGGACTCGGGCTCTGCAGGGAATCCTCGTGTTCGCGGCGGTCATCGGGCTCGTCTCCTCTGCCCGGGCGCAGGACGCGGGAGCGAAGGTGTTGGACACCGCGTGGGTCAAGGCCATGAAGGCGAACGACCTGGAAGCGGTAGTGGCCTGCTATGCCCCGGACGCCGTGGCGTGGCTGCCGGACGCTCCGGAGGCGCGCGGCATTGCGGCGATCCGCGGCATCTACGCGGGCTACTTCGCCGCGTACACCGTGAGCGACGCGGTCCTCGTGAGCCCGGCGTACGAGGCCTCGGGCGATCTCTCGGCCGGCTGGGGCAGCTACGTCCTGACGCTAAATCCCAAGAAGGGCGGAGATCCGGTGGTGCTGAAAGGGCGGTTCACCGCCGTCGCGAAGAAGGTCGGAGGCAAGTGGCTGTACGTGGCCGACCACACCTCGGCGACTCCGCCGCCGCCCGCCGCTCCGAAATAGCCGCGGCCGTGACGTCCGGGCAGGTCGAAGAGAAGGAGACCGGGCGAGTCGAGGCGTTCAGCGACGGCGTCTTCGCCATCGCGATCACGCTCCTCGTGCTCGAGCTCAAGGTCCCTCAACTGCCCGACGGCGCCTCGGGCGGCCGGCTCGCGCGAGCGCTGCTCGCCCAGTGGCCGTCGTATCTCGCCCTCGTGACGAGCTTCTTCACGATCCTCGTCATGTGGATCAACCACCACCGGATGTTTCGGTTCGTGAACAAGGTGAGCGCGCCGTTTCTCTACGCCAACGGCCTGCTGCTCCTGGCCGTGACGGTCGTCCCGTTTCCGACGGCGCTGCTGGCCGCGTACTTCGAGAGACCCGGCGCCTCGGTCGCGGCGGCGGCATACGCCGGCACGTTCGTCCTGACCGGGCTCGCGTACAACCTTCTGTGGTGGGCGGCCATCTCCGGCCGCCGGCTGCTGAAGCCGGGCGTCTCCGAGGACGCGATCCGGGAAATCTCCAACCGGTACTGGCTTGGAATCCCGGGCTACGTCGTGGCGACTCTGGCCGCCTTCGTCAGCGTGTACCTGACGGTCGGAATCTGCGTAGCGCTGCTCCTCGTGTGGGTCGCGGCGTCGCGGAGGGTGTGACGAAGGAGGCGATGGTGATGCCGGCGCGATGGGGACGGCGTCTCGGACTCGCCGCCGCTTTCGCGTTCGCCGCGGCGGCCGGCGTGGCGCGAGGCCAGGCCGCGGCCGTGGCGCCTGCCGCGGCGAGCTCGAACGAGCACGCGATCGAGCGGGCGCGCGCCCTCATCGACCACGAGATGACGCGCACGCTCGCCCCCGCGGTATCGGTCGCCGTGTCGCGCAACGGGCGCCTGATCTGGAGCGAGGCGATCGGGTGCGCGGACCTCGAGCTCCAGGTCCCCGTCTCGACGACGACGCGGCTGCGCATCGGCAGCGTGTCGAAGCCGCTGACGTCCGCGGCCCTCGGAGCTCTCGTCGAGGACGGGAAGCTCGACCTCGACGCGCCGGTGCAGCGCTACGTGCCCGACTTCCCGAGGAAGGCCTGGCCGATCACGACCCGCGAGCTCGCGGGGCACCTGGCCGGGATCCGGCACTACGACCACGGCGAGTTCGAGATCCGGGATCACTACGCGACGGTGCGCGCGGGCCTCGCGATCTTCGAGAAGGACGCGCTGCTCTTCGAGCCCGGGACCCGCTTTTCCTACTCTTCCTACGGCTGGAACCTCATCGCCGCCGTGATCGAGGGCGCGAGCGGCGAGCGTTTCCTCGACGTCATGCAGAGGCGGGTCTTCGGGCCGGCCGGCCTCGTTCACACGGCGCCCGACGATCCCGGCCCGATCGTCGCCGGGAGGGCCCATTTCTACACGCGCACCGACGCGGGGGCGATCGTCAACGCGGGGTTTGTGGACAACAGCTACAAGTGGGCTGGCGGCGGCTTCGTGTCGACCGCGGAGGACCTCGTTGCGTTTGCCAACGCGCTGCTCGAAGGGCGTCTCCTGAAGCCCGAGACCGTGACGCTGCTGTGGACCTCTCAGAAGACCTCCGACGGCAAGGACACGGAGTATGGGATGGGCTGGAGCGTGGGCCGCGACGCGAAGGGCCGGCGCAAGATCTCGCACTCCGGCGGCGCGCAGGGCGGGACGGCGTATCTCGTCATCTATCCGGACGACCGACTGGTGGCGGCCATGATCGTCAACAGCGACGAATCCTTCACGGGGCGAACGCCCCGGATCGCGGAGATGTTTCTCGATGGAGAATAGACAGATGGCGGCGAAGACGAACGCCTTCCGCGGGTCGGGCTCGACGTACGTCCTCCTCATTTCCTGCGTCGCGGCGACCGGCGGGTTCCTCTTCGGGTACGACACGGCCGTCATCAACGGGACGGTCGGCGCCCTCGAGCGGCACTTCACGGCCGACCCGGGGCGGCTCGGGTTCGCGGTGGCGTCGGCCCTGCTCGGTTCGGCCGTCGGCGCGTTGATCGCCGGCCGCGTCGCGGACCGATCGGGCCGCGTCCAGGCGATGCGCCTGACCGCGCTGCTCTTTGCCGTGAGCTCGTTCGGCTCGGGCATTGCGCAGACCCTCTGGGCCTTCTCGGCCTGGCGGTTTCTCGGCGGCATCGCCGTCGGCTCCGCCAGCGTGATCGCGCCCGCGTACATCGCCGAGGTGGCGCCGGCCCGCATGCGCGGCCGCCTCGGATCGCTGCAGCAGCTGGCGATCGTGACCGGCATCTTCCTCGCGCTGGCGATCAACGATCTGATCGCACACACGGCGGGCTCTCCCGACGCGCCCTTCTGGTTCGGGGTCCCCGCCTGGCGCTGGATGTTCTGGGTCGAGGTGCTGCCCGCACTGGTCTACGGCCTCGGCGCCTTCTTCGTTCCGGAATCGCCGCGGCACCTGGTCGCAAGCGGCCGGGCCGATCGGGCGGCGGCCGTCCTGGCGCGGATCGGGGAGCCCGACGTGCCGGGGCGCATCAAGGACATCCAGCAGACGGTCCAGGGCGACCGGCCGAGGCTCAAGGAGCTCAGGGCCCCGCATGGGCTGCTCCTTCCGATCGTCTGGGTGGGGATCGGGCTGTCCGTCTTCCAGCAGTTCGTCGGGATCAACGTCATCTTCTACTACAGCACCGCGCTCTGGCACTCCGTCGGATTCGCGGAGTCGGACGCGATGCGCATCACCACCATCACCGGGATCATCAACATCGTCACGACGCTCATCGCGATCGCCTCGGTGGATCGGTTCGGGCGAAAGCCCCTGCTTCTGGTCGGTTCGGTCGGCATGACCCTGACGCTCGGCACGATGGCATGGCTCTTCGCCAACGCTCCCCTGGATGCCCACGGCTCGCCGGTCCTGGCCGGCGGCCACGGCATCGCCGCGCTGGTCGCGGCAAACCTCTACGTCTTCGCCTTCGGCTTCTCGTGGGGCCCGATCGTGTGGGTCCTGCTCGGCGAGATGTTCAACAACCGCATCCGCGGCGCGGCGTTGGCCCTCGCGGCGGCGGCGCAGTGGGTCGCCAACTGGCTCGTGACGCTGACGTTTCCAGGCCTCTCGAAGATCGGCCTCGGCTACGCCTACGGCCTCTACACGCTGGCCGCGGCGCTGTCGTTCATCCTCGTGGCGCGTTTCGTGCGCGAAACCAAGGGACGTGAGCTCGAAGACATGTGAGCTTGCGGTTTTCCGTCTGCGGTCTGCCGTCGAACAAAAGGGGGATCCATGATTCGCGAGAAGAGACGGGTGACCGTTGGGGACGCGATGACGAAGCTGCCCCGGCCCGGGGGCGAGCGCTGGGCGACCGTGCTCGAACACGGGACGCTCGACGTCGAGATTTATGCGCCGCGCGGGCACGACCCGCAGAAGCCGCACACGCGCGACGAGGTGTACTTCGTGGTCCAGGGCCGCGGCGAGTTCCGCAACGGGTCGGAGCTCGACCGGTTCACGCCCGGTGACGTGCTCTTCGTTCCGGCGCACGAGGAGCACCGGTTCGAAAGTTTCACCGACGATCTCGTCGTCTGGGTCATGTTCTACGGGCCCGAGGGCGGCGAGGCCGCGATGGGATCGGCGCCGTGAACCGCGGCGCGGGTTGGCGCCGCGCGCTCGGATACGTCGGAGTCCTGCCGGTGTCGGCCGCGGCGGCGGCGCTGGCGGCCCCGCTCCTGCTGACCGGAACGCGGGCGCGGCTGGAGGCCGGCGTCCTCGAGGTCTCGGGCGGGCTGCTCCGGCCGATCCTGCGCCGGGCTGTGCCGGGCTTTCCGATCTCGGCGATCACCCTCGGCCACGTCGTCTACGCGGCCGACGCTCGTTGCCTCGTCGAGACCCGCGCCCACGAGCGCGTCCACGTCGCGCAGTACGAGCGGTGGGGATTCCTGTTCCCGTTTCTCTACGTCGCGGCGAGCGCGCGGGCCCTTCTCGCCGGCGGGCACGTCTACCGCGACAACGCCTTCGAACGGGAAGCCGTGCGGCGGGCGGAGGAGACGGCCGCGGCGTGAGCGGCGGGATCGGGATGGCGCAGGCGGCCGCGGATCACCGTGCGGCGATCGAGGACGTGGCGCGCGTCGTCGAGGGCCAGGACCCGGCGCGCTGGACGCAGGCTCCGCAGCCAGGCAAGTGGTCGCCCTCGGAGATCGCGCAGCACCTCATCCTCTCCTATGGGCCGCCGCTCGCCGAGCTCGACGGGGGCTCCGGCTTCGTCGTGCGCGTTGGCTGGTGGAAGCGCGTGGCGTTGCGGTGGAGGTTCCTGCCGCAGATCCTCGGCGGCAAGTTCCCGCAAGGCGCGCCGGCCCCGAGGGAAATCCGGCCGAAGACCGGCGCCGCCGATCCGGTACAGGCGGCCCGCGACCTGCGCGAGAGCGCGGTTCTCTTCGCCGACCGTCTCGCCGAAGCAGAAAGGGCGCGCCGCGTCCGGCTGACGCATCCCTACTTCGGCAAGCTCACCGCGCCGCAGATCCTGAAACTCATGGCGGTGCACGCCGGCCATCACCGCGCGCAGTTCCCGCCGGCCCGTCCCGGCTCCTGAAGGGCGTGGGATACTTGGCCGCGCCGCGGGAGCGGCCACGAGAAGGAGGATCCACCCCATGATCGAACGGCTCAAGGAGAGCGGCGAGAAGGGCATCGGTTTCAAGGTGACCGGCAAGCTGACGGCCGAGGAGGTCGAGGGGTTTCTGCCGCAGATGGAGTTCGCGATCAAGGATCGCGGCAAGAAGACGATTGGAATCCTGGCGGACCTTTCGGCCATGAAGGGCGCGGAATGGGCGGCACGGTGGGACGAGATCAAGTTCCTCTCGAAATACGCCGAGCACATCGAGCGCGTGGCCGTCGTGGGCGCGGGCAAGTGGGAGGACGTCAAGGCGGAGATCCTCGCCGGAACGGTCCTGATCCAGGCCGAGACGCGCTACTACCCGAGCTCCGAGATCCTGCACGCGTGGCACTGGGTCAAGACCGGCGACGCCGGTGCGGGACCGGGCCAGACCATCCTGCCGAAGGGCAGCCTGATGGCCAACTACGTCCCGGAGTACAACGAGGTTTGACGCGTTGAACGACGCGCCCGCCGCGATCGAAGGTCTCACGCCCGCCGACTGGGACGACGTGCGGCGGATCTACGCGGAGGGGATCGCGACGGGCAACGCGACGTTCGAGACCGGGATCCCGTCCTGGGAATCCTGGGACCGCGCGCACCGAACGGACTCGCGGCTGGTCGCGCGCGACGCCGGTCGGATCGTGGGCTGGGCCGCGCTCTCGCCCGTGTCCGAGCGCTGCGCCTACGGAGGCGTGGCCGAGGTCAGCGTCTACGTCGCGGCCGACGCGCGGGGCCGGGGCGTTGGGCGGCGGCTGCTCGAGGCGCTCGTCCGCGCATCGGAAGACGCCGGCGTCTGGACGCTCCAGGCGGGGATCTTTCCCGAGAACCGGGCCTCGCTCGCGGTCCACGAGGTCTGCGGCTTTCGCGTCGTCGGCGTGCGCCAGAAGCTCGGCAAGCTCGGCGGCGTCTGGCGCGACGTGGCCCTGCTCGAGCGGCGCAGCCCCCGCGTCGGGGCGTAGGGGTAGGGGATTGATGGCCAGTTAACGCCTAAGAATCAGTCATTTAGGCGTTAGTTTGACTTACGCCTTTATTACGCCTACCGTTCTCCTCCCGTGTCCGACAAGCGCAATCGCCCCTCGGGGAATCCCCCGCAAATGCCGCCTTCCCGGAATCTCGGCGTGGGCAACAGCGTCGGCAACGCGGGGTGCGGCGGCCATGCCGCGCTGATCGTTTCGCCCGGCGCGCGCAAGGAGAAGCTGCGGCACCGCGAGTTTGCACGCGAAGCGGCGCGCGCAAGAGCGCGGCCCTACGTCGAGCTCCACGCCGCGTCGGCGTTCTCGTTTCTCGACGGCGCGTCGCTGCCGGAAGACCTCGTCGAAGAAGCCGCGCGGCGCGAGATCCCGGCCGTCGCGCTCGTGGATCGCAACGGCGTCTATGGCGCGGCGCGGTTCTACAAGGCGGCGAAGGCGGCGGGGGTGAGGGCGATCGTGGGGGCGGAGGCGACGCTCGACTTCTCTCTCCCGGCGGGAGAAGGAGGGGGTTCAGCGCGATCGCGCCTCACCCTCCTCGTCGAGAACCGCGCCGGCTACAAGAACCTCTGCCGCCTCTTGACCGCAGGCGCGCTGGGAAAGCCGAAAGGGGACGCGTCCGTCACGCTCGACCAGGTCGCGGCGCACGCCGAGGGCCTGCATGTTCTCACGGGCGGCGCGGAGGGGCCGGTCGCGCGCGCGCTCGCCGAGGGCGGCACCGACGCGGCACGTCGGCTCGTCGAGAGGCTTTCCGCGATCTTTCCGGGGCGCCTCCACGTCGAGCTCCAGCGCCACCGCCTGCGCGAGGAGGAGCACCGCAACCAGGGGCTCGTGGAGCTCGCGCGGCGACTGCGCCTTCCGCTCGTCGCCGCCAACGGCGTCCGGTACGCGCGCGCGAGGGACAAAGAGTTGCACGACGTCCTGACGGCGACACGCCATCACGTTCCCCTCGACGCGGCCGGAAGGCTCCTCGCCGCCGAGCGCGAGCGCCATTTCAAGAGCTCGTCCGAGATGCGCGAGCTCTTCGCCGACCTGCCGGAGGCCGTGGACGCCGCGGGGGAGCTCGCCGCGCGGCTCGACTTCACGCTCGCGGATCTCGGCTACCGCTTCCCGGAGTACCCGCTGCCCGCCGGCGAGACGCCCTCCTCGCACCTGCGGCGGCTGACCTGGAACGGCGCGCGCACGCGCTTCCGGCCGCTGACGACCCGGGCACAGGCGCAGATCGAGAAGGAGCTCGCGATGATCGAGAAGCTCGATCTGGCCGGCTACTTCCTGATCGTCCACGACATCGTGCGCTTCTGCCTCGAGGGCCGCATCCTCGTACAGGGGCGCGGCTCCGCCGCCAACAGCGCCGTCTGCTACGCGCTCTCGATCACGGCCGTGGACCCGGTGAAGATGGAGCTGCTCTTCGAGCGCTTCCTCTCGGAGGAGCGCGGCGAGTGGCCCGACATCGACCTGGACCTGCCGTCCGGCGACCAGCGCGAGCGCGTCATCCAGCACGTCTACGAAAAGTACGGCCCGCTTGGCGCCGGCATGACCGCCAACGTCATCACCTACCGCGACCGGTCCTCGGCGCGCGAGGTCGGCAAGGCCCTCGGCTATTCGCCCGAGCAGGTGGACGCCCTCTCGAAGCAGCTGGGCGGCTGGAACTTCGGGGAGATCCGCGATCCGCCCGAAGAGCTCAAGGGCGAGATCGCCGCCGCCGGGCTCGACCCGGAGGAGCGGCGCGCGCGCCACTTCCTGCGCCTCTTCCTGAAGATCCAGAACCTGCCGCGCCACCTCGGCCAGCACTCGGGCGGGATCGTCGTCGCGGCGGGGCGGCTCGACGAGGTCGTGCCGCTCGAGCCCGCCTCCATGCCCGGCCGGGTCGTGGTGCAGTGGGACAAGGACGACTGCGCGGACCTCGGCATCGTGAAGGTGGACCTGCTCGGCCTCGGCATGCTCGCGGCGATCGAGGAGACGATCCCGATGATCGCGACCCACGAGAAGATCGCGGTGGACCTCGCGCACCTGCCGCAGGACGACCCCGCGGTCTACGCGATGTTGAACGCCGCCGACACCGTCGGCCTCTTCCAGGTCGAGAGCCGCGCGCAGATGGCGTCTCTGCCGCGCAACGCGCCGAAGTGCTTCTACGACATCGTCGTGCAGGTCGCGATCATCCGGCCGGGCCCGATCGTGGGCGGCATGGTGCGCCCCTTCTTCGAGCGCCGGCAGGGCCGCGCGCCCGTCGAGTATGCCGACCCCTGCCTCGAGCCGATCCTGAAGCGCACGCTCGGCGTTCCCCTCTTCCAGGAGCAGATCCTGAAGATGGCGATGGTCGCGGCCGGGTTCACGGGCGGCGAGGCGGAGGAGCTGCGCCGGGCGATGGGCTTCAAGCGCTCGGTCGAGCGGATGGATTCGATCGAGGCACGGTTGCGCGCGGGCATGGCGGCGCGCGGCATCGGGGCCGCGGCGCAGGACCAGATCGTCAAGTGCATCACGTCCTTCGCGCTCTACGGCTTTCCCGAGTCCCACGCCGCGAGCTTCGCGCTGATTGCCTACGCGAGCGCGTACCTGAAGGCGCACCACCCCGCGGCGTTTCTCGCGGCGCTCTTGAACGCGTGGCCCATGGGGTTCTACCACCCGGCGACCCTCGTCAAGGACGCGCAGCACCACGGCACGCGCGTGCTGCCCGTGGACGCGGCGCACTCGGGCTGGATGTGCCGGTGGGAGGCGGGCGCCGTGCGCCTCGGCATGCGCTTCGTCAAGGGCCTGCGCCGCGAGGCGGGGGAGGCGATCGAGCGGGCGCAGTCCGAGCGGCCGTTCTCGTCGGTGGACGATCTCGCGCGGCGCACGGCGCTCAAGGCGGGAGACCTCGAGCTGCTCGCGCACGCGGGGGCTTTCGCGGCGTTCGGAAAGACGCGGCGGGGCGCCCTGTGGCAGGTCGCGAAGGCGTCGCGTAAGGCCGGGCCGCTCTTCGCGTCGGTGCCGACCGACGATCCCTCGCCGCTGCCCGAAATGTCGCCGATCGAGCAGACGCGGGCCGACTACGCGACGACCGAGATGACCGCGGGGCCGCACATGCTCGCGCACCTGCGGTCGGGACTGACGCGGCGGGGCGTGGCCTCGGCGGCGGACCTGGCCCGGCGTAAGGACGGCGACGTCGTGACGGCGGCCGGCGCCGTCATCGTGCGCCAGCGGCCCGGCACGGCCAAGGGATTCGTGTTCCTGACGCTGGAGGACGAGACCGGAATGCTGCAGGCGATCGTGCGGCCGGACCTCTTCCGGCGGCAGCGCGCGATCGTCGTGGGCTCGGGCGCTCTCGTCGTCGAGGGGCGGCTGCAGAAACAGGACGGCTCGATGTCCGTCCGCGCCGAGCGCTTCTGGACGATTCCCGAGTTCGAGCGGATGCCGAGCCACGATTTCCGGTAGGGGCGCCCCCCTTTCACCCCAACCCGATCACGCCGTGCTTCGCACGACGTGCCCTACTGTCGGGGGTCTGCCTTCGGTGGTCGGGTCCCGCCGGGAGACGGGGTTCTAGAGTCCGGTCTCCCAAACAATCTCCCTCGCCCCCCGAAGGGGGGAGAGGGTTGGGGTGAGGGGGGGGCGTAACTTTCGCCGCCTCCTCCCGTACGATTCCCTCAATGAGGTCCCGCGTGCTCGCCGTCCTGGCCGTGCTCTGCGCGCCGTGGCTCGTGGCCGACGAGCTTCCCGTCCCCCCGACCCTTTCCCTGCCGCGCATCACGAAGCCGATCGTGATCGACGGCGACCTCTCGGATCCGGGCTGGGCCGACGCCCTGGTGATCGACACGTTCTACGAGTTCCAGCCGGGCGACAACACGGTGCCGCCGGTCAAGACGATCGCCCGCGTCGGGCGCGACGACAAGTACTTCTACGCGTCCTTCTGGTGTGAGGAGCCGGACGTCTCGAAGATTCGCGCGCCCTACGTGGACCGCGACGGCGTGACCGACCAGCAGGACTACGTCGGCGTCCTCCTCGATGTGGACAACGCGCGCCGCTCGGCCGTGGACTTCTGGATCGGCCCGAACGGGATCCAGACCGACTCGATGTTGAACGAGTCGCCCTTCGGCGAGGACACCTCGCCGGACTGGTTCTGGCAATCCGCCGGCAGGATCGGCACGAACTCCTGGACCGTGGAGGTCGCGATCCCGCTCGCCTCGCTGCGCTACCCGAACAAGAACCCCCAGGACTGGGCGCTCATGGTCTACCGGGTCTGGCCGCGTGAGTTCAACTACCAGTTCTACAGCGTGAAGATGCCGCGCGGATCGAGCTGCTTTCTCTGCTGGTCGGCGACGCTCCAGGGGGTCGAGGGACTGCCCCAGGGGATGCACTCCGTCCTCGCGCCGTACGCGGCCGGCTTCTCGGACACGGTCTACCCGGCCGTCCCGACCGATGGCGGCGTCACGCAGAAGGACACGGTGACCAAGGGCCAGCTCGGGCTCGATTTCAAATGGCTCCCCGACGCAGGCACGGTCGTGGACGCGACGATCAATCCGGATTTCTCGCAGGTCGAATCGGACGTCGTGCAGATCGGCGTCAACGAACGTTTCGCGCTGTTCTATCCCGAGAAGCGGCCGTTCTTTCTCGAGCAGGTGGACCTGCTCCAAACGCCGATCCAGGCGATCTACACGCGGACGATCACCGACCCGCTCTGGGGCGGCCGGCTGACGAGCCGCGAGGGCTCGACGTCGTACACCGTCCTGGCGACCGACGACCGGGGCGGCGGACAGGTCGTCATCCCCGGCCCCGTGTTCTCGGGAACGGCGCCGCAGGACTTCACCTCTTACGTCGGCATCGCGCGCGCCCGACACGACATCGGCACGTCCTTCGTCGGCGCCGTGGCGACCGCGCGCGTCGCCGAGGGTGGCGCCTACAACTACGTCGTCGGCAGCGACTTCCAGTGGCGCCCCAACGACGCCGACCTCGTCATGGGCCAGTACCTCTATAGCTTCTCGCGTTTGCCCGACCGTCCCGACCTTTCGCCGTCGTGGCTCGGCCAGAAGATCTCGGGCTTCGGCCTGACGGGCAACTGGAGCCACACGTCGTACCACTGGGACTGGCTGCTCCAGTACGACGACTTTGCGGATGGCTTCCGCGCCGACGACGGCTTCGTGCCCCAGGTCGGATACAGCCAGGGCACCTGGGGCGCGGGGTATCGCATCTATCCGACGGGGTTCTTCTCGCGCTGGCGTTTCCTGACGGGCGGCAATTTCTCGCAGGACCGCGACGGCGCGATGATCGCGCGCAAGGCCTTTCCCGGCGTCTCCTTCCAGGCGATGGGCGGCCTGCGCGCCGAGTTCGACTACAACTTCGAGGCTGTCGCGATCAACGGCCAGACTCTCGACTACGACCGCCTGGCGTTCACGGTGACGGCCTCGCCGTCCGGCTTCCTGCCCGCAATCGGCGTGACGGGCAACTACGGCAGGCAACCCGACGTCGACAACGTGCGGGTGGGAACCGGCGGGGACGTCCTCGTGACGGCGCTCGTGCGCCCCACCGACCACCTCGGCCTCGACATGCGCCTCGAGCGGCGCTGGATCGACGAGACGGTGGAAGGATCGTCGGGCCGGCTCTTCACGGCCGACGTCGCGCGGTTGAAGGCGGTCTACGTCTTCAATTCTCGGATGCTGTTGCGGCTGATCGGCCAGTACCAGGACGTGCGGCGCGACCCGTCGCTGTGGATCCAGCCGGTCGCCGAGCGCGAGGGCGGATTCGCAGGGTCGGCGCTTCTGTCCTACAAGCTGAATTGGCAGAGCGTCGTCTTCGTTGGGTACGGCGACGCCCGCGCTCTCGACGACCAGAACGTCCTGACCCGCGCCGGCCAGCAGTTCTTCGTGAAAGTCTCGTACGCCTTCCAGCAGTAGCGGAGGGGATTGGGAAGGGCGGGCGAGACTTACGAGCTCCCTCTCGAGAACCGACGCCTAGCGCAGGATGCTCGTCGCGAGCAGGATCAGTCCGGCCGCTCCGAGAACGAGCGAGCCGAGCCACAAGGACCGATTGCGCGTCAGCGCGGCGACGGCGCCGAGAGCGATCGCGACCTGGAAGATGGCGACCGCGTAGGCAAAACCGTGGTGGGTGTGGAGGAGGTGGTCCGACTCCGCGACCTTTTCGTCGCGCTCCTTCTCCTTCTCTTTCGCCTTGGCTTGAATCTCCTTCTGCTCCTCGCCATAGCGGGCGGCCTTCGCCGCATATTCGGGCGGCGGCTCCTTCCCGACGGCGAGCCAGGACGTCCGCGAGGCCTCCTCGACCTCGGACTTGACGCCCTTGGCCTGGTAATAGGCCCACAGGTCGGACGCCTCGGCCTGGATCCGCGCGGCCTCGGTGCGCAGCATCAACGCTTCGTTGACCGTGGCTCCGGCGCGGAGCGCGGCGATCGCCGCAAAAGCGGCCAGGATTGCGGTCGTCAGCGCGATCCGCCTCAGCATCGAGCCGCCTTCCTCCTCGAGCTTCTCGTGGATTTCCTCGTGCAGCTTGTCGAGGTCGACCTCCGGTCC
>Ga0210402_10002955_pt1 | contig 16211 bp, 17 predicted proteins | sample IncBWC7MmetaG_FD_161055 | JGI IMG/M metagenome (GOLD analysis project Ga0210402, IMG submission 161055) | Forest soil microbial communities from Barre Woods Harvard Forest LTER site, Petersham, Massachusetts, United States - Inc-BW-C-7-M | ecosystem: Environmental > Terrestrial > Soil >... | reverse complement strand
TGCGTGTCACGTTCGCGTCCGGCGACGAGGGCGCGCGGAAGCTGAAGCTGAACTTCGTCAACGCCGACGGCAAGAACATCATGCCGCCGATCGAAGTCCCCGTCGCCGTCGCGTTGCCGGAAGACGCGCATTTTCTCACGCGGAATTTCATCGTCAATTTTCAGGGGCTGACCTTCGCCGAGGCGGGCCTGTATTCCGTGGACATCCGGCTCGACGACAAATCGCAGGGGAACATTCCGCTTTCGGTCAAGCTCATCGCGCGCCCGGCGGCGTGATGGAATTTTTGGAATTGCTTTTTACCGGAGCGCGGGTCTGCGACCCGCAGCAACTACATCTGCAAGAAAACGGTTCTGAAAACCTCAATGTTCAGGACTTCGGACGCGCTGCGGCTCACAGGGCCGCGCTCCACATTTCAATCATGCCACTACCTGAATTTACGGCGCGGAAAAACTGATGGCGTAAAAAACAACCGTCCCCTGCCCGTCGCGCCACGGCTGCACGACGGCGTTTTTATTTTCGCGCGCCACGGATTCCATGAACTGCGCGCCCAGCGGCGAAAGGGCGAATTCCGGCGGGTGCGCGAGGTAAATATGGTTTGTGTCGCGCGGCAGTTCCGGCTGCTGGCCAAACGCGGCCGGCCAGAACGGTTCTTCCAGTCGCGGCCCGGCGGCGAGAAATTCCAGTTGTTCGTTAAATCCCCAGTCGAGACTGCTCACGATGAGGTTCGGTTTGCCTTTGGTTTCTCCGGCAAATTTCACCAGCGCGTTGCTCCACCATCCGCGTCCGCCGGTTTCGTGAATCAGTTTCTCCGTGCGGAGGATGACATGAAATTCCCCGATGACGAGAAACAGCAGACAGGCGACAAGCAGACCGCGCGCGCCACATCGGAGCGGGAAAATTTTCCACGAACGATTCCATAAAACCACCACAGCGGCGGCGATGAGCAGGTGTGGAAATGGATAGACCAACGTGGTGTGATGAATTCGCACCGCGCCCGGCAAAATCAAAACTCCCAGCGTCACGAACGCGCCGGACAACAGTAAAAAAATCTTCGTCCGGCGCGCGGAATTTTCTTTCGCGGAAAAAATCACGTCGGCGATTAAAATCAATACGGCGAGGAGAACGACGATCCCGAACGGCGTCCAGACCGGCGACGGCGCTTGATACATTTTGTCGAAGACGCCGCCCGCGTCCATCAGCCGGTAAAAATACGAGCCGTCATACATGGCAAGCCACGCGTGAATCTTCTCGGTCATTTCACCGGGATGGGCCGGCGCATTTTTGGAGAAGACCGCGTGGAAAATCACGCGGAACAACGCCATCACCGGCCCCGCGCCGATCAAAAATCCCAGCACCGCCGACAAAATAATTTTGGGATGACTGCGGCGGAGAGCGACAATTGATTTTTCCCAAACGCACGCAGCGGCCAGCGCGGTTCCCGCGAGCAGAACGCCGAAATCAATTTTGTTGAAGAAGCCCAGGCCGAGGGCGAGGCCGGCGAGCAAGGCCCAGCATGCCGATTGCCGCCGCCACGCCAGCAGCACCAGAAAGAATCCCGCGAACCGGCACAGCAGGCTCGGCAGCAGCGAACCCCAGTCCAGCACGCCGAGAAAAAAGAACGCCGGGTCGAGCGCCAGCAACAGTCCGGCGAGCAGCGCTTCCGTCAGACCGAGCAGCCGCCATGTCCACAGCATGAAAATGAGCAGCGCGGTGGCACTAAAAAAAAGATTTGAGGCGCGCAGCACCGCCAGGGTTGGCCCAAAAATTTTGAAGGCGGGGATGAGCAGCCAGCATTTCAACGCGCCGATATATGGCTGCACAAAAACTGGAAACGGCGCACCAAAGATCTCCGTGGTTGAAACGCCGGGCATGTGGCCACCGGTCGCGTGGCCGGTCACGAAGTCTTTGGCCAGGCCGCCGTAAATGGCTTCGTCGTAAAAAAGTCCGGGCGACGAGAGATTTTGCCAGCCCAGGCCGAAGATAAACGCCGCCAGCACCAGCCAGCCGCCGAGCAAAATGGCGAATTCACGTTTCATGCGCGATTCGGCTGTGGATTGGGAGAAACAATTCTGGCTGACGGCAACAGCATCAATTCATCTGTGCCAAACGCGGCGCGAACTGTCGAGATTGGAGTTAAAAAATGGACGGATGGATGACTTTCGGCTTTGAACTTCGGCCTTGGGTCTTTATTTTTCCGCCCACTATGAACGAACCAATTCTCCAACTCGACCTGCCCGGCATCAAAAAAGTCCGCTCCGGCAAGGTCCGCGAAGTCTTCGACCTCGGCGACAGCTTTCTGCTCGTCGCCTCCGACCGCATTTCCGCCTTCGACGTCATCATGCCCAACGGCATTCCGCGCAAGGGCGAAGTGCTCACGCAGATCTCGCATTTCTGGTTTGAGAAATTTGCGGCGCTCGTGCCGAACCACCTACTCGCCAAGGCGAATGATCCGCTGCCGAATAATCTTCAGCCGTTCGCCGCGCAACTTGCGCGCCGTTCGATGATCGTGAAAAAGGCGAAGCCGCTCGCTATCGAATGCATCGTGCGCGGCTATCTTTCCGGCAGCGGGCTGAAGGAATACAAAAAATCGCAGACAGTCTGCGGCATCAAACTGCCCGCCGGCCTGACTGAATCCGCCGAATTGCCCGAACCGATTTTTACGCCATCCACGAAGGCCGAAGAAGGCCACGACGAAAACATCAACTTCGAGCAGGCCTGCAAAATCGTCGGCACGGAACTCGCCACGCAGGCGCGCGACTTGAGCCTGATGATCTACAAGGCCGGACGCGATTACGCCCGCCAGCGCGGCATCATCATCGCCGACACGAAATTCGAGTTCGGCCTGTTCGAAGGCAAACTCATCCTGATTGATGAAGTGTTGACGCCCGATTCCTCGCGCTTCTGGCCAGCCGACCAATACGCGCCCGGCAAAGGCCAGCCGAGCTTCGACAAGCAATTTGTCCGCGACTACCTCGAAACGCTGACGTGGGACAAAATCCCGCCCGGCCCGAAATTGCCGGATGACGTTGTTGCCAAAACCAGCGCGAAGTATTTGGAGGCTTACGAGCGGCTCACCGGCAAACAACTGTAAAATTCTTCCGCTTCGTTTCGCGGCTGCTTGAGGTTGTGCTAAACTGGCAGCATGCAGGCGGAGAAAATATTTTCAGCGCATCGCGGCGCGGCGGAAAATCCACCGAACCGGTTTGAGAAAATTCATCTCGAACCAGACGCGGATTGGAATCCCGAAGTTGATGACGATGGTGGCCGTCCGCAAGGACCTAAGACACAGTTTTTCAAGGATCATAGCCAGACCGTTATCTCCCGCAACGACAGCCCGGATGTCGGTTTCGGTGCGAGCCTGAATCCATATCGCGGCTGCGAGCACGGCTGCATCTATTGCTACGCGCGGCCATTCCACGAATATCTCGGCTTTTCCGCCGGCCTCGATTTTGAGAGCAAAATCATGGTCAAGGAGGACGCGCCGGAGTTGTTGCGGAAGGAATTGTCGTCGCCGAAATGGCAGCCGCAGGTCATCTTCCTGAGCGGCGTGACGGATTGCTACCAGCCGGTGGAGCGGAAACTGAAACTGACGCGCTGCTGTCTCGAAGTGCTGGCGGAATTCCGCAACCCGGTCTTCATCGTCACCAAGAACCAGCTCGTGACGCGGGATATTGACCTGCTGGCGGAACTGGCGCGGCATCACGCGGTCGGAGTTCTGCTGTCCATCACCACGCTGGACACGGAATTGCGCAAGGTCATGGAACCGCGCACATCGCCACCGATTGCGCGGCTGGCGGCGATCCGTGAGCTGGCCGCCGCCGGCATTCCCGTGGGCGTGAACGTCGCGCCGATCATTCCCGGCCTGACGGATCACGAAACGCCCGCGATTCTCAAAGCGGCGGCAGAAGCCGGGGCGACCTCGGCGGGCTACACGGTGGTTCGCCTGCCGTATGCGGTCGCGCCGCTGTTCGAGAAATGGCTGGAGACGCACTTCCCCGACCGGAAGGAGAAGGTTCTGAATCGCCTTCGCGCGATGCACGGTGGAAAATTGTATGACGCGCAATGGGGCAAGCGGTTCAGCGGCGAGGGCATTTTTGCGGAGCAGATCGCGCAGATGTTCGACGTGGCACGGCACAAAGCGGGCATTCACAATGACGACACTGAACTTTCCACGGCGGCGTTTCGTCGTGTCGGCGGCACGCAACTGTCGCTATTCTCCTGACGTGCAAACGCTCGTCGAAGATTTCCTGCAATACCTGCGCCACGAGCGCGGGCAGTCGGACAACACGGCGCGCACCTACGCCGCGTTGCTCGGCAAATTCACCGCGTGGGCCGAAAAGGAAAAATTATCGGATTGGAAATCGGTCGAGTTGAAGCATCTCATGGCGTTCCTGCAACACGAACGTTCGAGAAACCTATTGCCAGTGGGGCGAGGGAAATCTACCGCGAGCGAGAACCCCTCACCCCGTCCCTCTCCCCTCGAAGGAGGGAGGGTGGCCGAAGGCCGGTTGAGCGGCGAGAGCGTTTATCTGGAGATCGCGGCGTTGCGGGCGTTTTATAAGTTTGCCGAGAATGAAAAGTTTCTGCCCGCAAACATCGCCGAAAATCTTTCATTGCCGCGACGATGGAAACGGTTGCCGAAGGCGTTGTCGAACGACGAAATAAAAAAACTGCTTGCACCGGAAAACCCCGAAACGCCGGAAAGCCTGTGCGACCAGGCGATTTTGGAACTCGGCTACGCTTCCGGTTTGCGTTTGTCCGAATTGAAAAATCTACGGCTGGAGCAGCTTCATCTTGACGCCGGATTCATCAATGTCATCGGCAAGGGCAACAAGGAGCGCGTCGTGCCGGTAGGACAGACGGCGGTGGCTGCGTTGAATCGTTACATTGAAGTTGGGCGGCCCAAGCTGGTCACGCCGAAATCGCCGGCGAATGTTTTTCTTACGCAGCGTGGCACGCCGTTCGCCGCCCCGACCCTCTGGCTGCACATCAAGAACCGGGTCCGGCGCGCGGGTGTGGAGCGCAACATCACGCCGCACATGCTGCGGCACAGCTTCGCGACGCATCTGCTGGAGCACGGCGCGGACTTGCGGGTGATCCAGGAACTGCTCGGCCACGCGAACATCAGCACGACGGAGATTTACACGCACGTCACCGGCAACCGGCTGCGGGAAATCCATCGGAAGTTTCACCCGCGCGCGTGAAGTTGTAGCGGCGGTCTGTGACCGTCGTGAGACGCTTCGGCGGTCATAGACCGCCGCTACAATCATTCAAAATCGTAGATGATCACTTTCTGGCAGGTGCGCTTGAAAACTTTTTCCACGAACTCAATGTGCTGCGGATGGACTTGATACGCCTGTTCGGCCTGCTTGCTGGGGAAGATCAGATTCAGTGCGACTTGATACGATTGATCCACGACCGCGCGCGGGCTGGGCGACATCTTGCCGACATGAAATTGCAGCACGCCAGGAATGTCTTTGAGGTATTTGTTCGCGCCGGCAATCAAATCATCCACCGCGTTTGGTTGCGCCGGGTTGGTCCAGAAAATAACAACGTGTGAAAGCATGGAATAATTGAACCACCAAGACACCAAGGCACAAAGAAAAATTTCTGCTTCGTGACCTGGTGGCTTTGTGGTTAAAATTTTTGCAATGAGCAAAACTGCACTCCTGTTTGCCGGCCAAGGCGCGCAAGTCATCGGCATGGGCAAAGACCTCGCCGAGAAATTTCCGCCCGCGAAAGACTGGTTCGACCGCGCCAACGCAGCGCTTGGTTACGATCTCGCCGGCATCTGTTTCAACGGGCCGGAAGCTGACCTGACGAAAACGGAAAACGCGCAGCCGGGAATTTTTCTTGTAAGCTGGGTTTGTTTTCAATTGTTGAAGGAACAAAATCCTAATCTGAAGTTTGAAGCCACCGCTGGTTTATCGCTCGGCGAATTCACGGCGTTGACGGCGGCGGGCGCGATGAGTTTTGAGGACGGCTTGCGGGTCGTCCGCCAACGCGGAAAATTCATGCAGGAAGCGTGCGACGTGACCAAGGGCGGCATGGCGGCGATCATCGGCCTGGATGAAGCGCCGACGCGCGAAGTTTGCGCGGAAGCCGGCGTGGTGCTGGCGAATCTGAATTGTCCCGGCCAGATCGTGATTTCCGGCGCGGCGGAAAAAATTGCGAAAGCCTGCGAACTCGCCAAGGCCAAAGGCGCGAAACGCGCGCTGCCGCTGCCGGTGGCGGGCGCGTATCACTCGCCGCTCATGGCCAGCGCGCAACCGAAGCTTGGTGCGGAGCTGGCGAAGGTGAAATTAAATGCGACCACTGTGCCTGTGATCTCCAATGTCAATGCGCTGCCACACGGCATCGCTGATCAAACCATCGCGTTGCTGGTGGAGCAGGTCACGTCCTCGGTGCTGTGGGAAAAATCCATGCGCGTACTGTTGGCGCAGGGATTCACGCGGTTCATCGAACTCGGACCGGGCGCGGCCTTGAGCGGCTTCATGAAGCGCATTGATAAAACCGCGCAGATGCTGAACGTCGCGGACGCTGCGAGCTTGGAAACAACGGTGAAAGCTCAATTGTAATTCAATTTAGTTTGGCTTTAGTCGCTTTTGGCGAATGATGGCAAATAAATTAAATCCAATTATTCCTAGCCCAAAGATCACTGAAATAAAAAGAAAATAATTACCCAACTCCAAAATGAACCTCTCTCTGTCCGGTTGGTGACCAAGGAGTATTTTTACGAGTGCGTCCTTGCGGTTTTCATCGTGAATTTGGGCGGCCGCGTCATAGTTATTCTGGAAAATTTTTACAGAACCGCTCTCACCTTTCAAATATTCTTTGTAATAATGCAAACCGCCACATTGAAAACAAATTAGACCACAGCCGAATAACATTGAAAGGATATAGGTTCGCATAATTTTATGCCTTCAAACCTGAACTCCAATCAAATTAAAATCAAGATTTTCGATTAAAAAATCCTGTTCATTTTGTTAATTCTGTCGAAAACTTGCTGAAACTATGAGCCAGCTTGCCAATCAAATCGCCGTGGTCACGGGTGCGGGTCGCGGAATCGGCCGCGCTATCGCGCTGAAATTCGCCGCCGAGGGCGCGGACGTGGTCTGCGTTTCACGCACGCAGGAAAATTCCGAGAAGGTCGCGGCGGAAATCCGCGCGCTCGGTCGCAAGGCGTGGGCGCACGCCGTGGACGTGGCGGATTCTACCGCCGTGACTGCCGCCGCCGAGAAAATTCTGGCCGACTGCGGCAAGGTGGACATTCTCGTCAACAACGCCGGCGTGACACGCGACGGTCTGGTGATGCGCATGAGCGATACGGATTGGGACACGGTGCTGGACACGAACCTCAAGGGTGCATTTCTGTTCACCAAGGCTTTTTCGCGCGGTTTCGCCAAGCAGCGTTCCGGGCGCATCATCAACATTTCGTCGGTCATCGGACTCATCGGCAATCCGGGGCAGAGCAATTATGCGGCGAGCAAGGCTGGCCTGTTCGGGTTCACGCAGTCGGTCGCGCGCGAATTTGCGTCGCGCGGCATCACGGCCAATTGCATCGCGCCGGGCTTCATCGAGACGGACATGACGTCGGAGTTGAACGCGGAATTGAAGGCGACGATTTTGAAACAGATTCCGCTGGGCAAATTTGGTTCGGCGGAAGACATCGCGAACGCGGCATTATTTCTTGCAAGCCCGTCGGCGAGTTATGTGACGGGACAGGTTTTGACAGTTGACGGCGGGATGGTGATGTAGAAAAATCTTAATCTAGTTCATAATCAAAACCTTAATTGATTTTTCCACTTGCGATTAAAATTACGAGCAGGATTACGATTAGGAAAAAAAATTGATTGAAGGCTTGACGATTCGAGCATTCAAAGGCATAGAACAGGACAAATTATGGCTGACAAACCAATTGACCAACGGGTAAAGGACATCATCGTCGAACAACTGGGCGTGAAGGCGGATCAGGTGACGCCGGAAGCCAAGTTCATCGAAGACCTCGGCGCGGACTCGCTCGACACGGTCGAGCTGATCATGGCGCTGGAAGAGGAGTTTGGCGTCGAAGTGCCGGACGAACAGGCCGAAAAGCTCCTGACCGTCGGCGACGTCACCAAATACATCGAAGACAACCAAAAATAGTTGCGACTTTCCGCACTTCGGGGCAGTTTGGCTGGACTAGCTCAAACTGCCCTTTTTGATTTATGGCAAGCAACCCATCAGACCGCCGCGTGGTCATCACCGGCCTCGGCGTCGTCACGCCGCTCGGACATCAACTGGACGTGTTCTGGAAAAACCTGGTCGCGGGCCAGTGTGGCATTGACCGGATCACCGCCTTCGACCCGGCACCGTTCGACACGCAGATCGCCGGGCAGGTGAAGGATTTTGATCCCACACCTGCGTTTCCGTCGCCGAAGGAAATCCGCCGGACGGACCGCTATTCGCAATTCGGCATTTACGCCGGGTATCAGGCGTTGCTCGATTCCGGCCTGGAACTCGACAAGGAAAATTGCGACGAAATCGGCGTCATCATCGGCTCCGGCATCGGTGGCCTGCAGACGACCATCGAACAGCATAAAATCCTGCTCGAACGCGGACCGGGGCGGCTCTCGCCGTTCATGATTCCCATGCTCATCAGCAACATGGCCTCCGGCCTGTTCTCGATGTATAACAATCTGCGCGGCCCGAATTTCGCCACCTGCTCCGCGTGTGCGACCGCGAACCACGCCATCGGCGAGGCCTGGCGCGCGATCAAGATGGGCGACGCGCCGGTGATGTTCGCCGGCGGCGCGGAAGCCGCCGTCGTCTCCGTCGGCATCGGCGGCTTTTGCGCGATGCGCGCCATGAGCACGCGCAACGACGATCCCAAGCACGCCTCGCGGCCGTTCGACAAGGACCGTGACGGCTTCGTCATGGGCGAAGGCGCGGGCGTCGTCGTGCTGGAGGAACTGGAACACGCAAAAAAGCGCGGCGCGAAAATTTATTGCGAAGTCTCCGGCTACGGCAACACCGCCGACGCCTATCATCTGACCGCTCCGTCGCCCAACGGCGAAGGTGCCGCGCGCTGCATGAAAATGGCGTTGAAGACCGGCGGCCTGAACCTTGAAGACATTTCCTACATCAACGCCCACGGCACGTCCACGCCGCAGGGCGACGTCTGCGAAACGCAGGCCATCAAGACCGTTTTCGGCGAACACGCGAAGAAGCTGGCCGTCAGTTCCACCAAGGGTGCGACCGGCCACATGCTCGGCGCGGCGGGTGCGGTGGAAATGACCGCTTGCGCGCTCGCCATCAAGCACGGTGTCGTTCCGCCCACCATCAATTACCAGACGCCCGACCCGGAATGTGATCTGGATTACGTTCCCAACACCGCACGCGAAATGAAGGTCAACGCCATCATCAACAACTCCTTCGGCTTCGGCGGCCACAACGCGACCATCGCGGCGAAGAAGTTCAGTTGACGTTCAGAGTTTAGCGTTCAGGGTTCAGAGTCATGGCCAGCATTCAAAAATTTGAGGAGATCGAGGCCTGGCAAAAAGGCCGTGAACTTACACGACGAATTTATCAGCTTGCGGGGAAAGAACAATTTGCACGTGACTTCACGCTCAAAGATCAAATCAAACGTGCGGCGATTTCCATTACATCAAACATTGCGGAAGGCTTCGAACGTGGCGGTAACCGTGAATTCATTCAGTTCCTGGCCGTCGCCAAAGGCTCGGCTTCTGAAGTAAAATCGCAACTATACACTGCTTTGGATGCGGGCTATCTAACCCAGCCGCAATTCGATGAGCTATATAAACAGGCGCACAGCATTGTCCTTCTGCTTGGAGGTTTTATCAAATATCTCCAACAATCCGAACTACGCGGACGAAAATTCAAGGCAGGCGCAAAGCAAAACAACCCTGAACCCTGAACGCTAAACTGTGAACTTTTTATCTTTAGTCGAAACAAACGCGAAGGAAAAATTCTCACGTTAGAAGATTTTCTCCCAGATTTTGATCTCCGGCATCCCGACGCACAGTTCGTCCAGGCGTGGAAATAAAACTTGAATGTGCGTGTTTTGCAGATGCGCGTCGAGCGCCCCCTTGCTCGTCCAGTTTTCGTGGAAGAGAAATTTCGCCGGGTCTTCGGGTGAAATGTGCAAATCATAATTGATGCAGCCCGCCTCCCTGCGCGTCGGCGCGACAAGGCTGATCAAGGCTTTTTTCAATTCCGCTTCCTTGCCCGCCCTGGCTTGAAACGTGGCGACAACAGTGATGCTTTTCGCGCTCATAATGATTCGTGCTGATTCGTGTCCATTGGTGGTTAAGTCAGTGATTCCAAAATTTTCTCCGCCGCCGCGCGCGGATTTTCCGCCGCGTAAATCGGCCGGCCAATCACCAGCCAGTTTGCGCCGGCCAGAATCGCCTCTTTCGGCGTGAGCGTGCGCTTTTGATCGTCGGCCATTTCCGCACCGGTGCGGATGCCGGGCGTGATCAGTTGCATGGCGGGCGGAACCGTTTGCCGAAGCTTCACCACTTCCTGCGGCGAACAGACAAGTCCGCGCAACCCGGCTCTGGTTGCGACGGTCGCAAGCCGGCGCACCTGATATTCCACGTTCACGTCGAGGCCGATTTCGCGCAGCGTGGCGGTGTCGAGGCTGGTCAGCACGGTCACGCCCAGGACGAGCGGCGGCGTGCGGCCCAATCGCCACGCGACCTCCTCGGCGGCCTGCTCGGCGGCCTTGAGCATCTCAAAGCCGCCGCTGGTGTGGACGGTGAGCATCTGCACGTCCAGTTGCACGGCGGCGGTCACCGACTTCGCCACGGTGTTCGGGATGTCGTGAAATTTCAGGTCAAGAAAAACGCTCGCGCCGGTCGCGCGGATTTTTTTCACGATGTCCGGCCCGGCGGCGGTGAACAGCTCGCTGCCGATCTTGAACGCGCCGACGGCGGGCGCGATTTGCTGCGCCAGCTTCAGTGCGGCTTCGGCCGTCGGCACGTCGAGCGCAGCGATGATGGGATTTCGCATGGAATGAATATCAAATGGCCGGGCGCAGAACGAAAGCCTAAAAAAAGATTCGCCTTGACGGTCGGTGTTGGGCGTGAGGCAATATCGCCATGACATTTGCCAAAGGCAAATCTGTTGTGCTCCTCGGAATTCTTGTTTCGGCGGTTCTTCATCCGGTTTCAACCCGGGGTTCAACGATAAGAGATGACGTGCCGGACAGCAGCTATTTGAACCTCGGAGCCAGCCCGGATTACGCGGCGGTCGGAACATTTGTTGGCAATGGGGGCATCACCGGTAGCGGAACGCTGATCGCGCCGGACTGGGTGCTGACTGCCGCGCATCTGGTGGACATCGCTAGCTCGGGGACTTTTACCATTGGCGGGACTGCCTATTCATCCGATGAACTCATCACTGATCCCGGCTGGACGGGCAATGAGTTCGCCGGTGACGATTTTGGCCTGGTGCATCTTGGTTCACCGGTCTCCAGTGTCTCTCCGGTGATGCTTTACACCGGCTCGTCGGAATTCGGGCAGATCGCCACTTATGTCGGCTATGGCTTCACGGGAACAGGGCTGACGGGCTACCAAACGTCGCTTGGCAACCAGAAGCGGGCGTTTCAAAATGTCATTGATGGCAACTTCAACAATCCATCCCTGTTGCTGGGCAGCGATTTTGACAACCCGAACACGACTGCGAACAATGTTTGGGGAGACGCCACGCCGCTGCCGCTTGAGGGCTGCGTGGCGCCGGGCGACAGCGGCGGCGGCGTGTTTATTACAATTGACTCGCAAAACTATCTGGCCGGCGTGATTTCCTTTGTTGCTTCAACCGGAGGCAATAATAATTCCGTTTATGGCAACCTCAGCGGGGCCGGCCGGGTCTCGGCTGCCCTTCCTTGGATAACCAGCACAGTTCCTGAACCGTCAACGTTCGCGCTGCTGGCCGGAGCGGGTCTGGCCGTGTTTTTTCGGCGGCGATGGCGGCATTTCAATAGATAATTGAAAAGTCGGCGATAAGATTCAATTTTCGGTATGCCAATGACGAACCATCCGGCGCGCGTTTTGACTTTCAATTCCTCATCCTCTAGCCTGCGCGTATGAAAATCGTCCGCCACACCGACAAGGATTTTTCCGTCAAGCTCCGCGAGGTTTCCGCCGACTCCAGCCTGTTCGACGCCGGGATTGAGCAGCGCACCAAGGCAATCCTGCACGACGTCTTTGTGCGCGGTGACGATGCCGTGCTGGAGTTCACAGAAACATTTGATGGCGCAAAACTTTCCGCCGACCAGCTCGCCGTGACGCAGGCAGAGCTGATGGCTGCATCGCTCAAGGCGGATGAATCACTGCGCGCGGCGGTGGCGGAAGCAGGAAAAAATATTGCGTCGTTCGCCAAAAAATCTCTCCGCAAAAACTGGCAGTCGAAAAATTCCCACGGTGCGAGTGTTGGCGAAAAGTTTGATCCGTTCACGCGCGTCGGCGTTTACATTCCCGGCGGCACCGCGCCGCTCGTTTCCACGGCGCTGATGACCATCACGCTCGCGAAAGTTGCCGGCTGCAAGGAAATCGTCGTGACCACGCCGTGCGGCAAGAACGGCTCCATCAATCCGGCAATTCTGTTCGCCGCGCGGGCGGCGGGTGCGACGGAGATTTACCGCGTCGGCGGCGCGCAGGCGATTGCGGCATTGGCTTACGGCACGAAAACGATCCGTCGCGTGCAGAAAATTTTCGGCCCCGGCAACGCCTACGTCAGCATGGCCAAGCGGCTGCTCGTCGGGCGCGTGGCGATTGATCTGCTGGCCGGTCCGAGCGACTTGCTCGTGCTGGCTGACGACACGGCGAACCCGAAATTTGCCGCCGCCGACATCCTCGCGCAGACCGAACACGGTTCCGGCCACGAACGCACCTGGCTCGTCACGACTTCCGAGAAAATTTTGCGCGCAGTCGAAAGCGAAATCAAAAAACAACTGCCAAAACTGGCGCGAAAAGAATTCATTTCCCGCGCGCTGCAAAACAATGGCTGGCTGATTCTGGTGAAAAATCTGGACGATGCGGTGGCGCTGACAAACCAGCTTGCGCCGGAGCATTGCGAAGTCATCACCCGCGACGCGCGCAAGTTGAGCGGCGGCATCGTGACGGCGGGCGCGATTTTTCTGGGCAACTGGTCGCCGACGGTGCTGGGCGATTACGTCGCCGGGCCGAGCCACGTGCTGCCGACCGACGGCGCGGGCGCGTCGTTCGCCGGCCTGACGGTGGATCAATTCCAGCGCCGCACGAGCGTGGTGGAATACAACCGCGCGTCGCTGAAGAAGGCGTTGAAGACGGTGAAAAAATTCGCGGAACTCGAAGGTCTCGGCGCGCATGGGAAATCAGCGGAAGTAAGAATTTGAAGTTTCAATATGAAGAAATTCGAACTCAAAATCATCTTGGCAATTCTTATTGCCGTTCCGATTTTGATTGTTGCCATTTGGTCATTTTGGCCTTCGCCAAGCTACGACGTTAGTCAGGTCTGTCCGCAGTTGAGTTCATTGCAAAAACCCTACCGAAACGTGAAGACAGCACTCTTTTTAGATGGCGGAAGTATTGGAATGGAAATAATTGACCGCAATGGTCAACGTGAACAATTTGCTTTGCCATGTTCAAATGACAACACAAATTACCCTGGCTATAGTCGGGTCTTTGTTGGTGCTTTGTGGAATCACAGAAAAGGAGCAATCGAAATCACTAATCCAGAACCGACGAAGCTGATGCTTGTAAAAATTTTACAGGATTATCCCAACCGTAATGCTCACGATGATGCGAGTTTGTTTTTTCTTCGGCGAAAACCAATTGATTATGCCCGCTTTTGGATTCATGCGTGGAAGGGTGATTTTAATGATAGCAGAGATGTTTATATCCAATGAATCCTAACAATACGAAAATGTCAAAATCACTCATCCGTCCGCTCGTCCGCGACTTGCACGCGTATGTGCCGGGCGAGCAGCCGAAAGTCAAAGGGTTGATCAAGCTCAACACGAACGAGAACCCGTATCCGCCGTCGCCGCGCGTGCTGGCGGCGGTCAAGGCGGCGGTGGACGGGCGGTTGCGGCTGTATCCGAACCCGACGGCGCAGGCGTTGCGCGAAAAGCTGGCGCGGCTGCACGGCTGCGCGCCGGAGAACATCATCGTCGGCAACGGCTCGGATGAATTGCTGGCGCTGGCGGTGCGCGGGTTCGTGGAACCCAATTCAAAATTCAAAATTCAAAATTCAAAATTCGCAAAGGCGACGGTGCAATACTTCACACCGAGCTATTCGCTGTATCCCGTGCTGGCGGATATTCATGGCGCTGCGAAAAATGTCGTGCTGCTCAAACCGGATTTTTCGATGCCGAGCTTAGCGGAATTGAAGCGCGGCAAGCTTTGGAATTTTGGCGCAGCTCTAACTTTTGTCACGACGCCGAATGCGCCAAGCGGACGCGGTTACAAGAGTTCGGAACTGGAAAAACTTTGCCGCGCGCAGAAGGGCGTCGTGGTGCTGGATGAGGCGTATGTGGATTTCGCCGATGAAAATGCGCTGAAGCTGGCGTTGAAATTTCCGCACGTGCTCGTGGCGCGAACTTTCTCGAAAGCGTATTCACTCTGCTTCCAGCGCGTCGGTTATTTTGTCGGGCACCCCGAACTGATCGCGGCGCTGGACAAAATCCGCGACAGCTACAACGTGAACGGCCTCGGCCAGATCGCCGCCGCCGCGACGCTGGACGATTTGAAATTTTATCGCGCGAATTTCAAAAAAATTGTCGCGACACGCGAATGGTTGAGCCGCGACCTTACGAAGCTCGGTTTCCACGTGCTGCCGAGCCAGACGAATTTCATCCTCGCCAAGCCACCTTTGTTTCCGGCGAAAGATTGGTTGCAGAAATTGCGCGATAAGAAAATTCTCGCCCGCTGGTTCGGTGCGCCGGAGGTGAAGGATTATCTGCGCATCACCATCGGCACCTCGGCGGAGGCATCTGCATTGGTCAAGGTGGTGCACAGGATCTTGTCGGTGTCCTGATCATAATCCTGCTCTTAATCTTAATCGTTCCCAAATGAGGATTAAGATTAAGATGACGATTAGGATTAGGAGCTGGTAAAAACCTTTTCTTTACCGGCTGGCCGGATTTCTGCTACAAGCCGCTTGTGTATTTGGAATTCTACGGATTGAATCAGGCGCCGTTCGACATCACGCCGAACCCGCGCTTTCTTTTCCATAGTTCCAAGCATCGCGAGGCGTTCAATCATCTGCTCTACGGCATCCGCGAACGCAAGGGTTTTGTCCAGCTGACGGGCGAGGTCGGCGCGGGCAAGACGACGTTGTGCCGCGCGCTGCTGGAGCAACTTAACGGGCAATATTCCACGGCGCTCATCCTCAACCCGGTTTTGAACCCGGATGAGATGATGAAGGCCATCGCGATGGAGTTTGGGCTGGATGTGAGCGGCCGGGATCGTCTGGAAACAGTTTCGGCCATCGCTGAATTTCTGCTCAACCAGATTGAGGCCGGCCGGGAGACGGTGCTCATCATTGACGAGGCGCAAAACCTGACCGAGGACCTGCTCGAACAGATCCGCCTCATTTCCAATATTGAGACGGACGACCGCAAGCTGCTGCAGATTGTTTTGCTCGGCCAGCCGGAATTACGTGACCGCCTGAACAGCCCGCGTCTTAAACAATTGCGCCAGCGCATCACGGTGCGTTTTCATCTCGCGCCGCTCACGCGCGTCGAGGTCGCCCAATACATCCAGCACCGGCTCCAGGTTTCGGGCGCGCGGGGCAAGCCGGTTTTCACGATGCCGGCGTTCTGGCGGATTTACAACTACAGCGGCGGCATCCCGCGCCTGGTCAACGCGGTCTGCGACAAGGCGCTGCTCGCCAGCTTTGTCCAGCGCAGCAACCGCGTCACCTACTCGATGATAGGCCGCGCTATCCGGGAACTGGAAGGAGACATCCGCGCATGAGCCTGATCAACGACGCGCTGAAACGCGCCAAGGAAGCGCAGCGGAAGGAAACTCCGTCCGGCGGGTCGCCGATGCGCCCGGTCGAAGCCAAGCCCACGGAACGTGATTTCGGCCTGGTCCTGCCGGTCGTGATAGTTCTTCTGGTCGTCACTGCGATTGTTTTCATCGGGCTGGCGATGACCCGGCAACCGGCAACCAGCACGGTAAAAAATATTGCTGCCGCGCCGGCGATTGGCCCGCCGCAAGCCC
>Ga0210402_10002954_pt1 | contig 16211 bp, 10 predicted proteins | sample IncBWC7MmetaG_FD_161055 | JGI IMG/M metagenome (GOLD analysis project Ga0210402, IMG submission 161055) | Forest soil microbial communities from Barre Woods Harvard Forest LTER site, Petersham, Massachusetts, United States - Inc-BW-C-7-M | ecosystem: Environmental > Terrestrial > Soil >... | reverse complement strand
GCACGGCGATCCCGACGACTACTTGCGTCGCACCCTCGCGCGCGCCGCTTTCCCTTTTCCCCCCTCAGGGGGCACTGTGTGACGGCCGCCGTCCAGAAAAATACGTTTTCTGGTGACCGCTAACAATCATCCAAGGTTACCGGCATGAATTGGAGAACCGCGCTACGAGGACGGTCCGTATTTCTCGGTGAACTAGACAAATTCGCCGCTACTGCAGAGCGCTATTTCGAGCGGTCCCGTGAAGATCGGCGTTGCCGTAGACCAACCGCGGCCATCCGGAAAACTTCGCGGATCACTTCCGCTTCGGACATCGCCAGGCCAGGTATCGGATCTTCGGAGACCACAATGTGAGCGTTTTGCTTCTGGCCCAATTTCCGGTAGCCGTGGGGCACGATACCGCCCAACCACGCGCCGGCTTGAGCAACCCGATTGGTGCCGGCGACCGAGCGCTCCCGAATCACTTCGGGCGCTCGTGGGAGGCGAAGCCGCAAAGCAGGGTCAGCGGATCGCAGTGGCGGGCAGGGGCTCACGCGGAGCGGGGGCGGGGAAGAGCAGAGCGTTGTTTGCCTTGGTGGTTGCGTTCTTGATGATGATGTTCCAAGTACTCGGCCAGCGCGCACCGTAGCGAGTTCTCCCCGAACAAGATCAGGCTTCGACAGGCACCCTTCCTTGATGGAACGGACCCAGCGTTCCGTCATAGGCGTTCAAATTCGGGCTCCTCGGCGGTCGCCGGGTGTTGTGGGCCGATTCGCCAATGCCATCAAGACGCAGGTGAGTTTCGATTCCATGCGCCTGCGCGAACCCCCCAGATTGTTGCCATCTAGCCGAGGCGATCCGGTACCTTCTGGGGCCCACCAACGGCCCAAGTCCAGACCGGCTTTCCTCGCCCTGCAGAGGGACTCAAGTGGTGGAGGCGCAAAAAAACCCTTGAGACGCGATCAAACCTCGCCACAATCCCGGCTACCGGTCCGTCGGCTGTTGGATAGGTACGGGTGGCAGCAATCTCACAAGCGGATCCAAGGTCTGGGCTCGACGGCCAAACAGCTACCGGAATATTGTAAGGTTCGCAATTTTTCAAGTTATTCGATTGACATCGTAATCCGCCAAGTGTATCCTCTAACCGGTAATCAGCATCGGATAAACGGGAATCCCAAGAAATAGCATAGCCTAGCGCTGCTATCGGTGCCGGGAAGGTCATGCGACAACTAACAAGGCTCTTCCCGTAGCTGCCGCTCGCTTGCCCCAACTTAACCAGAGAGAGGACCATGTCCGCAAACGTAGTGATCCATGACGGTCTTTCACCGTACTGGCCACTAAATAGCCGGAAGCGCCAAAAAAGGAGCAGCCGCGGAGCAGTTAGGTGATACTACCGAAACTGAGTTGAGAACTTATGGTTGTAACTCGATTGACACCGGAGGGACCTTTAATCGCCCAGAAGTTCTCAGAGAATATCTATTCTTTTCGTACTGTCGCACTGGCGGGCAACGGCAAACGAAGCGCCATTCACCGGCAATCAGCTCTACGGGATGGGACTGCACAAGTTGATGGGCACAGTGAAATACCCGGCGCAAGCTACACCACGAAGATCATCGTTAAGCCGTGTGCCGGAAAACGGCACGCACCGTTTGAAAGGGGATATTAGAAACGGACTGGTATAAACCAGAACCGCGCTAAACTTCTACCAATGAATATCTGGATGTCTGTAACCCTCATCGTAATGGCGACAATCGGTTCCGCAGTTTTCACATACCTTCTTACCCGACTACGCATGGAACGAGCGTCAGTGCAGCAGGCGCGGGCATTGGCGGAAGCTCTTGCCGGGTTGGAGAACGAAAGTCCAAGTACGAGCAGGCTGCGAGGGGCATCGAGGAAAACGCGAGGCGCAAGGCGCTGGACGACTTTCTGGCGGATCTGCATGTTGAAGAGAGGCATTACGCTCGGGAACACCGCGTGCTGTTCGCTCACCGCAAGAGCCTGATTCTCCAGGAGCGCATTTTCTTCCGCAACATTCCAATTTCAAACTGGGTGGAACACGAGGTTCCAGTTGAGGAAGGCGCGGATCTCGACGCCATGGCGAAGACGTTGAGCGTCTTCAACAATTTCCTCGAAGGCGGGAGTTCGGTGTCCCGAAATGCGCCGCGAACGTTGCCATTCCGCGCCAGTTAGGCAAGGTGGCGCCGAAAGATAGATTCCCTGAATCATGAACCCCGACCTCACCGGCCGGATGCCGATTGGCCCGCACGGCGGCGATTGCTGCGGCTGCGTTATCGCCGCCGTGGATGCGCCGTTTTCCAGACGCGCACCCCGGTGAGTCCGCCCTGGAGAAAACTGTGGAAGTCCCTGGTACCCAATCGCAGAGGGACTGCGCCGCCTTGCGAAACCATGACGAGCTGATCGCGAGTGCCGGGGATGTAGTGAAGCGGGCAGTTGCCGTCCGAAGGGCCGCGGTAGGTATCGCAGCCGCGGAAGATTCCATCGCTGTAGATGTGCGTCCGCGCAAAATCCATGACGCCAACCACGTGTATCCAGCGGCCCGGCTCCACAGTGTCCTGGACGTAGCTGCCGACGCCGAGATCGCCCGGCGGATTGAAAACGTAGAAACTGATGCGGTTGGGACGCGGCGGTATCTCCCGCGTATTATCGCGGTTGTACATGCGGAAGGTCCACTCCTGCCGGCCGCTCTCTCCCTTGCCGAGCCAATGGATATAGCCCGAGCCCTCCGACTTCGGAAAATTCAGGATGTCGGGCCGCATCCAGGCGGCGATGGTGAGCGCGCCGGTGGTGTCGACGCTGAGACGGTCAGTGCCTGGAATTTCGACGAAGTCGCCCAGGCCATTGAATTTCAAATAAACATCTCCGGGCCAGGGAGCGGAAGTCCGTGGCATGGCGCGTGCGAATCCTTTCTATGGTTCGGGCCTTGTATAGAAGGAACAGCCCGGCCGCGGGTATCGCAAAGAGCAGGAACTCCAACGCGCCCGAGCCGTTGTCGGGTGAGAGGCCAAAGAGCTGTTCAATCAGCTTCACAATCGCTCACTTCTCCTCATCGTGCTCATCCTGGCAACAATCGTCGGCGCTGCCCTGACAGCAGCATTCTTCGTGGGACTTATTGCAGCATCCCTTGCGACAGTCGTCGCAGCAGTTCTTGCAGCCGCAATGCGTCCAGATGGTGTAGGCCATGACGTCGAGAGTCTTTACCGGGGTGAGGGGGTCGTCGCTTGTGATGATGAGTTCGCAAGCCACGGGACACTTTTCCAGGGCTTTGTAACGGATCACGACGCCGAGGCACGAACCCGGGTGCAACGTCGCGGGAAAGGGATTGTTGATCAACTTCCAGTAAGGGCTCTTCCGCTTGAAGGCGACGTGGGTCACGTGCAGGCTGCAATCGCCCACATTGCAGATGCTCAGGGTGCGCTCCGCGCGGCAGCACGACTTCACGCCGCCGAAGCATAACGAGCCGGTGACGGCGAGGCGGCCGGACGGCGCGGCGCCGGCGACATCGATGGTCCGCGGGCCGGCCGGATCGTCGCTCTTCACGGTGATCGTCGCGGTCTTCGGGCCGAAGGCGGTTGGCTCAAAACGGAGGGGGACGGACAGGGAGTCCCCCGCCCCGATGGTCACCGGGTAGGACACCACGTGGGGCACAAGGAACTGGTTCGAGGAAGAAGAAATACCGGTGACCGATAAGGTGCACTTGCCGGAATTGTTCAAGACGAGGCACTCATCGGCAAAGGAGCCGACGCAGACATCGCCGAAATTGCCGTTGTTGGCAATCATGAGGCTGAGCCGCGGCGTGCGGGCTTCGCCGGACACCGCAACTTCGTGCGGTCCGGCCGGATCATCGCTGATGATCGTGATGGTGGCGGCCTTGGCGCCAAAGCTGGCCGGGTGAAAGCGAATGATCACGTCGAGAGCATCGCCCGCACCGAGCACGAGCGGATAGGCGAGGACGGAAGGAGGTTGAAAGTCCGGAGAGGACGAGATGATATTGGAAATCGAAAGGCGGCCGGGGCCGGCGTTGTCGAGGGTCAACGGCTCATCGACAAACGAGCCCAGGCAGACATCGCCGAAGCTCCCTTTGTCGGCGATGGCGGTGACGAGTCTGCCCGGCTTGACCGCCACTTTGAAAAAGAAAGGATCGATCGAGATGGGTACTGGGGTGACGTCATCGACATCCAGCAGCGTGTGCGTCGAGAAGTTGGCGTTGCGCTGGTAGACGACGCCGTTCGGGAAGTTGGCGTGATCGGGCCGGTTGTTGGCGCAGAACACGCCGTAGAAGGTGGAGCCCATCGCCTGCAGGCGCACATAATCGCCGAGGTAGGGGAAAAACGCACGCACGGGCGCGTTGGATGGCGTGGAGGAGAGAACCCAGGTTTTCCATGCGCCCGAAAAGCCGTCGTCGGATGTTTCGAGGCGCGTTTCCCACCTCTTTCCGGCCTCTGTGAGCGTTTGATAGAGGAAGCCGACGCTGCCCTTTTCATCGACCGCCAGCGCGGGATTGATACAGTTATCCACGACGCGAAGATCGCCAGACCACGTAGTGCCGCGGGTGGTGGAGCGCTGCACGTGCATGGTGAGCGGAGGATTACCGCCCGGGTAATCCGCCCAGGCGACGTAGACGGTGGAGCTGTCCCGCGGATCGACCGCGATGGCGACGTGGTTGCCGCCGCGTTCCTGTGCGAGGAAGCTGACGCCGTTCTGCCACGGAGTGGTGACGCCCGCACCCACCCGGAAACCTGCCTTGAGATCGCCCGGATCGACCAGGGCGGTGAATGGCGTGGCGCCCTGGCCCCAGTTGTCATCGCGGCAGACGACGATATCCGAGGTGTAATTCCCGTTCCCGAAATAGGCCTGATGCCAATCCACGGAAACCGTGTAAACCGTTCCGTCCGGATGCACGACGGGCCGCACCGGCGGGCCGTTTTGCGACCCCGGCGTCCGGCTGCAGACGCCGTGCGGAGCGACACCGGCGGGCGGCGGAGCCGTGGCCGCATTCTGCGAAAGATCGACCGTCGCCGATTGCGGCGTCGTATTGAAATCGTTGTTGCCGACGTAGATTCGGTCGGGGGAACCCGGCACGGCGGAGGCCGTAATTGCCTCGACCCAGGGCTGATCCTCGTTGGCCCGATCCTGAAGCACCGTCATGGCGCCGGGAGCCGTGAAGTTGGCGGCGCGCAGGATGGCCTGGTCCAGATCGTCCTGGCGAAGAATGCCGGCGTAGAGCACGTGCGACGCGCTGCCGAAGTGCAGCGTGATATCGGCGGTGGAGCTGCCGCCGGGCGCCATCAGATTCAATGCCCACGTGTGTCCGCCGTCCGTGGATACGTAAACCGGGGCCAGGGGACCGGAGAGCGGATCGGAGGTAAACGCCGTGGCCGCGATATGCAGCGGGTTCGCGGGATCGACCGCAAGGTTCGGTTCGCTGTCCTGGTTCGTCTCGCCGCTCAGCGATTTCGGAACCATATTGATGACGAAGACTTTCATAAGATACCCTTGCTCGGTTACTGAATGCGCGCGACCAGAGCGCGAAGGCGCTCGAGATCGGACAGCGGCCGGAAATCGAGCGGCAGGAGGATCGAGGGACCGGGGAGGCGACGCTTGCGGAATTCCCCCTCATGGAGGATGAAGACGCCGCGATCGCCCACATCAAGTTTGGGAGAGCGATACCAGGCGACGTCGGTGCTGTGCGCAAAGAAGGCGGTGATGTGTGCTTTCCCCGGTTTCTTTTTGTCCGGGTTCACGGAGCCTTTCTCGGCGCTCGCGACTTCGATGACGCATTCCCACCATTCGGGATCGTGCTCCGTGCCTATTCGCTCGCGATGTTCATAGGGTGCGACGCGGATTACGTCACCCAACACGACGAGACGGGCGCTGCGCAAGCGGTCGAGGAGTTCGTCATCGTGTGCCCGTTCCATAGCCTCATGTACCTCGCGCTCCACCTCAGTTCCGTCGGCATCGATATAACCGGCGGCGCGGACCGCCAGACCCTCGCCGTAGTGCAGTCCGTTCGTGAAAAAGACCGCGCGCGCTCCCACGGGCACCCCGTCCCGCCCGCCGAACGTGACCGTGATCTCCCGGCCTGCGAATCGCGAGAGCACCTGCGGACCCTTCAGCACTTTGTCCACGCTGACGACCGCGGTCGTGGGTGTGGCTTCTATGCCCGGCGATGTCGCGGCGCCGGTGCGGCGGACCGTGCCCTCGAAGATAAATCCCGCTTGCTTCGTGAACTCGTGCACAGAACCGTCCATCGCGGTACCTCCGCAATAGGCGATTATGCGCCACTTCCGGGCTCAATGCAACCCGTTTGTTCCCCTCAATTCCGCGCAGATCGGTGACACTCCGTCCACGAATGAGTGCCCGCCCCCCACTGATGGCGCACCGCGACGATGAGCATCGCAAACAGCATGGCCAGGAGAGCGAGCGTGAACATCGAATTTCAGCGCCCCGAAGTGATTGGCCAGCCACTGGACTTCGCCTTTGGGAATGTTCTTGAATTTTCCGAGGCTCAACACCATCAGAGTGTCGAAAATGCAGTGCAGCACGATCACCGCGCCAAACCCGTGGCGCAGCGCGATCCATGCAAAGATCACACTCAGGACCAGGGTGTCCGCGATGCGGGAATAACCGTGCCCCGGCACATGGTAGGCGGCGGCCGCCAACGCGGGGATGAGGAAGTAGCACCAGTTTGCGATACGCCGGGTTTGCGCCGATTTCTTCCGCCTGCTGGTGATAGGCCCGTACTCGGCGGCGAATAATAAGGACTTCGCCCCGGAGCTCCCAGGGGAGGCGACGCCGGGGCCGGGGCGTACCTAGCCTCGCTCGTGTTCCGGGTAACGCCGACGTGCGGGCAAGGCCGCGGACTGCATCGATCCTGGCAGCACGATTTACACCGACGGCTGGCAGGGCTACGCGGGCTTGGAGTCCAAAGGCTACCAGTTGGAGGAGCGCGTGTACGAGGAGGCGGGTCACGATTTCACAATCACGGCCTGCGTGGACGGGAAGCACATGACGGGCTCGCTCCACTATGCGGGCGCGGCTATCGACGTCCGCACGCGCGAACTTGCCGCCGACGAGGTGCAGAAGCTCATCGCGCGCATCAAGTCCTGCTTGGGCGACGCCTTCGATGTGCTTCTCGAAGTGGACCACATCCACATCGAGTTCCAGCCCAAAGCGTCGTTGACTCCGTAAGGCCGCGATTTCGTGCTTTGTGTCCCGCTCACCTTCCGGATGGCGCGTGATCGGTCCGGAGCTGGCTGGAAAGTGCTAACGTGACTGATCACCCCGATTATCTGGAGGAAATCCACATTGGGCATTCTCGTCGAAACTAGCCGTATGATTGGAAACCGCCGTCGCGCCACAAGCAATACAGTTGGTGAAAAAGGTCGAGTCCCCGACTCGACCTCGAGATTGAAATCCGTGGTCTCACAAACCGCGGGCCGGGAACGGGCGCTTGCGTAATCGCCATCGCAACGAACCCCGGTGATCGAGGAAGTGCTTTGCTTGCGCATCAGCCCGGAGTACTACCAGCACGTACGCCGCAAACTCGAACGGATCGCCCGCGATCGGTAGGCCCACCACGCCCGCCTTTGGCGCGGATGATGGAACACCAACCCGCACGCCTTCGGCGTGGATGATACTGCTTGCTCGTTTCACTCCCACAAGAACACGCCTTCGGCGTGGATGATGGCCCTCAGATCTCGCTCCCGTTCCCAGTCCCGTTCTCAGAGTGGGTCACTTCAGCCGAGACCTACTGTTCTACTCTTGCCAAGCGCCCAAGGAGACGGCGCGTCATCTCGAACATGACCGCTGCAGAATCTGCTGTACCAGTTACGCCGTCGGATCCCTTTTGACGCCGGCCTCGTCGATGGTCGTCTGCAGCTCTTTAAATACGACTAAAATGCGCTCATTTCCGCTCAAACAGGAAACACCGATTTTTGAAGCGATTTCCCGCAGTTGAGCAACCACCTTTGCTGCTGAGCGCACTCATCTTCCGAATGTCGTTGACACTCTTGCGCATCCTTGCCGCGGTAGTCTTTGACCACGCAGCCGATGCCGGCGCCTGGGCCGGGATTCTCTTCCGCGCCATATAGCCGGGCGCGATCTTCGATCAGGGAGAGCAGAGCGTCGACCCGCCGCTGGAGAATCTGCACCCGCCAACTGCGTTTTCGGATCTCGGCTTTGACGACTCCTTCGCTGACGGTCGTCTGCAGCTCTCTAATACGGGCTGAAATGCTGTCATTTGCTATCAAACGGGCGTGCGCCTCGCAAAGGAGAACCGCACCTGGGGCTATCGACGAATCCGGGGCGCACTCGCCAATCTGGGCCATGAGATCGGTCACAATCGCCGACATTCTTGCGCGAGACGGGATTGAGCCGGCGCCAGAGCGAGGACGAAAGACCACCTGGAAGGAGTTCCTCGAGCAGCATTGGGACCTGATCGTTGCCACCGATTTCTTCACCATCGAGGTGTGGACGAGGCGCGGGCTGCAGCGGTTCATCGTCCGGTTCTTCATTGAGCTGTCGACAAGAAAGGTCGAGATCGCAGGCTTCGCATCGAACGCGAACGGGCTATGGATGAGCCAGATCGGGCGCAATCTTACGGATGAGGTTGATGGAATCCTAAAAGGCAAGCGCTACCTGATCCACGATCGAGATCCGTTGTTCACATCCGAGTTCTTGAAGATGCTCAAAGAAGCCGGCGTAGCGTCAGTGAAACTGCCGACAGGGAGTCCGAATTTGAATGCTACGCAGAACGGTTCGTGCGCACGGTTAAACGAATCGTGCCTGAACCGCTTGATCCTGTTTGGTGAGGGCTCTATCCGTCGCGCCGCAGCCGAATTCACTGCGCACTATCATGTCGAACGCAACCATCAAGGCATCGAGAACAGGTTGATCTGCCCGGATCCGACCCACGTCCGTAAGGGTGGGGCAGTGAAACGACGGGAGCGTCTGGGCGGACTGCTGAACTACTACTACAGAAACCGCCGCATGACACACACCAGATCGTCAACGGTCGCGGCGACCACCCAACGGTACGCCCGCTGAACGCGCGCAATGCGATTTTGTCGTGTTGTCCGCGTATATGGGGGCACCGAAAATGACGGCGCACTGAGACACGTCGGAAGTGAAGCTCGGCTCATTCCGGGTTGCACCCCTCACAGTCGCCCAGTACCGATTTCCGGACCTTACGAGCGACGATCTGGCAACCATTCTTCCCCATTGTCCAGATACTCACGCATCAACGTTAGCAAACGTGTCAAGTTCCGCTGCACCAAACTTGGTCCAGTTCCCCACGAGTGAGTCAGAACCCGTTTACGTGCAGCGTGACACCAGCGCATTATGGCGAGGCATTACGGAGCGGAAGAAGCTGAACCGCCCCACCGGGACCGAGTGACAGCGATCGGGTGAGGAAGGCGCCGTCCTCATCCACTCCGATCAGGTCTAGTCTGGTTGTCCCAAGCAGGCCCAGCGCCAAGCGGCGACTGGTGGCGAAGGCCGCTTGGCCATAAGCGGCCGCCGACCAGTGTCCGCCCGTGTAAGTGGACCACGCCAGGGTTCCGGCACTCGTCATTCCGACCAGGAGCAGAAAATCGGGTAGAGCGGCGAGATGAAGGGACATCCACCAGTTGCGCCGCTCCACATCCGCAGCTAGCGGATCTGCCCCGCGCCCACCCGCCACGCGCCTCCAGTCGCGCGAATCGCGTGGCGGAGAAGCGTGGGTCGCGAGTCTGTATCACCACGTGGAAGGACCCCTGACTATAGCGTGCCGCCGCCACCCCGGTCGATGCGGCGGGCCGGTCCATTCCCGCGATGGGTGTGACAGCCCAATCCCCCGCCGCCGGCCAGGCCGCGTGCACTACTTGCCATCCGTCATTCCACGTTGGATCTGCGTAGGCTGTCACGTGATTCAGGCCGATATAGAAAACGTCGAGAGAACTCGGGTTGGCACCGTCCGCCGCACTTGCCAATGCCACGATGTTGCTGCCGCCAGCTACTAACGGCTCCGGCAGGTCGCGCTGATTTCTCGACCAGTCCACAGCGGAGGGGCTCCACCATTGGGTGGCAAGATGATGGTCGGCGGAGATGTAGAACAAGTCGATCTGATCGAGGGCCCGGCACACCGCGGCAAGCGGACTGCCGCGTCGCGCCAGGTGGCCTGGGTTCAGTGCCCAAGGATGCTTTGGGAACGTCTCTTGTGGATTCATCCACAAGGTGCGGAGGAACCCATCTTGCCCGAGCACGAACACATCCACAAATGATGTGCGCCGCGAAACGGCGGCGGCGGACGCGGAATCGAACCCGTTCAGTTCCGCCGGCGGCCCGGGACCGATATCCGCCCGACCCAGAGCCAATTCCTGCCCGGGCGTTAATTGCCCCGCGGCGGTCCGTTCGAGGTGTTCAATTCCTGAAACGCGGACCGGGAAGAGATGAAGATAATCGCCGTTGCCATATTCGGCAGCCAGGGCTACCGAAACGGGGGCCCTGGGGTGTGAAGGGTCAAAGACCGGCGACATATCCCAATCCACATCGCGGAATGTGTCAGGCCGGCCCACGGCCGATGGCCAGTGAAAGATCTTGCGATCCCGGGATGAGTTGAACCAGTCATACTGGCATCCCATCGTGTCGAGATGGGTGAGCCAGGAGCGATCGGGACTCCACGAATCCCAGGTATCGGCGCGCGCCGGTGTGAGTTGGAACCTGGTGTCGTCCCACTGTGCGCGAGTTGTGTTCGGAATCGAGAACGGGAACAGAGCGGGGCGCAGTGTCCGGAAGCTCGGGCCAGAAGAGTGGCGGCGTCGAGCCTGGAACAATAGACGCCGGGCTTGTACCCGCCATCCTGCACCGTCCGAAACCAGTTCGAGATGTAATTCGTAAAACCCCGGTCCGATGCTGGTCCGCCGCCAAAAACCGGCGCCTCGACATCCAGGTAAATCGCCGCGCCGTGCTCCAGGCTGGCCTCGCGGGCGCGGGAAAGGGCCCGGCGCCCGTGGTTGATACCGTCCGCCGTAGCCATGTTGCCGATCTGATCTGAGCCAAAAGGGCAGCCAGATAGGTATCACGCCCCAGCCCAAGTCCTTCAGGTCGTGCCAGTGGTCAGTCCAGGTGGAACGAGTTCCATCAGCGCCATGCGCCAGGTAAAATCCAATGAATCGCAGATTGGACCAACGCCACATCCAAACGATACGGTCGTCCCAATGGTCCACGTCAAAGCCGCGCAGGCTTCTTTGGTGCTGCCGCCGACCAGCTTGCGCACGAAGCGCTTGACGCTCTGGTAGCCGCCAGTGAAGCCGCAGGTATCGACCAGATCCTGCCAGATGGCAATGGCGTTGCGGCCACGGGAGAGACCCACTTCGATGGCGTCGCGATGCACCGCGCAGGCGCTGGCCGACGACGGCGGCGGCGCCGAGGTCGGTGACTCGGCTGGTGCTGCGCCAAAGTCGGTGGTCACCGCTATGGCCGGTTTTGCGCCGACTGGGTTGACGCCGACCTCGGCGGCGGCCTCGGCCGTCCCCGTCGGTGGTTCCATCGGCATTCGGTCGGGCTTCGCAGGAGCCTGCCGGCGTCGCCAACTCCGCGCCAAAGTCGGTGGTCACCGCTATGGCCGGTTTTGCTGGTGTGCCGCCATCGGCTCCCGTTGCCGTTGCAGACGGGAGGTCGGCGACCGGCTCTTTGGCGGGGGTCGCCGACCCATGTCCCCATAAGCCTGGCGATCGTACGCCAACCCCAGCCTCCCTCAAATAGACGGCCGCCGTTTCCCGGCGGACGCCCGTGGCCTTCTGAATACGCCGCAGCGACCATCCCAGCCGCCCCAGCGCGATGACTTGTTGTTTTGTTTGCTCGTTCAAGACGTTTGCTCACATCGACGCAGGGTAATCGCCCTCACGCCTGAGTTAACGTCCTGGTTTAGCGGTTTATCGTTGGCCGGTTTTGAAGTGACCCTCTATGGCCGGTTTTGGGTGACCCCCGAGGAGCTATCCAACAACTTGGCGGAGAACTCGATGCGGCCGGTGGCGCTGGGTCGCAAGAACTGGCTGCGCGTGGGCAGTGTGAGGCGGGACCCAAAGTGGCGGCGATCCTCACTGTGGTGGAATCGTGCTGCCGGATCGGCGCACCAGTGAAGGAGTATCTCGATGGCGTGCACCAGGGTTGGAGCGCCGCACGCTGAGTCGCCACGCTGACACCGGCGCGCTGGTTTGCCGCGCGGGGCTGATGTCAACCTGGGTTCGTTTGACGCTTACGTTATTCCGCAACAGCAGAAAACCGCGTCGGCGCCGGTGATGGCCAGCGCCAAGCCACTTTTGACTGTTACCTACTCGCTGAAAAAGAAGAAGTGGTTCTGGCCCTGGTGAGGTTGGGGGTGAAGGCTACTGCGTTTGCTGAGGCGGAAGGTTCAATCGTTTCTCGACCTTCCGTTCCGGCTGCATAGATTCCGCCAGCCGGTTGTTGGAGGCGATAATCCGGCCTTCCGCATCGGATAGAAGCTGTACTATGCGGTGCTCGAACGCTGTAACTGTCGCGTGATACAGACATATCGCCTCGTCTCAGAACGCCGGATCGTAGCAGCGATACCGAAGTACGAGATGTGCTGCGCCCGGAGTGCACCGTTGTGTGTGAAATTATTCATCACTGACAATATGGGCAATGGCTTCGGCTAAGTCTCGAGGAGGGAAGGGCCGCTCCTCGACTTTTAGTTGCGTGTACATCAGGTGCACCTGATACCCTCCCGAGAGAGAAATCAAGTAATAGATTCCCAATACGCGGGTAGTCAGGTCCCATTCGGTATATCTCTTGAGAATGGAAGGACCGTACGGCCATGTGTCAGGCTTTACCCAGGGGTAAAGGTCGCCAGCACGGTTCAGGGACGAGGAGATAATCGGAATCTCATCCGACCAATCCCACAACGTGGCGCCAATCCGGACGAAGACAGACTCACGCCGGCCGTACAGTAAGATCCAGCGCTGAGGTTTCTCCAGCCAAGCTAGCGAGATACGGTTAGTGTCGGAAAGATCGGGAACGCCAAACAGTCCGGCGGCATTTTCGACGTTTGGGTGCCACGGTATCTCTAGCTTAGGTGCTTTGGCTGGCTGAGCGTAGTACATCGTATCCTGTAGCCTGGGGCCTGAAAGTCCAAGCGGCATCCATGCAAGGAAGAAATCGAAGAAGCCATAACCGACGATGACCAGTCCCTCACCGGTCTTGCTAGGGAGGCCTTCGAAGTCGGCGTTGCGAACAACTGCGGTATCGACGGTGAAGAACGGGTTCCCGGCTGCTGTCGAGACCAGCCCAAAGCACTTGGTGCAAAAGCGCCAGTCTCGGTCGTTGTGCAGATCCTGCCGGATCCGGTGCGGCAGAACGTACTCGTCCCCGGATGGCGAATGGCTGCCGCCACCGGGACATGCGGTCGGCGCATCCGAGAGATCCCAGAAAATGTGGCCGATCGCACCGTTTATGGCGCGATAGAAGATGTGCTGCTGAATACCCGTGACCATGGTGGCGGGATCGCCGATTGCTAAACGCGCACCGGCGCGGGCAGTCCAATCCTGGAAATGGAAGCTATTGTCCGCCGCATTCCAGAGGATGTGACCGATGGCGCCATTTGTATCGCGATAGAAGATGTGTTGCTGACCCTCCGTCACCATGGTCGCGGGGTCGCCCGCCGCGTTGACGGGTGCGTAGGCGAGCTCGCTCCAACTTTCGAAATGGAAGCTATTGTCCGCCGCATTCCAGAAGATGTGACCGATGGCGCCATTTGTATCGCGATAGAAGACGTGTTGCTGACCCTCCGTCACCATGGTGGCGGGATCGCCCGCCGCGTTGACAGGTGCGTGGGCGAGATCACTCCAAGTTTCGAAATGGAAGCTGTTGTCCGCCGCATTCCAGAAGATGTGACTGATGGCGCCATTTGTATCGCGATAGAAGACGTGTTGCTGACCCTCCGTCACCATAATGGCGGGATCGCCCGCGGCGTTGACGCGTGCGTGGGCGAGCCCACTCCAATCTTGATGAAAAGGCCTCTCAAACCCCGGAGCCCAGAAGATGTGATTGATGGTGCCGTCCGTGCCCCGATAAAAGATGTGCTGCTGATTGCCCGTCACCATAGTGGCGGGATCGCCCGCCGCGTTGATGGGTGCGTGGGCGAGCTCACTCCAGGTTTCGAAATGGAAGCTATTGTCCGCCGCATTCCAGAAGATGTGACCGATGGCGCCATTTGTATCGCGATAGAAGATGTGTTGCTGACCCTCCGTCACCATGGTGGCGGGATCGCCCGCCGCGTTGACGGGTGCGTGGGCGAACCCACTCCAAGGTTCGAAATGGAAGCTACTGTCCGCCGGATTCCAGAGGATGTGACCGATGGCGCCATTTGTATCGCGATAGAAGATGTGTTGCTGACCCTCCGTCACCATGATGGCGGGATCGCCCGTCGTGAGAGGTGCTTTGGCGCGCGCAGTCCACTGTTCGTAATATAGATCAGAGAACAGAAGTGCGCACTTTGTGCATAGGTGCCAGCTCGCCTGGTGCCGGGAATCCTCAGAAAGGCCCTGCGGCAGGACAAAGTTGTCTCCAACAGGCGGGTCGATACGGCCGGGAAGGGGCGGAACCAGCGTATCATCGATCGTGTGGCTGTTGCCGTCAAAACACACGTTTTGGCCCGGCGGATTACCGCCAAAGAACAACCCCAGGCACCTCGTGCAGAAATGCCAGTTCGGTTGATGGTTGGAGTCTTCAGAGATGTTCTGACTCAGGATCAGTTCATTCTGCAAAGCTGCGTACTCATCCCCCCCGGCTTCATCGCCGATCGGGTCATGGCCCACCGGGTTACCCTCCGCGTCCCGCGCGACCGCGCACTTACCCTTACTCCAGAGGCCATCCCAGAATAGGCCATAGCACTTCTTGCAGCGGCGCCAACCTGACGAGTGATCGCGATTCTCGGGCTGATCATGCGGAAGAACAAACTCGATTTGATCAGCCGGTTGGTGGCCCAAAGACCCGCTAGTTCCCAACCAGGTCGCCGGGCAAATGCCCTGGTCGGGGGAGTAGCCGCTCCAAAACATTGTCTGGCATTTGCCGCAGCGCCCCCATTTGCCTTGGTTTAGCGTATCTTCGCTACGGTTATACGATATACGGTAGTTGGCTTGGGCTGAAGCATCTGCCTCATGCGTGCCGCCGGCTTGGCAAACTCCGCCCAGCACCAGTGGGATGGACAAAACAACAAGTCGATTGATGTCGCTGTGGAACAAGCAGGCACACTTGCGGCAGCGAAACCAGTTGAATTGACGCGGCCCATCTCCCGAAGTATTGTGTGGAAGGACGAAGTTGTAGCCGAGCACCGTGTGGCTGGCACTGTCTGCCGGGCACACCCCAATCCTTGGATTAAACAGGAACTCCGTACGATAGGCATACGTCTGATCCGGTTGGTCGGTGCTGACCAGGTACAGGCCATAAGCCGGATCGCCTCGCCTCGTTTGTCCGGAATAGTGTGCCGGGCCGGCGCCGACAAAGACGTACACCCGGCCGCCGTATGAAAAGGCAGAAACCGGAGGTTCAAGACTCAAGGTTACCCCGACCGGGGAGCTCGCTTCCAAGGGCCAGAATAAGGGGCCCTGCAGCACGGCTTGCAAATGAAAACCGCCGCCACCCTGATCGAGACGTGTACCCGTTTGCTCCTCGGTCCAGGCGACCAGGTGGGAATTGTTTAAGGGGTCGTTCGCCCCTTGACGCCTGACGTCACCGAAGAAGAAGTACAGCCTGCCGTTATGCTCCGTGTTCGCGCCTTCGTCGAAACCCACTGCTCCCCATTGGGTTGTGTCGTTGAGAAGTTGCCAGTTTTCTGGGTCGTGGATTTTTGGGTTCGGGTCGGTGTTGCTTCCACTGATTTGGGCGATCCGAACAGTGCTCAAGAATAGCATGACACCCTCATAGCCACCTAATTGATCGCGGCGATCCGCTGCTTGCCATAAGAAGAAGATTCTATCATATTACCTTGCCGCCGCTCGAAGTCTCATGCAAGCCTGGGGACCGACCGCAGTGGGTCACAGCGAAAAGGAACACCGCGTAGTGCCGATCACGGTGCCGGTGTATCATCTCTATCACGTCGGGGTGGCGACAGTTGAGACCGCCGCATCAGTGGAGCTTTTCAAGCCCGTTATGCAAGCATGGTTCCGGGTCCCGTGCTCACAGCAGTGGCGACGCCAACGACTTGTCCGAGACGGTGG
>Ga0210402_10002953_pt1 | contig 16220 bp, 13 predicted proteins | sample IncBWC7MmetaG_FD_161055 | JGI IMG/M metagenome (GOLD analysis project Ga0210402, IMG submission 161055) | Forest soil microbial communities from Barre Woods Harvard Forest LTER site, Petersham, Massachusetts, United States - Inc-BW-C-7-M | ecosystem: Environmental > Terrestrial > Soil >... | reverse complement strand
GTACTCGCGGCGCAGCGCCGCATCGGGCACACCCCGCATCAGCAGCATGAAGATCGCGGCCGCCTCGGCGAGGAGCCGCGCGTTGAGCTGCAACCAGCGCAGGGGGTGACGGCGCAGGTAGCGCCTCCGGGCTTGTGTGAGCTGCAGCCGCCCGTCGAGATATAATCCGTCGAGCCGCTCAAAATACGCGTCGAGCGAGTATAGCTCGCGCATCAGCTCGGTGTAGCCGTCGTACAGGGCCTCCCGACTGATCCGCAGCGGCACAACGTTGGTGCCGAAGCCTCCACAGTTCTCCGCATCCTCGGAAAAGGTGAGCCTGCCTTCGCTCGCGAGCCTTGTGTGAAGCGGGGTGCGAGGTATCGCCACCAGCATATTGACCATGGCGCAGACGATCCGCGCTTCACGCACAAAGCGGCTCTGGGCGGCGAAAACGGTCGCATCGTCGTTGTCGAAACCGACGATGATGCCGCACCATACCTCCATCCCGGCTCGTTGGATGCGGTGCACCTTGTCGAGCATGCTTCCGCCGCGGGCGCGCAGGTTTTGGAACTTCTTGGTCTCGCGCAGCGACGCCTCGTTGGGAGTTTCGATGCCGACGAAAACGCTGCTGATGTTGGCCTCCACCATCAGCTGCATCAGGTCGTCGTCATCAGCGAGATCGATCGAGGCCTCGGTCGCGAACATCAGCGGATAGCCGTGTTCCACCTGCCAGCCGACCACATCGCGCAGCACCTGCTTGATCGCCTTCTTATTGCCGATCAGATTGTCGTCGACAATGAAGGCGAAACGCTGTCCTGCGGCGACCAGGGCGTCGAGTTCGGCCACCACCTGTGCAGAGGACTTTATCCGCGGGCGGCGGCCGAAGGTAACGATGATGTCGCAGAACTCGCACTCGAAGGGGCAGCCGCGCGAGAACTGCACGCTGCCGTACGCGTAATCCTTCATCCGCATCAGGTCGAGGCGCGGGGCCGGAACCGTCGCCATATCGGTGCGCTCAGCCTGCTCATAGCGGGTCTGATGACGCCCCTCGCCCCACTCACCGAGAAACCGCGGCCAGGTCTGCTCGGCCTCGCCGATAAAGATGACATCGGCAAGGTCGGCGAAATCGGACTCCTGCACGGTGGCCCACGGCCCGCCGACGACTGTGAAGACGCCGCGGCGCTTGAGCTCATGGAGGATTTCGTTCATCCGCTGGCGCTGGACGTTCATGCCGGTCAGGCCAACAATGTCGGCTCGGGCGCAGCGTGCGAAGTCAATCGGCTCGATGTTCTCGTCGATGAGGGTGATGCTGTGCCCGGCCGGGGTCAGGGCCGCGAGCAAGGCGAGGTTGGCAACCGGCATGACCGCCTTGACGCCGAGAAACGGCATCGCGTGTTCGAGGCCCCAATATGAAATCTCGAAGCGGGGATTGATCAGGACGATATCGGCCATGTGATCTCATTCCTCGCACAAATGAACTGGAGCGGAGCTGCGGATCGAAGCATCGTCATAGATCCCGATATTCCTTTCAAGAACGCTTTGAGCCATTTATAGCGGCCAGTCTACGTTGATCAGCCACAAATCAAACCGAATTGCTAGCGTTCCTCGTATCGCCGATGCTGAGGTAGTGAGCGACCTCGGCAGGTTCTGGTCGCCGCGGAAGGTTCAGGATATGCCGATTTGGAAACCCGATCCGACCTTTTATCCGTCGCCGCGTCTGGCGATGAAGGCGCCGCCGGAAGAGCTGGCTTTTGTCGCTGCATTCGACCCGATGCGCCGCCAGCCCGACACCCTGGCTGTCGTCGATGTCGGGTGGTGCTGATTGTTGGCTTGAGGCGGGCTTCGTCGCCTCATTTCTTCGACGATGGTCCAGAGAGTGCCGGTGTGGCGCCGCCGCTGTTGTTGATCAGCGCTCCGAGGATCGCCGCGGCGCTGTCGAGACCGGTCCCTTGACCGCCGGTCGACACCACCGTTTGCGGGACCAGCCGCCCGATCAGCGAAACAATCTCAGGTTTGTCCTGGACGGCCTTGAGCAGCTGCTGGACGAGGGTGATGGTCAGCACCCGGTCCTGCCCGAGCACGTCGGCTTGCGCCCGCTGCCCTTGGGCAATCTCCTCGAGCTCGAGCTTCTGGCCCTCGCCGCGAAGCTTGGAGGCGTTCTTGTTCTGCTCGGCGACTTGAACGCCAATCACCGACTCGACCAGCTGATGTTGCTGTTCGGCGGTCGCGCGTGCTTTTTCGGTTTCGATCCGCTGCGTCTGCGCCTTCTGCTCCTGCTGGTAGGTGACCTGGAGCTGATCGGCCAGTTGCTGGCGCAGCCGCGAGACCAGCAGCTCGGGCGGCAAGGCCGGATCGCCGAACTTGACTTCTTTGATGACGATCCCGGCTCGCAACCCCTCGGGTCGAATTGCATCCTCGACTGCGTGCTCGAGCTCCGCACGATTGTCGGCCAAGTCCAAAACGTGGCGTCCTTGCGCCCCGACGACATTGCGCACGATCGATCGGATCGTCGGCACCATGATGTTGTCTTCGATTTCCTTTAGCCCACCGACCGAGGCGACGACAAAGGGGGCGTTGTCGGGGGTGACCTGGGCGAGAACCCTGAGCTCGAGCGGAACCAGCCAGCCCTCGACAAACGGCGTGATCGCCGGGTCGGCCGAGCCTTGAGGCACCGGGATATCTTTCGACCGTTCGGTCTGCTTGAGATTCCCTGCCTGATCGAGGCTCAGATCGATATAGCGTCTGTTGTAGCCACCCTTGAATTCCCAGGTCTGCACTCGGGTGCTCATCATCGTTATCTTGTAAGCCGCTTCATTGGCATAATAGCGTCCGGGCTGCAGCGCCCTTTCCCAGATGCCGATGCATCCGACCGGAACGAGAATGGCGGTGAGCTTGCCCTTATCGGTTTTAGCCTCTTGGGCGGCGACGGCTTCGCCGCTCTCGTTCGTCGACACCGTCTTTTGCAGGCAGGACGCCGGCTTGTCCGCGGCCAGATTGCCGAAATGGACGGAATCTATGACGTTGGATTTAACGACGGCGACGGAACCTTCGAGGACATCGACGGCATTATATATGCTGAGTTCCCAGAGATAAGTGTTGAGCCGGTACGTCCCCGGCGTCAGGATCGTCGTTTGCGGCCCTCGCTGGCCGCCATGGGTCAGGAAATATTCGGCGTCGAGCATATCCAGCTCATGCCCGGGGGAAAAGGCGTCGGCCAGGAACTGATCTGGCCGAAGCGGGGCCCCGTCCTTGGCGTTCAAGAACCCGTATTTGCCCGACGGGATTGAAACGACTTTCTTGTTTTCGACCTGATAAATAACGTTGACGAGAAACCAGGGATGCCAGCCCGGGGTAAGGATCTCCGCCTGCGGCCCTTTTTCGCCGTCGGTCGCAATGATGTGCTCGCCGGGCAGCGAGGTTGTTCCATAGATTTTGTTGAGCACTGCAATCTCGTCCGACTCGACATGGACATACGAGGTTGCCGCCAGGCAGGTCAGCGCAATCACGAAAAAAACGATGCGCAGTGAAAGGGAGAGCGTGCGGAAATCCGGTCGCGCCCGATTGACAAAAAGGCTAAGGAGAGCCGGAGCGACCGCCGCAAGGATGAAGTACAAAATCGCTACGACGACCCAAAACATCGAAACCTCCAGACGGCCGCCGAGCGGGGCCGCGTCAGCTCAGGACGAGTTCCGCGGCGCCAAGCCCGGAAACCTCCACCAAGACCCGGTCACCGGCGAGCGGGTGTTGGATCGGCACCATGCTGCCGGTCATCACGATCATGCCGCGCCGCAACGGCGTCCCGCTGGCGGCGAGTTTACCTGCGAGCCAGGCGAGCGCGTTCAGCGGGTGACCCATCACATCGCTGCCGACACCGCTGCCGATTTCGCGGCCGTTGATCGACAGCCGCGCCCTCACTCGCGCCAAGTCGTGGGCCCGCCATTCCGTCATCGGCGCCCCGAGGACGGCTCCGGCGCTCCACACATTGCCGGCGACCATCGCCGCGGCGTCGAGGCGGCGGTAATCGTAGCGCAAATCCTCGATCAACTCGATCGCTGCTGCGGCGCTCTCGACCGCCGCGGCGACGTGCTCGGGATCATCGCCTTGCGGCAGGTCAGCGCCAAGGCGCAGCACGATCTCGGTCTCGACCCCGAGGCGGCAGTAATCGCGCGTGCTGAGCTCGGCCCCGCGGTCGTGCACCTGGCGCGAAAAGATTACGCCGTAGCAGGGCTCGGTGATGCCGCAGAGCTGCTGCATGACCGGCGTTGTCAGGCCGATCTTGTAGCCGGCGACGGCGCCCCGGCCGGTCGCTTCCTCGATCTCCTGAAAGCAGCGGCGGATCGCATAGGCCTCCTCGAGGCTCGCCGGATAGACCTCAGCCGGCAAGATCTCGGTCGGCCGGCGGCTGCGGAACAGCTCGACGATGCGCTCGGCCTTCTGCCGCGGATCGAGATGGGGCATTCGTGTCTCTTCGCTCTGCGCACCACAGAGGCACAAAGAGCACGGAGAAACAATATTTACGACACCAATGTATCCGAGCCGTCGACCAATTTGCCTGATCGAAAGTGCTGACTCAGGTCCCGATCGCCAGCGGGGCCGAAAGTTTCTTGAGTGCGGCGACGACGGAGAGTGCAGTCAGCCGGCCGGTGCGCGGATTTTCAGCCGAGGGCACGTTCTCGATCTGCATCGTGAAGCGGGCGGCGTCGGCCTCGACCTCGATCCGATGAACATTGCGGGTGAGCGTGGGGTCGGCCCAGATCTCGATCGTCGTGCGATCGGGGCCGAGCCCGGCGAGCGCCAGTGCCGCTGCCACATTGACGTTGGCGGGGAAGCCGCGGGCCGCCTCGCGGGCGTTGCCGGTGAAGACGCGCTTGGGCTCGGACAACCCCGTGACGGCGATGGCGTTCGCCTCGAGATAGGGTGCCCCGGCGAGACCGCGCGGCGGCTTGCGGGTGATCATGTGGACGCGCGAGATGCCGCCCTCCGCCGCGGCCACCACCGCATCGAGGCCCAGCAATGCGCCGGAGGGAACGAGGATGCGCCCGCCATGCCGGCGCGCCAAGTCGACGAGATCGAAATTGTCGATGAGCGCGCCGCAGCTTAGCACCATGACCGTGCGGCCATGCACGAGCGCCGGCTCGGCGATGCTGCGCAACACCTCCGCCGGGGCGCATTCGACGACGATGTCGGCGTCCTCCCACACACTGGCCACCGGCACGACCGGCACCGGTCGAGCGAAACCACTCAGCGCCGCCTCCGCACGTTCGATATTGCGGGCCGACACTGCGGCGAGCGTCAACCCCTCGATGCCGCAGTCGAGACGGGCGGCGACCGCCTTGCCGATCGCGCCGAACCCGGCAATGGCGACACGCTGCGCCATATTACCCCCTGGCTAACAACTACTGCGGGACGCCCTCGACGATGTAGAACCGCCCCTTGGCGGATTTCTGCCGTTCGGCGATCAGATCCTTGTAGGGCGGGGAGCTGTACCATTTTTCCGCGTCCGCCAGGCTGTCGAAGCTCGTGATCACGATGTTGCCTTGCACGGGCGCGCCTTCTTTCATGTCGGGCTTAGCGCGAACAATGATACGGGCGTTGTAAGGCTTCAGCGAGTCGATCGCCTTGGCGAGGTAGGCTTGGTAGAGCGGCGGATCAGTGACCTCGACCTCGGCGATGGCGTAGGCAGGCGCCTTGCCCGTCTGCGCGTGCAGCCCTTGGATCATGCCGGCGCCGAGTGCGAAGCCGGCAAGCAACACCACCGCGTACTTGCCCTTTTCTTTCATGATTCCCCCACTTTGTCGGACTTACTCCGCATCAATACGACTTTGGCAGCCCCAGCACGCGCTCGGCGATGTGGCTGAGGATCAGCTGCGGGCTGACGGGCGCAATGCGGGCGATCTGGATCTCGCGGAAATAGCGTTCGACATGGTACTCGCGGGCATAGCCCATGCCGCCATGGGTCATGACCGCGGTCTCGCAAGCCCGGAAGCCGGCCTCGGCCGCACAGTATTTGGCGGCGTTGGCATAGGCCCCGGCCTCCTCGCCGCGGTCATAGGCCGCCGCCGCCCGCAATACCATCAGCTCGGCCGCTTCGAGCTCGATCCAGCGCTCGGCGAGCGGGTGCTGGATCGCCTGGTTCTGGCCGATCGGGCGGCCGAAGACGACCCGCTCCTTGGCATAGCGGGCGGCGCGGCCGAGGGCCGCACGCCCAAGGCCCACCGCCTCGGCGGCGATCAGGATGCGCTCCGGGTTCATCCCGTGCAGGATATAGTGAAAGCCCTTGCCCTCCTCGCCGATGCGGTCGGCGACCGGCACCTTCAGCCCGTCGATGAAGAGCAGGTTCGAGTCGACCGCCTTGCGCCCCATCTTGGGGATCTCGCGCACCTCAACCGTGTCGCGGTCGAGATCGGTGTAGAACAGGGTCATCCCCAATGAGGGGCGTGCGGCCTCCTCGAACGGCGTCGTGCGCGCGAGGATCAGCATTTTCTCGGCGACCTGGGCGGTCGAGATCCAGATCTTGCGGCCCGAGAGGACATAGTGGTCACCCTCGCGCACCGCCCGCGTCTTGAGCCGGGTCGTGTCGAGCCCGGCATCGGGCTCGGTCACCGCGAAACAGGTCTTCTCCTTGCCGGCGATCAGCGGCGGCAGAAAGCGCTGCTTCTGCTCGGCGGTGCCGAAGACGACGACCGGGTGCAGCCCGAAGATGTTCATGTGAATCGCCGAGGCGCCGCTGAACCCCGCACCCGACTCCGCCACCGCCTGCATCAGGACCGCCGCTTCGCTAATGCCGAGACCGCTGCCGCCGTAAGCTTCGGGCATGGCGATGCCAAGCCAGCCCGCCTCGGCCATCGCCCGGTGGAACTCGTGCGGGAACCCGCCCTCGGTATCCTTCTCGAGCCAATATGCCTCGCCAAACCGCTCGCACTGCCGCAAGACCGCGGCCCGGATTTCCTGCTGGTCGGCCGTTAGCGTGAAGGTCATCTCCGCCTCTATTACAGCAACGTCGGCGAGCGGGTGTAGCGCCGCTAGGCGCTTCATCTGGATCGCCGAGGTCAGGCAGTGTACCACCACCGGCTTGGTCTTGACGGCAAAGGCGCGGGCGATGCCGTCGACGACCTCCCCCTGCTCTTGAGCACGCCCCTCAGGAAGCCATCACAGGCAGCGTTCATTCCTCCGGCATTCCCGCCTTGCGCAGCCCGGCGAAATAAGTGGGTTCGTACAGCGCTCGAATCTTCGGCACCCCCTGCCATGCGCCCGGAAAGTCCTTCAGATGAGCGATGCTCGAAAAAAGATCTCCGCCGTCCAGCCTTCGGGCTTCGGCGAGTTCGGCGGCGGCGCGTTCGGTTTCGCCCCTGAGGGCATAAGCGGCGGCGAGGCGGCTGCGAGGGAATGGTGCGGCAGGTATGGCGCTGCGCGCTTTTTCGAACCAGACGATCGCCTCGTCGATATGCGATTGCAGCAGGTGCACGGTTCCAATCAAGTAGTAGCAATGGCCAATACCTTGATCGCGGGGGCTGTGGCGGATAGCTTGCTCCGCGAGCGGGATCACCTCGTCCAGCGACCCGGCGGAGAGCTTGCGGCCAGGTGAGACCGATTACTGCAACCATCAAATTGCGATTCAGCGCAAGCGCCATCTCGTATTCGGGAATGGCCTCATCGGATCTGCCCTGAGCTCGAAGCAACTCGCCTTTAACTAAATGCGCCGAGGCATAGCGGGGCGATGCCGCCAAGGCTTGATCGATCAGCTCTTCCGTACGCACGAGGTCATCCTTGACCGAATCGGTCAGTCCATTCATCACACGGCTCACGAGCGAGCCAGCTAAACGGGTCTGCGCCTCCACGGATTGTGGATCGATCGCCAACGCGTGCTCGAACAGGCTGATTGCCTCTGCGTACACGTCGCGCGAATTCGGCTTGAGCCTTGCGGCGCGCCCCCGGAGAATATAGTCCTGCGCGATGGGGTGCTCGGTCGGCCGGGTGGCCTCCGCAGCGATCAGCTCGACGCCGAGAGCGCTCGCGATCCGGCTAGTGATCTCATTTTGCAGAGCGAACAGATCGTCGGTGTCGCGGTCGAACTGCTCAGCCCATAGGTGCGCGTCGGTTTCGGCATCGATTAGCTGGGCGTTGACGCGGACCTGGTTGCCCGAGCGGCGGACGCTTCCTTCCAGCAGATAGCGCACCCCCAGCTCGCGGCCGATCTGCTTTGTGGGCACCCGCTGGTTCCGATAGGTGAACGCGGTGTTGCGCGAGATAACAAACATGTGCTCGACCCGCGATAGATCGGTCGTCAGATCGTCGGTCACACCGTCCGCGAAGTATTGCTGTTCCCGGTCATCACTTAGATTGGTGAACGGCAATACAACGATCGACAGACGGGGCGCCGGCAGGAGCGTCGCGGGCCCCGCTTCGTCCTTCTCTTCGATTGGCCGGGGGGCCGGATATGGCTTGACGGCAAGCCTATACCCGACACCGGGCACGGTCAGGATCAGTCTCGGGCGTCCCGGGAGCGGCTCTATCTTACGCCGCAGCCGGCCGACGAGCACATCAATGCTGCGATCGTATTGGTCCGAGTGCCGGCCGGCGACCATCTCGAGCAAGTAATCGCGGCTCAGCACTCGACCCGGGTTATTGACAAAGGCGAGGAGCAGCTCGAATTCCGACCGCCGTAGCGAGATCGGTTCGCCACCGGCATGAACGAGGGTGCGAGCCCCCGGGTCGAGCGTAAAGCCGTCGAAGCACAGCGGCACCGGATCCGCGACGGCCATACCTCCCTGTCCTCCCGGAATTATCGATTTCCGGTGCCAAAGTGCGCCGTTAAACCCGCAGCTGCGGGGGCCAATTTTTACCAAAAAATTACAACCGTGACATCCGCAGATTACACAGTTTTGTCACAATCATGGTCTCGGACCGGATCGGTGACTCCCTTGGGTCCCGCGCGTGGTCCATCGGGAGGTCATCATGCTGAAACGTAATATAGTGTTGGCGCTCGGGTTCGCGGCCCTCGCGGCATCGTGGTCGTCCCCCGGAGTGGCGGCCCTCGCGGCCAACGCCCTGGCGGCCAACGCCCTGGCGGCCAACGCCCTGGCGGCCAACGCCCTGGCGGCCAACGCCCTGGCGGCCAACGCCCTGGCGGCCAACGCCCTGGCGGCCAACGCCCTGGCGGCCAATGCCCTCGCAGCCAACGGCGTCACGACCAATTTCACGACGCTGCAGGCGGTCAGGCTCGCCTTGCCAGACGGCACCGAGGTGAGCTTTCGTTAAGGGAGGCATGAGATTCGCGCGGCGGCCTGCCTGCTGCCGGCGCTGCTCGCCATCCCCCTGTGCCCCGCTATCGGACGAGGCGCAGCGGAGGCGCCGGCGATCGAGGTCGCCGCGACGTCGTTCCGGGTCACTCTGCCGGATGGACGCATCCTCGCTTCCCCAGAGCTGATCGGCGCGGTCCTCGACGTCGCCGACGAGGCCGGCCGGAATATGACCGTACGCATCGATGCGGTGGTACCGGATCCGTCCGACCGTGACGGCGATGTCTGGCTGCACCATTTTTCGGTACGTGACGCCGCTACCGGGGTATGGCGCGACCTGTGCACCACCCCCGGCCCGGACGGCATCGTCGCGGGCTTCCCATTGGCGGGCACCTGGACGAGCGACGGACGGCACCTGCGGGGGTCAGCCGCATTTACCGTCACCTGCGCCGCCGGCGCCATCGGCAAGTGCGTGCGCTTTGGCTACAAGCCCTGGCGCGAGGCTGCCGGGGAGCCGCTCTGGGACTACCATCAGGCCTGCGTCCGCATGGTGCGGGCCGACTATGCCGGCGACGGCGTCGGCTACACCCGCGACGGAACCTTGATCGACCTCTCCGACCGGCTCGGCATCCAGCGGCCCGGGGACGATCCGCCCGACCACGCCCTCGTGTTCGAGGCTGCGTGGGGCCCTGACGGTGCCGTCTGCGTCCGCCGCACGCGTATCCCGGAGCTTCTAACGACGAACGATCTCGCCGAGCGCTACCCGCAGCTGGCTTACAGGATCGGCCCGGATTGCAACGAAGCTGTCGGCGCTTTGCTGTGGAACAGATCCTGACACGGCCGCAGTCGCGGCATTCGAATCGACTGATTTGGCAGGGAGGAAACCATGAGACGCACGAAATGTCTTTTCACCATCATCGGCATCGTTCTAGGGCTCATGACGCCGGGCCGGATGGCATTCGCGGATGACGGCGATAGCTTACCGCCCCTACCGGTGCTCACAGGTCAGTGGTGGCAGTGGGCCTATTCAATCCCATTGTCGCAAAACCCCCTAACCGATGAGACTGGGGACCGGTGTATGATCGGCCAAAGGGGCTCCATATGGTTCCTGGCTGGCGTCGGCAACACCACGGGATTAGCTACACGCACGTGCTCTGTGCCGGAAGATATCCCGCTTTTTTTCCCAGTCATAAACATAGTCAACTTCAACAGTCCGAATCATTGTTTCAATGGTCCAACACCCCTGACGCTTAAGGATCTGCGAAAATTCGTCGCGACGCCTATCGATGGAGTTAGCAACAAATCGCTGAAGGTTGACGGTCAATTTAAAAATAATCTAATTCACCGTGTCCAATCAGAGGTATTCGAGGTTGCGCTGCCGGGCTCCGGCCCTGGCCCTTCCTTCGATAATCTATGTGTTGACCTTCCGGAAGGGATATACTCGCCGGCAGTAGATGACGGATACTATGTATTGCTTGCACCTCTGTCGCGAGGGAACCACACGATTCACTTTCAAGCTGAATCGCATTCAAGTTTCGGAGACTTCACCCAAAACATCACATATAACCTGACGGTCGAGAAGGTCTCTTTGCACTGAGTTGGCGGTCTCCCACCCCCACAACTTCCCCGATCCCCGGCAATGGTGGCGCCCCCTTGCGCGCACGCATATAGACCCAGATCGGATCGTTACGCTTGGCGATTTTGTAAGCTTTGACGTTGAGCTAAGGCAGTGTCGGCGAGCGGGTGTAGCGGCGCCAGGCGCTCATCTGGATCGCCGAGGAGGAGAGTCGAGAGCTGGTGGCGGCGTTTGATAGCCACGCTCCAACCGGCCCACAAGCCGTAGGCCTTGAAAAGAACGTATCATGAACCTAAATAACCCGGCTCATTTTGCCGCGAGCTTCTACGATGTCGAAATCATTAACGATCCGCTTTTGCAGTGCTGCTATCAGCTGTTTCCTAGACCCGGGATTTCGAAATTTCAAAGACTTAGACCTGATCCCCTCTTGCCTCGCGCGCGCGAGGGGCTCGATCGCTTCGCCGGGGGAGGTAAGCGGTACTAAGGCAACGTCGCCGAGCGGGTGTAACGGCGCCAGGCGCTCATCTGGATCGCCGAGGTCAGGCAGTGCACGACGACGGGCCTGGTCTTGACGGCAAAGGCGCGGGCGATGCCGTCGGCGACCTCCGCCTCGTTCTTGATCGTGATGCCCTCGGCGCCAAACGAGCGGCCCCATTGGGCGAAATCGGGGTTGGTCAGCCGAGTGCCGGCCATCAGCGGCCGCTCGGGATAGCGCACATAGGAGTGCATGCCGATCGTGCCGTACATGCCATTGTCGGAGATGATCATGATCGGGTTGGCGCCGTATTGGCGGGCCGTGGCGATCTCGTTTCCGGTCATCAAGGCGCCGCCGTCGCCGACAAACGCGACGATCTGCGTGCCGGGCCGGCGCAACGCCGCCGCCACCGCCATCGGCATGCCCGAACCCATGGCACCCACCACCGAGGCGAGCATGACCTGCCCCTGGCGGAAACCGATATAGCGGTGGACGAAGCTCGCGAAATTGCCGGCGTCGGTCGTCACCGTGGCGTCGGGGGCGAGGTGCTTGTCGACCTCGCAGACGATCGCCGCGAAGTTGACGCCGTCATCGGTCGGCTCCCATTCCTTGGCCAGCAGCTTCCGGTGGATCGCGTTGAGGCCGTCGACCCAGCCGCGGCGCTTCTTCGCGTCGGCCGGCTCCCCGCGCCGCAACAGCTCCTTGAGGACCTCGTAGGCGTTGCATGGCATGCCGAGATCGGGCCGCCACACCCGGCCGACCTCGTTCGGATCGGGCCAAATATGGACGAAAGGCAATTGCGGTTGCGGTGCCGCCGGAAAGCTGTAGGACTGGCTCACCGAGTCGGTCATCCGCTCGCCCAATGCCACCATCAAATCGGCGCGCTTCATCTCGGCGAGCAATGCCGGCGGCACGCGGATCCCCATATAGCCGCCGAAATTCGGATGCGTCGCATCGAAGATCTGTGGCCGGCGATGCGTCGGGCTGATCGGCAATACCCATTCCTCGGAGAGGCGATTGAGGTCGGCGAACACCGTGCCGTCGTGGACCGCATCGGCGAGGAGCGCGGCGCCGACCAGCACCAGCGGCCGCTCGGCTTCGGCCAGCATCCCGGCCAGCCGGTCGAGATCCTCGGTGCGGGGTCCCGCGACGACGCGCGGCCGTGCAGGGTCGACTGCCGCATCGGTCTCGGCGTCGAAGACGTCCTCGGGCACGACCACCGCAACCGGGCCGGGCGTGCCGCTCTGCGCGACATGGAAGGCGCGGGCGATCGCCTCGGACGCCTGCTCCGGCTCGTTGACCTCGATCACCAGCTTGGTCACATCCGACAAGAGGCGCGAGTAGTTCTGCTCCTGCAACGCCAGCCGGCCGAAATCCCGGCGCTCGACCTGTCCGATCAGCATCACGATGGGGGTGGCGTCGTGATAGGCCGAATGCAGCGCCACCATCGCATTCGACAGCCCGGGCCCGCGCGACACCAGGGCAACGCCGGCGCGGTCGCGCAGCCGGCCGTCGGCCACCGCCATAAAGCCGGCCCCGCCCTCGTGACGGCAGACGACCACGCGGATCGAGTTCTTTTCGATCAGCGCGCTGGTCAGCCCGACATAGCTTTCGCCCGGCACGCAATAGACCTGATCGATATCATGCGCTTCGAGGCTTTCGGCCAGCAGGCGGGCGACGGTCTGGGTCATGTCCAGGTCTTCCCATTTGCGATCGAGCCCGTGGGATACAGGAAGTCCATGAACCGAAAAAGGCGCAATCGCGTTCGCTCGTTGCCGTCGGCCCTTGCGGGAGGACCAATCCGATCGCGACTTTGCGTCCGACCCGTCCTCAGCAGCGGCCACGCCGCGATTTCGCGAAGTTTCCCCGAAGTTCCCCGGCTCCCACGTTGGACCCACTTCATGCCACGCGAAGTTGGCGATTTGAGGATCGACCGCAGGCTTCAGACCATGGTCCGCCGGGTACCGCTGCCCGGCTCGCGCCTATTGCGCCGCCCGCAGCGCCTCCGGGGCGCGCACGGGGGCGGCAGGGTCCGGGATATTGAGGAAGAATGCGCAGACGAAAGCGGAGACTAGACCAAACAGCGCCAGCCCGTAGAGCCCGCCGGCATAACTCCCGGTCAGGTCCTTCATAAACCCGACATACCAGGAGCCGAAAAAGCCGCCGAGATTGCCCAGTGAGTTGATCCACGCAATCGCACCGGCCGCCGCCATGCCGGTCAGGAACATCGGCGGCATCGCCCAGAACGGTCCCTTCGAGCCGTAGAACCCCATTGCGGCGATCGACATCCCAACGAGCGCCCACCAGGTGCCCATGGTCATGGCGGCGATGACGAGCCCCGCGGTCGAGACGATGCACGCCGCCAGCAAATTCCACCGCCGCTCGTTCATGCGGTCGGAGATTAAGCCCCAGGTCACCATGCTGATCCCGCCGCAGATATAGGGGATCATCGTCAGCCAGCCGACGGTCATGTTACTGAAATTGCCGAGCGACTTGATGATCTGCGGAATGAAGAACAGCATCCCCAGGCTCGCCGTGACGATGCCGAGATAGTTCAACGACAGCAGCAAGACCTTGGGGTCGATCATCGCCTGCCACAGGCTGAAGGTTCGCACAGCGTCCTTGGCTCTGCGCTCGGCCTGCAAGGTCGTGGTGAGCCAGGTCTTCTCCTCCGTCGACAGGAAGCTTGCCTGCTCCGGTTTGTCCGTCAGCACGAACAATGTGACGATGCCGATCAGCACGGTTGGAATGGCCTCGGCGATGTACATGATCTGCCAGCCCCACAGTCCGAACAAACCGTCCAGGCCCAGCAGACCGGTGGAGATCGGCGCCCCGAGTGCGACGGCGACCGGCAGCCCCATCAGAAAGCCCGAAACGATGCGGGCATGGTGGTAGCTCGGAAACCAATAGGTGAAGTAGAGCACAATGCCGGGGAAAAACCCGGCCTCGGCGACCCCGAGCAGGAAGCGCACGATGCCGAAGCTGGTCGACCCGGTGACCGTGGCGGTGATGCCCGCGAGGATTCCCCAGGTGATCATGATGCGGGCGATCCACAGGCGCGCGCCGACCTTTTCCATGATCAGGTTGCTCGGCACCTCGAAGATGAAGTAGCCCCAATAGAAGGTGCCGAGCGCGAACCCGAAGGCCGAGGCCGACATGTTCAGGTCGTCGCGCATCGTCAGCCCGGCGAAGCTGACATTGATGCGGTCGATATAAGCGAGGAAATAGCTCAGCACCGCAAAGGGCAAGAGCCGCAAATAGATCTTGCGCATTGCGGATTTTTCGACGGCGCTCTCCATCCCTCTCTTCTCCTCGGTCCGAGCCATCGGCCGCTTTTGCCCGGAGCCCCTGGTTTTGGGTCCGGCGGAACTTAACGCGGGGGTGCACGCATTAGTTCTGCCCTTTCCGCGGGTGACCTCTGCTTACGGCGCCGACGCCGTCACAGTGCTCTGATCCTCGTGCTCTCGAGGCCGTTCCGCGGCACCAGCGCGTCGCTGAGCGCCTGGATGTAGCCGTAGCAATAGGCGAAGGCGACGTCGGAGGGGTCGCGGCCGTCGATCTGCGGCACGTCGTCGGGCATCAGCATGTAGCGGTAGCCGGCATCGCGGTAGGGCGAGCGAGCGCGGCATGTTCATGTCGCCCTCGTCGGGGAAGGCCTCCATGAAGTCGAGCTTCTTCCCTTTGATGTTGCGGAAGTGGACGTTGAAGATCTTGGCCCTCTCGCCGAACCAGCGGAACCCGAATTGGCCAAAGCGGCGTCACCTTGGGGGGCGACTTCAGCGACCGGTTGGTAGGGGAGAATAGTGGGGCTCGGGCCGGTGAGGTCGGTCAAGAAGATCGGGTTATGCACGTTGGCGTTAGCCGTCCGGGTGAGCTCTTGGAGCACCTGCATGCGGTACACCATCTGGCGTGTGCCGGTCGGATCCTGGTCGAGAAAATCGGTCAGCGTCTTGATCGCCGCGGTACGAGCTTCAGAACGGCCGACGGTGTACGACGCCAGGAGCGATACACCGATGACTGGCAACGGCGGGATGGAAGATGGCTCTGCGTGGCCGCGAACGTTATAGCGGACGGCTTGTAAGAAGGGCTGATGGAGGGACTGGGGCTCGAGACACACGCGGCGGAGATCGCCGAACCAATCATCGGGTTCCTCGCCAAGTGATCCAACCGCCGTCGGATGCACGAATCGGGTTGATTCCGGCCCAGGCCCTACGATTTCCATGATAGATCGAAATGCGAAGGCCATTTGATGAGCCAGACAGCGCACCATTATTTGATCTTTGAAACCGCAGGGGGCTTCTGCGGCATCGCCTGGAACAAAGTGGGCATCACGCGCTTCCAATTGCCGACAAGAAGCACCGAAGCGACCGAACGAATCCTGCGGCGCCGGATCTTTACCGCCGAGCCGGGCGCGCCCACGCCGGAGGTGGTCGAGGCGGTCGCTGCTGTGAAGCGTTATTTCGAGGGCGAGGCGGTGGATTTTTCCGGTTTCAGGCTCGACCTCGGTGAGCAGGACGCATTCTTCAAGCGAATCTATGCTGCGGCGCGGCGGGTTGGATGGGGCCACACGACCACTTATGGCGCTCTGGCGAAGGAACTCGGCGCCGGGCCAGAGGCCGCGCGCGATGTCGGTCAAGCCATGGCAGAGAATCCGGTGGCGCTGATCATCCCCTGCCACAGGGTCTTGGCAGCCGGCGGCAAGGTTGGTGGTTTTTCCGCGCCAGGCGGCTCGGCGGCCAAGATCCGCATGCTCGAGCTGGAGGGCGTTCATGTCGAGCCACCGCAACCGGCTCAGCAGTCTTTTGGGTTCTAAGCCTGGCGACATTGGGGCAGTGACGGATCTCTGCCTTATACGGATCTCCGGAGATTTCTGGACGCGAGTGTAGGTTCGATCTCGGTGCTCGACAGACTGCAATCAATCTCAAACTCCTCCTTCAATATGCGTTGCGCA